>ERZ1292623.3900-Hain-H51-01um-R1-3900-length-12508-cov-5_pt1 | contig 12508 bp, 14 predicted proteins | sample MGYA00564398_ERZ1292623 | MGnify/ENA primary metagenome ERZ1292623 (study PRJEB36523, sample SAMEA6512633) | groundwater metagenome | collected 2019-01-07 | study: AquaDiva: Metagenomics assemblies of 32 groundwater samples | reverse complement strand
CAAATTCCGAATCAGATGATGCGGAGGTTTACCAAAAAAGGCGATGTTGTTTTGGACGCTTTTTTGGGCCACGGCACAACCCTTATTGAATCAAAGAGGTTGGGACGACATGGTATAGGCATCGAACTTGTGCCGGAAGTCGCGCACTCTGCAATACAAAACATCAATCGCGAACTTCCAAACGGCGGAAAGGTTTTTACGGAAGTTATTGTTGCCGATAGCGCGACAAAAGAAGCTCGCGAGAAAGTTTTGGATGCCCTTGGAAAGATAGGCCAGGAGAGTGTCCAATTGATTATTTTACATCCTCCATATCACGACATAATAAAATTCAGCAACAAGAAAGAGGATTTGTGCAACGCCGCGACGGTTGAAGAATTTACATCAAAATTTGGCGATGTGATAGAAAATTTTGTGGACTTGTTAGACCGGAATAGATACTTGGCTATCGTCATCGGGGATAAATACACAAATAGTGAGTGGGTGCCGCTCGGTTTTCATCTCATGCAAGAAACACTGAAGCGCGGGCAAGGATTAAAGCTCAAAAGTATTTTAGTGAAGAACATGGTAAATAATCGCGCAAAACTGAATCAGGAACATCTATGGCGCTATCGCGCGCTTGTTGGAGGTTTTTATATTTTCAAGCATGAATATATTTTAGTTTTCAAAAAAGTATAAATTATGTTAGTCAGCGAAAAAGAACTAGCGAACTTAAAATTAAAAGCGGTAAAAGCTGACAGTTTGAAAGAGCTTGCGGCGAGTGTTGACGTTGAATCAAAAGGGGGCGCAAGCGACCTTATCAAAAAACTCATTGACGTCCCCCAGAATAAAATCGATTCGTTCATCAAGACAAAATATCAAGCGCAAGTCCGAGAACGCCAAAAGTTAATTCCGGACAGCGAACTTGTAAAAGAGGTTCAAAAAGTAACGGATTTCAATTGGGGTGTTGTACAGGGGCAATTGGACCAAAAAATTCAGACGGAATATGTCAGGAAGTTTTTCCGTTATCAGGACTTAATCAATGGCGTAAAAAGCAAGCTCCATGATGATGTAACCTCCTATGTTATAGCGACTTGGTATAATCACTGGACTACCGTCTTGATTGAGGACCATATCGGCTTACACCCTAAAGTAGTGCCTACGCTCAAAAATAATTTTGGTGTTGATATTTTCTTTGGCGGACAGCCGTTTGACCTTAAAACAACTTATTTGCCGCGCGGCTACTCGATTGATGATGCAATTAAAAATCCGCGCCAATTGGCAATTTGGATGTACGAAAATCAGGGCGCGCAACGCTTCGGGGCAGATAATCGTTTGTTTGTAATCCTTGCAGATAAAAATAACTTGGATCAAAGTTGGAAACTCAAAAGGGATTTTGATTTTGTCTTTGGTAAGATAGATCAGTTTTTCAACGAGGCGATGGTATCAGCCAAAGATGAGATAGTTTTCACTTTCAAGAAGAAAACCTACACTACAATTTCTAAAGTTTTGATAATTACAAAATAACCTGAATGACAAATAAAAAGTTGGCTTTTCTACTCCCGCCAGATTGCAAAGATACTACACGGTTATCTCTAAGTTATTCACAGGGGTATTGACGATACATTTTGGTAGGATATGATGGATAAAGACTTTCTCCCTCTGAATTTTGATCAATCTGTAATATTTGACAGATTTTTACTAATTACGTATAATGCATCTCCAAAAAGAACTTCGCGACATAGACAAGTTTGGCGGAAGGTTTTTTGTTCCTAAAAAGGATAGTTAGTTGAGAACTGACTTATATACCGATTATTCAAGATAAGAAATTCTTGTCCTGAGCAATCGGTACATAAGTACCGAATGCGAAGAGCGACTTCAAACTCTTCTCGGAAGGGTCCGCTTATTTAGAGCGGGCTTTTCCTTTGTGTGGAAGAGACACTCTCTCCACGACGTGGGTTCTCGGACGTAACCGAGCAATCCTGATAGGTACTAATCTGCCCGTAATGGCAGATCGGCCTCTCAAAGTTGATTTATGCATTTTGATGTCCCATTGCGATACCTGTGTTTGTAAAAGATCAGTTTCTCTATATTTGACACTACAGCCATTGCAGACCGGTATCCCATTCTGCGGGAAAAACTGATAAACAAAAATCTCCTAAACGGGGATTTTTCAGTTTAATTATCGCCTGGATTTGATGTGCTGTCAAACAACGCTTCTGTGGATAAGTTCGATTGTCCCATACCACTTCTTGACCCTACCCCCTTGACTTTCCTCCCATGTTCGTGTATACTTTCATAATCCCCGAAAAGGGGATTTTTGATAGAAAAAGCTTATGAAACACATTCAAAACACTGTCTTGGCTGGTATTTTGATACCCGTCTTGGGAGTAATGCCAGCTCTCGACACTCATACTCAAAAGTTTAATGAGGACCCTTCGAGTATAGAGGAGAGATTGGTGTTAACCCAAACCAATACTCTCTTGCCCCTAAGCTCTCCGATGGGCCCCACAAGGATCGTAAAGACAATACGCGTGTTTGTCACCGCATATTCTTCCACTCCCGAGCAGACTGACGATACTCCGTTTACTACCGCTTCTGGAAAGCAAGTACGAGAGGGAATTGTGGCAACGAACCTTCTTCCCTTGGGAACAAAGATTAAAATCCCTGAAATCTACGGAAACAAAGTATTCGTGGTGGAAGATCGCATGAACCCGAGAAATGATCAGCACGTGGACATTTGGTTCCCCACCTATTGGGAAGCCAGATATTTCGGAATCAAACGCGTCAGCGTCGTGGTACTCGAAGGCTAACAGAAAACCGCCCCTTCGAGTACGCTCAGGGCGGTTTTCGTTTTAGTGCCCGGGGTGGGAGTCGGACCCACATCTCTTGCGAGATTCGATTTTAAGTCGAACGCGTATACCATTCCGCCACCCGGGCCCTTCGACAAAACTCAGGGTAAGCAATTTTGAGGCGCGAGGCGGAGTTGAACCGCCGTACGAGGTTTTGCAGACCTCTGCCTAACCGCTCGGCCATCGCGCCATCACCTTCTATTTTACCTCTTTTTTGATTTGATCTAAAAGTTCTTCGATTTTTTGGGCCTCTGCATTAGCCGTTTCGAGCACCCATATAATTTTAGGTACTGGGCGCATCTTGAGCCTCTCATTGAGCGTTTGCTGAATGTCATAGATGTTTTGCTCCAAGCTTTTCAGCGCCTCTTGGGCCTTTTGATCTGGCACTACACTAATATAAACCTTGGCTTGCTGCAAGTTGCCCGAGGCGACAACGCGCGTAAGCGTAACCACGGCGTCATCTGGCATCTCGACTCTGAACAAAAGAATCTTTCCAAGCTCGTGCTTGAAAAGCTCTTGAATCTGGGGTATGCGATTATTTTTTGGGAGTTTTTTCAATGAAAAATTGAAGCTGATCTCCTACCTCCACTTTTTCTCCCCCCTCATATGAAAGCCCGCACTCTTGACCTTTGACTGCTTGGAGAGCGTCTTTTTTATCGTGCTGCACATTGGTAATTTTCCCTTGGCCGATAATCTCTCCTCCACGCACAATTTCTGCTCTCACGCCTTTTCGAACTTCTCCTTCAAGCACTTTCCCACCTATGACCTGTCTTTTCTTATCGGTTAAAAATACGGCCAACACAAGCAAGAAGCCCAAATCCTTTCTCCCCTCCTCTTCTGTAACAGATTTTTCCATCAACTCACGCACTGCCTGGATTAACTCATAAATGATGTCAAATCTTTGGATGGAAATACTTTCTTTTTCCGCCAAATCCACAGCGGCATTGCTCATCTTTACACGAAACCCAAAAATATGAGCGTCTGCAGAGCGGGCAAACTTCACATCGTTCTCACTCACTTCGCCCACGCCCGCCTCCACTACCCGAAGCGCCACTTCGCCCTGGGAAAGGTTTCTCAACACGTCTTGTAATGCTTCCAAAGACCCTGCCATATCTGTCTTCACAATAATATTTACTACTCGAGCTTCAGGGTCGAGCGTAACCACATTTACTTTTTCTCTGGGGTTTTTTTCTTGGATATTTGCTTTACATGATTCTTCGTCTTCAAAAATGCGAAATTGCTCGCCAATGCGCGGAGCCACAAAGAAACCCAAGATAACAGCTGGCGTGGAAGGCAAAGCGAGCCGCATATGGTTACCCTGAAAGTCTTCCAAGATACGAACCTTGCCACCGACAGAAGCTGTGCCGATAAAATCTCCTACTCTCACTGCTCCATCCTCTACCAATATGGTAGCAGTGGGGCCGCGCTGGGCATCCATATAAGACTCAATGATCGCGCCTTCGCCGGGCTTGCTCTGATCTGCTTTGAGATCTTCAATTTCTGCCACCAAAAGAATCATTTCCAAAAGTTCTTTCATTCCTTGTTTGGTGGTTGCCGAAGTTTCCACCGAAGGCACATTTCCTCCGTATGATTCCACCATAACGCCTTGCTGGGCTAACTCCTGTTTCACTCTCTGCACATTCGCTTCTGGTTTGTCGATTTTGTTAATCGCAACCACCATGGGAATCCCAGCTTTCTTGATCTGTCCAATTGCCTCTATGGTCTGAAGTTGCACACTGTCGTCTCCCGCAACCACCAAAATGGCAATATCTGCCACTCTTGCTCCTCGAGAACGCATTGCAGAAAAGAGCTCGTGGCCTGGCGTATCAATAAAGGTGATGGTCTGCCCGCCTTCGCGTAAAGCTTCGGCGGATTTCGGTGCCCAAGGCACCTCAACCTGATAAGCTCCAATGTGCTGGGTAATACCTCCCGATTCTTTGGACGTAATACGAAAATCTTCACGGATTGCTTCCAAGAGAGATGATTTTCCGTGGGCAACATGCCCCAAAACCACGACGATTGGAGGTCGCGTAGCCATCTGTTTTTTTCCTGTTATTTTTTCGACGTTTTGGGTAATCATACTTTTATAGCTTTTTCTACTGCTTCTTTTTCCTCTTCTGACAACTCCTGCACAGAGACGCCGTTCTGTATTGACTTTGCGTATACCCGGTTTAACTCTCTTCCATAGTAGCTTGTTACTACCACCCCGTTGTGTTGTTCATCCAACAACGCAATAGAAAAGCTCTGGTCGCCGCCGATTTCCTTGAAAGGGTTAAATCTTATAATCCCAATTTTCGTAATGGCGTGTTGCATGCTCTCAAGCTTTGCTTCCAACGCCTGCACGCGCCTTAATAAATCTTTTGGCGTAACCTCAACTGATTTTTGTTGTTTTTTGAATAAACTCATAAGCGGAGGGTGCAGGATTCGAACCTGCAAGGGATTGCTCCCAATGGTTTTCGAAACCATCGCATTGCCGTTCTGCCAACCCTCCTTGATGTGGACCTACGGGGAATTGAACCCCGCCCTCTTCCATGCCATGGAAGCGTAATGCCGATTTACTATAGGCCCTCGTGCTTACAGTGAGCGAGCGCGAGCGAGTCGAAGTGTGTCCCTGGGAGGACTCGGACCTCCAATCTGCTCGTTAGGAGTGAGCTGCTCTATCCAATTGAGCTACAGGAACAGAATCCTCTTTATGGGCTTTTACGCAAACTTACCTGAAATCATATCACAATTTGTTAATAACTTCCAAGGGGAGTATTGACAAGGTTTTCTTGACTCTTATAATAAGTTTTGTATATAAAAACACAAAGGTCACAGACGATGAGTTTTTTCTTAAAAAAATAAATGATTTCTGATATATTCTCTTTACGTATCCTTGCACAAGACGATGATGAGATTATGGACGACGATCTGATGGCTGACGAGGAAACTGATGAGGATGAGGATGAGGATGAAGACGACAAAGAGACGACGGGCGATGATTTTGGCACGGGAGAAGAACAAGAATAGCTTTCGAAAACGGCTTTTATTTTCAAAGCAAGACTCCGCGCTTTCCGCGGGGTTTTGCTTTGATATGGGGTCGCCTATGGGACGCCATGAGAACCTAAAAAAGAATCCCACAAGGAAGTTCTAAAAACAGCCTTTCGATAAAACGCAGAGCAGGCTACTTGACCACCTTCTGATTTCATATACTAAAGATCGCTTTTAGTTTTGATTTTACTTGGTTCATTACGTCCTTTTCAGCAAAACCAAGCTCTCCAAGGATTATCGCTTTTTCTAGCGTTGCGATCTTACTACAGATAATCACTGACGGCATTTTGATTCCATTAGCTTTGCTCGGAATAATAGCAACGTCATACGCTCCGTGTTTTTGTTTCGATGAAATAAAAGCAAGTATTACATCGGATTTCATAGGTTTGGCAGAAAGAACCACCGCAGGCCTCACTTTAGCGGCAGAGAGATCCGTGAATGGAAATGGTACGAGCACTATCGTGCCTTGCTTAGACATATTTTTTCTTCAAATCGTTTGGAGAATACGTGTCGGGCTCTTCCTCAAGAAATGCAAAGCTTTCAGAATACGCATTCATATTGGTAATTTCGTTGAGCTCCTTGTTATAATCCCGGGGGAACTTCATAAGCAGTGCCTCTGGCTTGTCCCGTCGGCCAATCGCAAACACGGCTCCTGTCTCTTTCACAAGCTCCACAAGAGTTTTTATGTTTTTTCGTGCATCCGTTGTGGATATCGTTTTCATATACTTAATTGTACAAAATGTACAAAAGTTGTCAAGTATGCCTACTTATGGGTCGCCTATGGGATGGTATGAGAATCTGTTATTTAATTAACAAAACTCCTGCTAATACCATTGCGGCGGCTAAGAGTTTTCTGGGTAGATAGTTCTTCTCTTTCAGAAGAACTGTTGCAAGTAAAACTGTCGTGACGACTTGCACATTTGAAATTGAAACGGCAACAACACTAGCAATAGCAAAAAACAACCAGGTCATAATGCTGATTCTACCAAAAAACCTCCTGGATGGCGATTGTTTTGCTGTCTGGGTCCGCCCATAGGACTTTATAAGTCCTTCTCGATATACCTCTCAACCTCCTTGGGAAGCAGGAGTCTGCTCAATGTGGCGTATTTTTGCATACCAAGCGATGGTTTATGCGCAAATCCTACATATTCTAATCTCTTCTTCCTATACTTTAGGTACTGTATGGCAGGAATAAGATCCGTATCAGAACTCACAAGGATAGCAGTATCGTATTGGTCGTCTACTGCCCCGATTACTAAGTCTATCGCTATTTTCACGTCAGTACCTTTCTCTTTATATGTTCCGCCTGTGGGCATAATCCTGCCTCGCTTAATGACAAAGCCGTCTTTTTGGATAGTCGAGAAAAACTTCTGTTGCCCCCTGACAAGGCTTAGACTCTTTTCTGATCCATCGGCACTGCTAAAAACTCCCGTGTAATAGCGCTTGGAAACACATATTCTCTCATCAACCAACTCGCCGACAAAACCATTCAAATCAAACTTGGATCCTTTGGAAAATCCAATTTCTCTATCTTTAAGGTAGTTATAGAAGTTGCTGCCATCGATATATACTGCGACTCGTTCCTTTTGCTGATTACCTCCCATGCAAAAAATGATAGCAAATTTTGCAACAAAAAACTACCCTTGCCGGAGCAGGAGTAGTGTTCATATTACTTGTATCCTATACCAAGGAATATACCCTGTCAAGCCTACTTTATGGGTCGCCTATGGGACGCTATGAGAACCTGTTTAACGCAAAGTTAAGACCCTACGGCGTAGTAGGGTCTTGTGTTGTCGTGCTCGGACACCCGATTAAGCGACTGGCATTAGGTCGCTCTTGGGGCAGGAGTATGTCCCTCCTCCGACATGGCGATGGGAACACCCGCTCGCCTTCACAACTTTGACTATGACCAGGTGCTCGGCGAGATATTCATCCCTTTCGGGGAGAACCTCACACTCACACGAGCAAAGCTTCCTCCCGTTGAACATCATATGGTATCGCATCTTTCCCTCCTGAAAAACTTAAGTTACCTAGAGGTTATTATACATTACCAAACTTAATTTGTCAATACCCTGTTGTAGTTCAATACCTTGTGACCACCACGCCACTCACTATTTCTTTTGTCGTGGCTTGACTTCCTTTAGCAGTTTGATATCCTCACTATTACTTTGGCAGAGAGGTGTCACCATGAAGCTCGTACAGCCAGCTGTGTACCAAAGAGAAGGCGACAAGATACCCTGGATGAAACTCCAAGATCTCCTAGACATTGCCAAACGTGAATTTGGTATGGAATCCACTGAAGTCTGGGACGGTCTCTGCGAATGGCAAAAACCATACGGAGGATTGCCTTGGACTACTGGGGAAACAGTCATGAACAGTGAAGTCCAGGGCAAACCTGAGAATCTTGGATTGGTGTACATCCAAGAAAGGAGTGCTCGGCACTTCCATGGGATGGCACGAGCCGGGGTTCGGGTACCCCGATTCAATGCAGGACAACAAGGCCACGACGTAGAGTGGGCTAAGTCCTAATCAGCCAACGCAAGTAGTAGCTTCAAGGAGGTACTTCGATACCTCCTTTTATTTTCGATTGCTAAATAAAATATAAACGTAATACATTCTTTTTGGGGGTGCGCTAAGCGCACCTTGCCCCAAGCTAAGCTTGGGGTGGACGATGGGATTCGAACCCACGATCTTCGCTGCCACAGAGCGACGCTTTAACCGCTAAGCTACGCCCACCACGATCACACGGTTTCCCCGGGACGGGGGAACCCATCACTTGTGTCCCTAGGAGGAATCGAACCTCCATCCCAGGCTTAGAAGGCCCGTGCTCTATCCGTTGAGCTATAGGGACGGGAGTGCAGTACTCATTATAAGGAAAAAACTTATTCAGTCAACTCCTTGGCTTTTTGAGACGGGACAAAGATATTGCGAGTCTGATCTTTTCCTGCCTGATTGAATTTCTCTTCGCGCTTCTGCCATGTTTGAGTAATTTGCTCAAGCGCTCGCTGGTCGAAACGAGTCTGGACAATTTCACTTGTCGCGTCTGCATCGCCAGCCACAAACACGTAGTGATAAAAAACCCCAGAAGAAACAAGAAGTGCAAAGAAAAGCAAAGCCAAAAAACCAAGGAAGGGATTTTCCCCCATCCATTGCGGAACTCTTGGCATTAAGCGCAAGATAGTATCAAAATGAAAGCGCTGAAGTATACTCATACGTTATTTCGTGAATACCTTTACAGACAAAGAGAATTCAATTTCTCTCTGATTCTGCTCGCCTTGAGATCCTTTTTTCGTTGAAAGCGTAAGCGTTTTTACTTCCAGTAGATAAGGAGCATTCTCAATCTTTTGTAGAAACGCCATAAAATCAGGATAGAGTCCTCCTCCTGCCAAACGAACATCAAAAGAAGGCCACAGATCTCCTTCCCCGCGCTGGGTAGGGCCCGGCACTTTTTCTATCCGCAATCTGAAAGAAGCTGCTGTTTCGTCGAGAAATCGGAAGAACGCAATCGGCGTCTCGCTGTCCACAAAAAGATTCTCGAGCTGCATCAATTCCTTGACATACTGGCTCCCCACCATCTCAAACTCGCGAGAATTCTTCTTGTCTTCTACCAGCTGAAGAAGCTCTTTTTTGTGCTCTAACACCTTTTTGTGATCTTCAAGAACTCCCTGGAACACAGGGTAGAGCACTCCCCCCAAAAAAAGTGTTGTAAGAACTCCACAACAGACAACAGCAATCAGAATTTTTTGTTTCGATTTCATATCTCAAAGTCAAAAGCAAAATCAATGTTTGTTGCACGAACCCAGTTTGAAGGAGGGAAGTGAAAGTTTCCGAACAAAGGATCTTGTTCAAGATTCGTTCGAATTTGAAGTAAATCTTCCGTTCTAAGGGCAAATCCTTTCAACGATATTTTTGCTTTCGAGGCCCCCGAAGTATAGCTGAACGAACTCAAATGCCCGCTTTCTGGCAAAGCACTCGAAACTCGCGCAACGATATCAGAAAGTAAAATTCTCTTCGTGTAAAAAGATGATACCTTTGTAATATCTGAATTGAGTTCTCGTATACGCTCTATGCGCAACTCCCCTCCTTCTCTTTTTTGCGAATCCACTAAAATCTGCTGCACCTGGATTTCTCCTAATACATACACCCGAATCGACAAAAGCGACAAAGACAAACAAATGAAAAATACGACAAGCAACATGCCTAAAATAAGCACGAGACGAAACCACTCTTCTCCCTGCATTTCTTTTTTATATTGGGGCGGCAAAAGATTGATCATAAAGCTCTTTGACTTGCGCTCCGCGGAGAGCTAATCCGAGGGCAGTGCTATAACCCAAAGATTCCTGAAGAGAAAGCGGGGGCAGCTCTTTTATTTGAGGAGACAGAATGTTCACCCAAGGATTCCCCACCGCGACTTGAACCTTGAGCGCCCGCGTCAAAAATTCGGGAAATCCCTTTAAGTTCGCTCCTCCGCCGCACAGCATAATTCTCTCAATCTTTTTTTGCGGCTGCAAAAGATGTTGGTGCGGCAGGTGAGTTTCATAATACTCTAAATATTTGGCGATCTGTTCTATAAAGTCGGTTGCTACCGGGATCATTGCCTGAAACACTTCCTGGCCGAGCGCGTCTTCGGGCGCATAAAGACCATACTGGTGCTTGAACTCTTCTGCTTTTTCTTCGTCTACATGAAGCGATTTTGCGATTGCTGCAGTGAAATCCCGGGCAGAAACAGAAAGTGAAGTGGTAAAACGCACACTGTATCCCGAAAAAATACTTACTTTCGAGCGCCTCTGGCCAATATCGACAACCAACAAGGGTATGGGACTCACGCCTTTTTTAACCACTGCTCGGCAAAGCGCGATTGCATCGATCTCAAGTACCGCTGGCACCAACCCTGCTTTTTCCAGTACCGATACATAAGAATCCACCACCTGCCGAGGGAGAGAAGCGACAAGAACATCGAGATGATCAATATGATCGTGAAAAGGGGTGATAACGGCAAAATCGAGATAGACCGTATCAATGGGGTAGGGGATAAAACTCTCTGCCTGAAAGCGAATCGTGCTCATTAGCTCTTCTTTTTTCATGCGAGGCAGCTGGATCACCTGCACAAATGCTTTCTCTTCTGGAAGCGCAGCCACTACATATTTGGTGTGAATCTTCCTTCCCTTGAGTTGCTTGAGCGTTTTTTGAATCGCTGCTTGAAGCTGCTCTTCTTTTTGAATCTCCCCACCCTCAATAATCCCTTGCTCAAGTTCTCCTCCCCCAAAAGAAGCTAAATGAAATCCTTTCTGCTTTTTTTTGAGGTAAGCTATTTTAAGAGAGAAGTCAGAGATGTCTAAACCAAAAGCGTCTGGATGAAGAGTAAGAAACTCCAACATTACTTTTTATTGTACCCCTTTACGGAATTTCTTTCCAATTTGTTATCTCCCAACCAGCCCCGGGCCCTGAAGAAAACTGTGCATCTAAAAGACCTGATTCGTAGCTGACAACCGCATTGCCCCCTATTCTAATTTTGTATGCAGTAACTTCAGAAATATTCACGTTATTAGATACGAATATCATTGAATTTGCAGCATAAAAAATTGCGCCGGTGGCGTTATTTTGCAAGCTTATAGCAGATCCTTGGGTTGTACACCATGGATTGGAAATTCCATTGCAGTCTTCCAGCGTAGTTAAAAGCATAATGTAACTTCCCGGCTGCCCAGACCCAGAGAAGATGGTGTTGTTGCTAACTGTAATCGAGCCGTCTGCAACAATAATGCATGAAAGTGATGCATACGCAGGATCGCACTGAATCTGCACGTTGTTGTTGATGTCAATATCGCCATGAACATATATCGTGCCTGTGACGGTAAGCGTTTTGTTATTCGCGACAGTAAGATCTCCGGTAATTTCTACGGGGCCGAGAGATATATCTCCAAGGACATCGTAGTCTCCTCCAATACAAGGGTTGTTACAGATAGTACCGCCTATCTGGGCATCGTCTTTCCACTTGTTAATATTTGCCGTTGAAATCGGCATGGGTGAAATCGGGGGATCTGGTTGGTTGGGAAAGCCGGTTCCTGGAGTCAAAGGATTTCCTCCGCACTCTGGGTTGTCAGGATCGGCAAGAAAATTCGATGATATTGTATCAATGCTCGTCGGGTATTTGTAATATGCATCACCACATATTCTACTGTGCGTAATGGTACTTGCATATACATCACCATATACGATCATGCTTCCCAAAGAACTTGCTCCAGCGCCAAGATATACTTGAAACGCGAGATCTCCTGTCGTGCTTGTCCAAGGATCATTATCCCAGTCTTGGCTGTACTGTGCGCTCCCATTGGGATAACCACCGCCGCTATCCTTACACCAGGTCCAATATTTTGTTGAGCTTTGCGCCGCATCCAAAACAATCCAGTAGGTATTGTTTTGGATAAGAGTGTCTGGGTTTAAAAATACCACATCAATCCACCCATAGCTTGTGGTTGTTAAATCTACGTCGAGCGTTGCATTTGCAATACTTGTATTTGCAGGAGAACCTCCGGCATCAGTCGTAATGCGTATGGTACGATCTCCCAGACCCGTTGTTCTCTTCAAATACAAACTTACCTTTGCTAATTGGTTGGTTTCGGGTGCAACAAAGCTTTGAGCAAAATCAATTT
>ERZ1292623.2267-Hain-H51-01um-R1-2267-length-17463-cov-6_pt1 | contig 12508 bp, 16 predicted proteins | sample MGYA00564398_ERZ1292623 | MGnify/ENA primary metagenome ERZ1292623 (study PRJEB36523, sample SAMEA6512633) | groundwater metagenome | collected 2019-01-07 | study: AquaDiva: Metagenomics assemblies of 32 groundwater samples | reverse complement strand
GCCATATCAGAGGGAATAAAGAAATGAAATTGACTATCTCCTGTTGCAAGAGTTGTATCAGTAATAACTAACTGCACTTGCCTTCTGTATGTTGTTGTATCTGAAAAATCAGAGGCCGCGATTGTCCCATCCGCAATCTTTATACTGGTAACGGCAGAGTCTAATATTTTAGCAGTGGTTATATTACTATCGGATATTTTTATAGTGGTTACAGCAGAGTCGGCTAAATCACCAGCAAGTATAGTTGCATCTGCAATTTTAATTGATGTGACTGCTGAATCTAATATCTTTGCAGTAGTTATATTGCTGTCTGATATTTTGACCGTAGTTACTGCACTATCGGCAAGGTCTCCTGCGACAATAGTTGCATCAGCAATTTTTATTGAGGTAATAGCCGAATCAGCAATCAACCCCGTTAAAATACCCGAATCAGAAATCTCTACCCAATCGTTTGTAGTATCAAATCTTAACTCTGCCGAGAGAGCTATTTCTTGCGGACTACCCGCTATAGCATCTTCCCTTCCCAATAACCGTACGGGAGCGACATCCTGAATCTTGCCGTAAGTGACGGCCGTAAGATTTATTTTTGCTGAAGTAATAGCAGAATCAGCTATATCTACGGTTGCAATTCCGCAGTCTTGAATATCTGCTGACACAATAGAGGAATCGGCAATCTTCACGGAGGTGATAGCGCTATCTGCTATATCTCCTGCCACAATAGTACTATCGGCTATTTTAATTGAAGTAATAGTGCAGTCGGCTATATCGGCAGCGACGATAGTGCTATCGGCTATTTTTATAGAGGTTACTGAACAATCCTGTAATGCGCCAGTACTTACAGCACTATCGGCTAAAGCATCGGAATCAACTGAACCTGCCGCCACACCGCCTCCGGGTGATAAGAAAAACCAAGGATGAAATGGATTGAGTCTGCTCAAAAATTTAGTTTAATTATAATCTACGATGAAACGCCTTTAATTACCGCAAAATTTATAATAATCGCTCCAGTTTCAGCCGTTCCCGCAGCCGCATTGTTATTACAAACTTTCAAATTAAACGACCCAGCCGCTACTGTAGAAACAATTACATCAGTATTGCCGCCGTTAGAACCTGAACGAATAGAGGCCACCACTACATCCCCAATTTCTACGGCTGAATCAGTTACTGTAAATTCCGCCGCTGCCTCAGCGGCAAGAGAAGCGGTATTGGTAGTTATCGCTCCAGTGATAGTATTTAACGTCACTCCAGTCGTGCGATTGGTCTGTTGGGTTACTGAACCTCCTGCGCCAGTTTCATAACCAATCCCCACAGAAGCTGAATTAGAAGTTAATCTCCTTCCCGGAGATAATCTTGATTGATCTTTCCCAGGACTTAAACTCATTATTGTTTACTAAAATTATTTATATCTATTTCTAATATTTCTCCTTCTGGAACTTTGAACCTAAGGGGAGTTCCCGTTTCTTTAAGATGCTCATTAACATATTCCAGCGTTTCTTTGGCAACCTTTGTATAGGAGGATATTTTTCCATAAAAGTCGCTCATGTAATTTTTCATCTCGTCTAATTCTCTCTTCTCTTTTTCTGTCTCTTCTTTTTCTTTTGCAAGCAGAGGGGAAACTTCTTCGTATTCACTTTTTACTCTTCCCAACTTCTCCTGTTCTGCAATATATTCCGTCCTTGCCTGAGAACTTTTGGATATAAACCCCTTTAATTCGTTTGACACATTGGTCAAATTCTCTAAATCTTTAAGACTTCTTTGAAAGAATTTTTGAGTTTCCCGCAAAGATTCTCTTTCTCTTTCCCTTTCTTTTTTAATTGATTCCACAAACGATACTTTCCTTTCTATGGTTTCCGACAAAACTCTTTCCCTTTCTTTTATTTGTTCTTCTAGCTTCCCTATTTGTACTATAAGCAAGGATTTCCTCTCTACGAAAGTTTGTATATCTCGCAGAGAGGAATCTTTTGCTTCTTTAATGTTCTGTAATTCCAACGCCTCTTTTTCAACCAACTTATGAAGCTCTTGTATTTTAATCTCGTAAGGTTTGGGATCAAAACGGTTTCGCATCAAATTATCTTCCGAGCATCTCTAACATTGAGAAACTTTAGGGTAGTTACGGAAGTATCCGTAGTATCTAAACTTCGATTAGATAATCTTAACGCTTGAGGAATACTCTTGTTTAACAAGACATTAACGCTATTTGAATCTCTTTCTTCCGCAATAGTTGCGTATACTGTGTCATTAACAAGAAACGAATATTTATCCGCGTCCCAAATAATCCGATAACGAGTATTTGCAGAGTTATCCCATGCGGAATCCCATTGAATAATCCTTCGATATCTTGTTCCTGCTTCGCTATAAGCTACGGCATAAAAGGGTCTTGTAGTATCGCTTGAATCACCTGCGGTTGTGTCATAACTCATGCTGAAAAAGGCAGAGCCTCTATTTTGAGTATCCCCTAAATTACGCAAACCCCAATACTTTTCGGAATCATTGGAATCGGGAGACAAACAATCAGTCCTTATAGTAAACTCGAAATCCCCAAATAAATACTGGGAGTATGAAGACACAGAACCCGCCAGTCCAGTATCACCAACTTTTATTGCTCCCTTTACTGTATCGGCTAAAAGGTTAGCGGTATCTCCTTTCCAAAAGTTTGAATCAAACCCCTTAACTGCGGGGTCATAAGCTAATCCCTCCCTTAAATCTCTTTCTTCTGACCTGATCAAAGTTATCTTATGACCTCCACCATTCTCATAAAGAATGGTATAAGTCTTTTTTCTTCATCTCTCTTTTTGGGATGATGGAAATGGCATAAAGTGATACCATTATTAATCTCGTAACGAAGGTCGACATTCTTCGTCCATCCTAAAATATGATGTGCTTCAATTCTCCCCCTACAATCTTTAAGACTTTCTTCCCACAATTTTTACACTCGACTTCAACCATAATTATATTAGACCTTTGAAGAGTTATCTTCGTCTCCGCAAAAAAGCAGAGACAAAGTAATCCTTCAAGGTTATCCAGAATCGAGAACGCCTCTCATAAGACGTTTACCGACAACTGACTGTTGAACATCAGAATCTCCAGTGATCATTGTATTGTCGAGAGGTAACAGGGTTCCGAAACTTACTTGTGCTGTATCTGCCGTTGCGGTATCGTATGTCGCAAGTTTATTGCCCCGAACAGTGCCCCGATGAGTTAATGCGGCATCAATGTTGATAAGCAAAGCAGCAGCAGTGTCCGAACTTACGATGGTATTATCGCTGATATTCACGCCAGACATGGCCGCGCCAGTTGTATCGGAAACAATAGCTCCGGCAGCAGTAGCAGCAGCACTTCCGACTGAGTCAAACTGACCGTAAAAGAAGTTGTTTTTAACGGTAGGATAGATGCCCGCTCGTAGCAAAACTCCTATTTGAGTACCGGCAGTATCTTCGGCCCTGAACTGGTTGTTTTCAATGACTGCGTTATCCTGACCATTTCGGAGCATCGTTACGAAGTTCTGAGCATTGCTATCCCAGTCAAATACGCAATTTTCAATATGCGCGCCTCCAAAACCTGTATCGAGATCAAGCCCAAGTGTTACGGAGTCAGCATCAGCAACAAAACGTAGGTTTTCTATGTGTACATAGTTTGCCCCGACATTTACCGCATCTGTTACTGCGCCAAAACGAATAGTTGGACGATTTTCTCCTTCACCGATACCGATAATGTGAATACCTGCCGTTGTCCAAGAATCTGCACGTGCTAGGGTATGATCGTATCCAGGGAGAGGTACGACTACATCCCCACGGCTTGCTGAAGCAGCATTCGATGCAGCTTGAATAGTAGTATATACGCGAGTTACACCGTCCTTATCAACGGGAAATTCGTTACCAATATTCAATGGGCCTACAGTAGTGTCGTCCGAATCAGAAACAAGGAAAACTTTTGCTCCAGGAGCTAAGTTGGGAATGTTCCTTGAAATAGCTCCATATCTACTTAATTGATTTTCTAACATAATTTTTCTATACTTTTTAGTTCACGACCTTTACTTTAGGGTTTTTATGTCGCCCTTTAGCCGACACCGTCGTCATGGGCTATTGCCTTTTACGACAATAGCCCCCATGACGGTCTTTTATCTATTGTTTCTACGCTGCGGCATCTCCGCTTGAAAAGAGATGACCCCTACCGACCACTACGCCAATTCCCCAACCCGCTCTAACGCCGAAGTTCCAGTCATCTGTTGAAAACTCTTCGCCTGCGTTTAATTCAGAAGGAGATTTCAAGTGAGGAGCTTCCCAAATACCAACATGCAAGGTTGTCATCTTTGAAGATGAAAGGCCCCAGAAACGTCTTTTAGCTGCGTCCACAGCTCCTGCTGCGGTTGTCGCAACTAGGGGAAGAATAACGTGCTTAAATTTCCCTTTGTATACATTCGTTACGCCACTATTAGCAAAATCGGGAGCGGCGGTTGACTGAAGATACTCGCGAGCAGTATTAACTGTTGCGGGATCGTCAGTAGTCCAAAGGATATCAAAAGGAATAGTTACCTTTTGACCGAAGTTGTTCAAAGTTTCCTCTATGCTAAGACGTTCCATCCCCTCCAAAGCACCCTTAGAAAGCTGAGGATTGCCGGCAAGACGGTTGCGGTAGGTTACTGCACTACCAGTTAAGGTGTGTGCGGTATTCCAAAGAGTCTGTGAAGCCCCTGTTGAAATATCAAGCACAGCACCATCTTTATTGGTATAGGTAGTTGCTGTAGCAAAACCTAACCGATGGCTTAAATCTAGCTCAAGACGATTTGCAGGTGTCTGAGCCAAGTTCGTAAGCTTGCGAACTACATCAGGATATTTGTTAAATCTACGCATTTCGTAGGTTATTCCAATATCCACTGACTGGCGACGAGCGGTAACGAGCTTATTATAACCAAGCTGTACGCGAGCGCGCGCTGATTGGTCGCCCTGATCTTTGTCACTTGTGTAAAGTTCAAGATCAATTTCCGTATAGTCGCGAGTTTCACCTGTGTTTGCTGGGACATCTTCGACTATAAAGATTCCTGAATTGCGTGCGTTCATAGACACTGCATCCAGAGCTTTGTCAAAAATAACTCCAGCAAGTCGAGTAAATACTCCTAACGATACTGAATTCAACTCCATTTTAGTACTGAATTATCTTGGAGTAACTACGGAACTTTTATCAGTAGTTACTTTTCAATATTCAGTGAAAGTACCCATTAACTTTTCCAACCCCGATGGCCTAACCTTACGGTATCCATCGCTGGGAACCACTGTACTAGATTAATGGAATTGACTAATTATAAACTATGTAATTGTACCTGTATCAGGGATAAGCGTTCCGGCCCTTTTGGCGATAACGCCTATAACCTGCGTTGCACTAATGCGTCCCGTAATAAGAATAGTTGGGAAAGTGACATCATTCACATCAACTCGCATACCTGCAGAGTCTCCTGCATTTACGCTAGCTCCTCCCGTGGTGTCTACTGCGACAAGCTGACCAATATCCGAATCAAGCGCACCACCATCAGAATCTGTATCAATGAGCCATTCTACATATTCTTCAATGGGAACTTCTACTGGGACTAATGAAGAATCAGTGACTGTATCATTCCTCCGTGCTATTCCTAACGGTTTATCCAAGGAATCATTACCAAGAGGTTCAACAGTTCCTGAATCTGTCAATCCCACAATGCCTCCATTGCGCACTTCTTTGGCTGTGTCGCCTTCAAAGTACATAATTTTGGTTTTTCCTCTGTGTCTTATAAATGACATTTTAGTATTACTGTTTAATTATAATGAGTAGTATTTAACGCATACCTGCGAAACTATCCCTGAAAAACAAAGCGACCCACCACAAAAAATATGTGATGAGTCGCTGTCATTCAGTAGACCCTAGTTACTTACGGTAACTAATCGGTTATATTTTATTAGGGATTGCCTTATCCGCCATAATCCCACATTTACAGTATAGCAGATTTAAGAATTTAGGTCAATAAACTCCGTCACGCGCCTTAGCCTCATAGGCAAACCATCCCTCATAATTATGACTACCTCCCCATATCTCCAATTATTTCGCAAGCTATTGATAAGCTGCAATTCATTTGGATGGAGGGATATAATCTCAAGATAAGAAGTATCCTGTGAATTATTTGTTTTGATTTGGGTTAGGGGCATCTTTGCTTTCGGGTTTTACTTCTTTCAAAACTTTATCTAATGTCAGCATATCCACTTCTTCGGGATGATTAACATTTGCATACTTACTCCAAAGTTGAATCATGGCTTGCTTATGATTGTAATCAATAGATTGATTTAGCAAAAGAGAAACTTGGGAAAGTTCGCTCAACTTTAACCCCCAATCTCTAAATAGTTCAAGTATCTTTTCTACAATGGGACGAAGACGCTTATCTCTTAATTCAGACAAATCACAGGGGGATTCTGATAAAACATAATCTATCATCAGAGATGAGATATACTCCTTTGTTTCGTCGGCATATTCAACCATAAGAATACCAACTCCGCTTGGCGTTACTTCTTTTGTTTCTGTAACATTCGCTATCAGTTTTTCCCCGATATATTGGTTTTTGTAGTTCATTTTTTCTTTGTTCTTGATTTGGAAGGCTTCCATCCCGTTTTGCGAAGTGTTCCATACACAAACTTTCCTGTTCGTTCTTTCCCATATCCTCTTTTTGCCGCTTCTCTTTTTAGTTTTCTTTCTAGTTTTTTTGGCATATTTAATTTATGAATCGGGGATCGAGATCAATCACCCTATCGTCTGGGAGTTGAATGTTAAAAATAAAGTTTCCTTGCTCGTCCTCTTTTCTTCCCACGACTCTTGCTTCAATGCGTTCGGTATAGCGTATTTCAGAAAAACGAGGATATCCTTTTACCGTCATCTTTTCTACGCTTTCATCGCGATTAAGCAAAAGCAATTCGTATTCCTGTTCTTCTCCTACCGTCAAGCCAGTTGTTGGGTTTTTTATCAGGATATCTTTTAATGTCCTCCAACCTACTACTATCTTACCATCGTAAGTTGAAAGATGAACTGTGATAGACCTTTTACCGGCCGTCTTACTCTCATAGTTGAGGATTCGTCCCTTATCCGCAACATCCCGAAGCATCTTTAATTCTTTTTGATTGGCCTCATCTTTCTTTTCAAGAGCTTCAATTTTAGCGGCCAAAGCGGCCACATCTATGTTTGTGCTTGATAATGGCGGAACTAATGTGCTTTCGTATGGGTCTAATGGCATAGGAGCTGGTTCTGGTATTATGGGAGTTGATTGTTTTAATTGTTTGTTTAGTTTTTTAGGCATTGAAATCAGATTCCTCTAATTGTAATCCTCCCGCAGAAGCTAGTTTTCGAGCTAATGCTTTTTCTTCTGTGGTAAATGTGTTTTGAGTTTTAGACCTTATTCTAGAAGCCCCCCCAGAAGAAAATGCACTACTTGGCACTTCGCTTCTTTCGTTTACAGTAGCAAGAGTCCATGAATCACGGAGCTTTTTAGACACTTCCTCTTTTGTAGAAGCGGTATCTTTTATACGATTGTATTGATACTCTATTTTCTTTTTGAGTTCCTCATCTTCTCCAACGAGTTCATTAAGTTGTTCATTGTAATGATTCTTTACTGCGGCTTCAAGGATTTCGTTTTTGGCTGAATTTACCTTCTCGTCTATTTGACTTTCAAGATTTATTGCCCTTTCCTCGGCTTCTTGTTTTTGTTTACGAAGATTTGAGAAGTTTTTATCTTTGTCTAATTCGCCATCGAGCTGCTTTTGTAGTTCTTCCCGTTTCGTTTTGACTTCTTCTAACTCCTTTTGCAGACTTTCCATACCTTCGGATTTACTCTGCTCTAACTCTTCTGCGGTAAAGACTTCTATGTCTTCACCCTCTGAATCTGTTATCATTTTTGACATTGTTTTGATTTAGTTAATTAACTTACATTTGGATAACGCCCCAAATATGAAGGCGAGCTAATTCGCTATTTCGACTTTTTATCTTTTTCGTATATTCTGCCAAGATCAAAGCTGGCAATTCCTCCAATAAGCGCTCCGATTATAAAAGATAGAATAATAAGCATTTTTATATTTCTCCTATGGGATTAGTCGGGTCAAACTTTTCTTTTCCTGCTGATAAATGTTCCGTATTTGCTAATTTCCAAAGCTCATACAGTAAAGAAATGCCATTACAAGTTCCCCGTCCGTAATTTACTTTTTCCCAGTTATCTGATTCCGCGATTAGGAGAACTTGCTCGTACATTGCCTTTTTGATATCTTTCTCGATGATAGGAAAGACAGCGCTTATAGAAGCGCAGTATTCTTTTCTCGCAGCTTCAGACATCTCTTTTTGTTCTATATTCTCAAGCGATATGGAACCAAGAGAGTGTCTAATGAGTTTTATATCATCTTTAGACATTTGCTGGTTGAGGTGTTCTCTGGCCAGAAGTTATTTGTTGAGTTTGCGTCTGTTGCATTTGCATTTGCTCCTGCTGAAGTTGTTGGGTACTCTTAAACATTTTGGAATAACTCTCTTCCCAAATTGTAGAAAACTTTTCAGCTAGATAATCAAGGTTTACAAGTGGGCCGAACATTTGAGCGTCAGCCATCTCTGCGCGAAACAATAACTTGCCTACTTCGCTTGTTTTCCTTTCTTTGGGTTTTACTACAATCTGCCAAGTAAGCTTCGCGCTTTTAATTTCATCGGGATTTAGGAAAATCAAACGAATTGGCTTTCCTTGTTCTTTGGTCAAGATATCCTCTGCTTGCATTATTGCCCCTGAAGATGGAATGCGTTTTGTAGGTATAATAATTCTCTGTCCTTGGCCTTCTCCCTCAACATTAGTAGGGATACTAACTTTTCTGAACTTACTTTTGAGAATGCCTCTTGCTTTATCCATTACTTCATCTTCTTTTTCAAACCAATGGGCAAGGAGGTTATTAAGACGCAACCACTCTAATTTCCATTCCAACATGGCCATAGAGAAAACTGTAAGACCTAATGCTAGTTTTGCTTGACGCTGAAGTTCTATAATCTCCGTGGCAGTAGGGTTGCCTTCTGCTCGTTGTCCTTGAAATGTAGGGGAAACCGTCTCATTATTTATACTTTCTTGGAGTTCTTTAATCATCGCAAACTCCGCGCTTGTCATGCCTTCCGTTTCCTTTGCGTTGATCGGGACAAGAGAGCCGGGTTGTATACCATAGCTTATCTTGCCGGGCATTAGGACTCTGTTGGATAGTATTCTACCCGAAATATTGATATACGGAGGCATATATGACTTTTGGGTTTTGAGAACCGCGAGACGCAACATTTCATCAAGCAGGGCAACCTTGTTTCTTACCCTTGAAACCAACGATTTCCCGTAAGCAAATCTTGCGTTAATAGGTTCAAGATTTTGCTGGGCTATGTTGTAATCTTCGTACCCCCATTGGAGAGGAAGCCCTATGGGAGTCATCAGCACTCCATTTAAGATAACTGAAAATTCGTTATTCCATTTATCTTGATATCTGATAATCTCAACTTGTTCGTCTTCTGTTTCAAGCAATCTCCAATTGGGATTAAACCTTCCTATAGGTTCATTGGGCCCGAAGATTTCAAGTTTCTGTGGTACAAACTCCCACCTTTCCCAACCGCTAAACATTTTCTTTGCTTCATCATAGGGCTTTACATCTGCTGTGAAAATATAGGGTTGCTCAGAGATATCGTACTTTGTTATGTCGCCTAGGTAAACATTTAATCCTGATATAATATTCCTTGTAGGATGGGCGAATGCCTTTTTTATTCTTGTTTGCCACTTAATATTCAGCTTTCCATCAAACTTTTGGTCTGTCTTTTTTTGCGCTTTGTCTTTCTCGTCCCACAACTCCTCAACAAAAACTGTGCCGTGCTTTAATAGTTCATATTGGCGAAGATACTTTTTTTCCTCGTCTGTATCAAGATCATTAGTTTTGAGTATTATATCCTCCATCGCGTCTCCCACTTGCTGAACTTCTAAGCCATCTTTATCAAAAGCCGAAATATCTCCCGATAAGTTAAGATTAACCAAAGAAGCAAGAAGGGCAAGCATTTTCTGCCGTACTATACCGGATTGGAAGTTCGTATCTTCCTTGTTTTTCTTGGGAGCGATGAAGGTATTGGCTACTTCCTCGTTCTTTTCGTAGTTTATGGAGTACGACATTCCGTCAAACTCATCATGTTCCCTGTCTCTCATATCGCGCGCGCTCTCCATTCTTTTACGAAGAGCGCCTAAATACTCCAGCTCTTCTGGAGAGTATGGTGGAGTTCTTGTTATTTCTTTTTTTTTGTCCAAGAGGGGACTTTTCTTTGCCATGTGCGGACAACTCAATTGAGGTAAAGTCGTCCGCTATGAAAAAGGGGCATTTGCCCGCACATAGCACAGGTATTCTTATTATAGCATACTTTCCAAATTAAACCAAGTCATTGAAGTATGTATATCTGTCAAACTGATCCGGCTGTTCATCTTTCATTTCGTATTCTTGAACCGGAACCGCAAGAGACCTCATCTGCCATGCTATCGCTAACGCTATAACTCTATCGTAGTGGCCCATTACCTCGTCTTCTTCGTCTGTATTCGCTATATTCAAATCGGATGACGGCATAGAGATTATCTCTTGTTTCAACCCTTCGTCTGGTATGTCAATTAAATCCTCGTGTATCGCGCTACGCAGTTCGTGCATCATTTTGGGCTTTGAGGCATAGGTTGTCTGCCAGCCGAGTTTATCTCTTTCGTCTTTGTAAATGTTGAAATAAATATCTTTTAATATAGCGAGGGTAGCGAATCCATGATTATTTCTTTCGGGAGCCATTATACAATTACCATATCGCTGGCCTCCCCCCTTGATTTCGTGAGCAAATAAATCAGGAGCTATCTTGTTGTTGACATATACCGCTACTATTCTTGGTTTTGTAAATAATCTGCCTTCTATTTGTTTTTTATAATCGAAATCTACTATTATGACAGTTGAGTTGTGCCTCCCAACTCCTTCGGAAACATCTGCGGCACCAGCATATCTATGGCCGGGCTTGAAGTCTCCGTAATACTTCCAACTTTCTAGCACTTGTAAAGGTTTTTCTGTTTTTATGTTTGAGCTTATAGTCGGATCAAAGAATCTATCACCACTTGATAAAAACGCTTCCTCTGCCGTTTCCGGATATTCTTGCGGTATCATCCTCTTATCAGTAAACTCACTCTTTATTACCTCAAACTGCTCTTCAGTATAAAACTCTCTCCATCCGTAGAATCTAGCCCTATACCTTGATTCATTCCTTATTGCCTGATCCCACATCTTGGCATAGTAGTTTATATCTCCGTTAGCTGTACTTTCTGTAAATATCCATCCAGCCTCCTTATCTACTTGTTGAGCTGTACCTTCAATAATTTCTCTAGCACGCATTTCTTTCTTATCTGGATAATAAGCCGCTTCACTAAAAAGGAGTTTTTGGACAACACCTCCTCGTCCTCCTACACGCGCTGAAGCAGTACCACAGTAGAAATGCGCCCGGTTGTGTCTCAACTCAAGTTCTGTTGAATCAATAGAGAACATCTGCTTGGCTATCCTGTCTAATAAACTAGGATTAGTACGTATGGCATCCTCGCTATAACCAAGTTTCTTTGCCCCATAAGAAAGAATGAAATTACGATACCTTTTACGGAATGTCTGCGTTGCGTCGTCTTTATAAGAAATAACTAATGTCTCCGTTGGGTTTTCGTTCATCAAATCATCAACTGCGAATAGGGCTAATATCAAAGAGCTAAATCCTTCTCGTCGTGCTTTGAGTATAATTTCTCGTATTGGTCTGGTTATACCACATCTTTCAATATCATAAGTTCTAACGAGTTCATTATAGTATTTTTCTTGAACAGGTCTAAATTTGAATGGAATAAGTTGCCCAGATCGAGGTTCATCGATAAGGAAATATGATTCTACAAAATCCCTGTATCTCATTGAAAGTTATTCCTATCATCATTAAAGTTTATTTGAATCGGCACAATAGTCCCCGCATCTTTCTTATACGCGCCAACTATCTTATGTATCTGGTCAAATGCTTGCATGTTTCCTCTTTTTGCTTGAGCCACTAATTTCGGGGAAAGCTCTGGTAATTTTTCCAAAAGTCCCTCCTCATATTGTTTGAGCAATTTCTTCACCGATCTTCTGATTACCTTCTGTTCTTCAGTTAGCTTAGGTGCGCCCGGGCCGGGGATAGGCAACCTTGCAATCAGAGCTTCTCTTGTGTTGCCGTTGCTCAACTTGGCTTCTTCTTGCTTTGCTTCTCCTTTACTTTCTTCAATAACTGTGGTCATATTTGGAATAACAGATAAACTATTATATTGGATATTATTTCTAATGTCAGAGTAATCGCTATAGCCCATTTAATTGTCCTCCATTTCAACCGAGATTTTATTGTTACAAATCCCACCGTATGATTACAATTCTTGCATTTAATGGGGTGGTTGATTCCTGATTTTTTCATTATACATTCTTATTATAGCATATTT
>ERZ1292623.3898-Hain-H51-01um-R1-3898-length-12510-cov-5_pt1 | contig 12510 bp, 14 predicted proteins | sample MGYA00564398_ERZ1292623 | MGnify/ENA primary metagenome ERZ1292623 (study PRJEB36523, sample SAMEA6512633) | groundwater metagenome | collected 2019-01-07 | study: AquaDiva: Metagenomics assemblies of 32 groundwater samples | reverse complement strand
AGTTTTAGAGAAGATCTCTCAAAAATTTCCGAATTGGTTTAACCCCCCACACTTAATAAACTTTGAATGAGAGTGACAAAACCCTTGCCTATTAACAAAACCGCAAAACCGATTACGGCCCACTTCAGTGCCTCTAGGCCCTTTTGATACTTAGCCGGATTGCCACCGGAAGTTAGCATCATAAATCCGGCATAAATTATGACTAGTACCGCTACGGGGATGCCGAGATTGAATATAAAGTTACCAAATAATTTAATTAAATCAACAATATCTCGTGGCGTGCCCTTAAGCGGATTATTCAGGTTTGTATCTATTACTAGCGAATCTCCCAATCGGCGGTTTGCTTCCGGACCGTTTGGAGCGAATGCCTGTAGCCGGCAGTCACTATCCGAGCCATTGCTATTAGTTACAGTACAAGCACCGATATTATTGGTAGCTGCCAGTGCCTGTTTTATTAATTTTAAAAATGGCTCCTTTTTGGAATAAAAAATACTAAATTCGACTTTAGCTTTTATCTCATTAGCGGCGGTGCTTAAATCGCTGATTACGGCCTGGATACCATAAATATCTATTTTAGAGTTTGCCAAATTCTCGCCCCGAATAGTTAACACTCCAAAATTGGAAATATCTGGCGGGGTAATACTCGCCTCGTTAATAATGGGCGCGCCCGTCTGACGATCAATTAGGCTAACCCTAACTGAATCACTACGCGAACCATCACTTACTCTAATATCAGCGGCGGTGGCAGTAGTTGAGTCCACATGAACAGTAGCACGTAGCACGTTGCCATCCTCATTTAACTCGATGTCAGAAAATTCTAGTGATGAATTAGTTGAGCCAAGGGAAGGATTTCTAAAATTATTCCCGCGAAATATGACCACATTATCTCTTCCCTTATTGAGTGAGGAGGGTATCACGCCCGCTATCTGTAATGTGTCATCATCGCTTGTAGTAATACCGGGTGTAGGAGTTGGGTTTGGGCCAACGCCGGCAGTCACAGTAAAGGTCGGACCAGAAATCGTCGAGCTAAATCCTGGTAAAACGGTGACTGGCCCTGTCATTGCACCCGGTGGTACCCGCACTTTCATTCTAATGCCTCGATCAGTGAACTTGCTCTGTTCGAACGGCAGGGGAGTTGAGTAAACAAAATCGTAAATACCAGCCACGGTCAGGCCATTAAATTGGACTAAATTGAAAGGTCCGATTTTACCAGAGGCGTCGGCCGCACCAGTAAAACCAGTGCCACTGATCGTTACTTCGGTGCCGACTGGTCCGGAGGTAGGCGAAATCGAAGTGATTGTACCGACGGTATTGCGGCAAGCTGGATCATTTTCGGGCGTCCCTTCACCGCGAATAACGGTAAAATCAACTGTGTTACTAAACCCGAAATCATTTACTAGGGTAATGGTATGTCTGCCCTCCGGTAGTAGCACATATTTCCAGAGACCAACCGGAGCGACATTGGGCGGAATGGCTTTAGTGGGCGGCACGTCGAATTTTATTTTGTTCGGTCCGCAGTAATGGACTAAATCTTCCCACTGGCCATTTATCCAACGGGTGGCATTGCCATAGAAATTACTAAGTGGATCGAAAGCAGAGCGATCGAAGTCAAAATGGATCGCATTAGTGAAACGATTAGTCAGTGCGCCATTAGCATCGAAATTTTGTCCCTCCAGCGAAACCGTCTCTTTTATTTTGGCATTCTGACCAGACAGACTATTAAGCCGCGGCGGTTGGCCAATCGTGAAAAGGGTTTTATTAATTCCATAAGACTGTTCTGAAATTATACTGTCATCTGATACCTCGGCTGAAACCCGGACGTTTTTTAAAATCACTGGACCGGGGACCAGCGGATTAGTTAAAAAATTATTGTTCTGGCGATAGCAGTTATAGGCCGCGTCGTTGGTAATACAAGCAATGTCGCTGGTTCGAATGGCGCTGACCGGTATAAAAAATTCGGCGGCGTTTAGGTTGGATAGTTGGGGTTGGAAACGCATAACGGCACCATTCCCTTTTTGTAATTCGATTTCAATTTTAACGGCCGCGGTAGTAAATCTACCGTTTTTCGATCCGGCAATATAAGTCTGATAGGGCCGGCCAGTTGAATCCTTAATGGCGATTTTTACCCAACCGCTCGCACCCAGCTTGTCAATGTTTCCAGTATTTGTACTATAGGGACCACTGGTATTTAACACTTCCACTGAACCGACCCCAGGCAAAGAAGTAAAATTCGGATTGGCGGCCCGAATATTATTTGTAAAAACAAAAAAACTGACCAATAGGATCGCAATTACAGTAGTAGTCTTTTTCATCTCCTTAATTATATATCACAAAACAACCATAAAATATTAGTCTGTTGATAAACTTCTATTCTATAGTTTGCTTCCTTTTCTTTGAACAACTTTCCTGACCGCTTCTTTAATTGAATTTACTCCCATGCCAAAGGCTTCGATTAACTCGTCTGAATTGCCGGACTCACCAAAGTGATCTTGGACACCGATAAATTCTTGGGGTATAGGATGAGTTTTTGATAAAGTCTCGGCAATGACCGAACCGAGCCCGCCATTAACTTGGTGTTCTTCAACGCTGACCACCGCGCCGGTTTTTTTGGCGGAACCGACAATGGTTTCAGTATCAAACGGTTTTATTGTGTGGGAGTTTATCACTTCGCATTCAATCCCCTCTTTGGCAAGTTCTTCGGCGGCTAGCAAAGAGTTATACAATAAAATACCGCATCCAATTATTGAAACGTCTTTCCCTTCACGAAAAATTATGGCCTTGCCGATTTCAAATGGAGTTTCTTTAGTAGTCATGATTGACGATTTTTCCCGGCCAAATCTTAGGTAAGTTGGCGAGCCATTAGCCGCGGCTGCGACAGTTGCTTTGTGTGCCTCAATCGCATCGCAAGGCACAATCACCACCATCCGCGGCATGACCCGCATCAGAGCAATATCTTCCAGTTGTTGGTGGGTAGCGCCATCTGGGCCAACCGATACGCCAGCATGGGCGCCAGCAATTTTAACCGGCACATTATTGATGGCAATAGTAGTACGAATCTGTTCGTTATTACGGCCCGGACTGAATGCGGCATAAGAGGAAATAAAGGGAATCTTGCCATAATTAGCCATACCAGAAGCAACGGTGGCCATATTTTGTTCAGCTACTCCCATCTCGATAAATCTATCAGGAAATTTATCTTTAAATCCCTGTGACCGGGTGGATTCTGTCAGATCGGCGCACAGCACTACTACTCTTTTATCTTTTTCACCAGCTTCAACCAAACCGGTTCCATATCCATCCCGGGTCGGTTTTTTCTCGACTTTAGATTTATCAAAAATAATTTCGGCTAGTTTTGCGTTAAGATTAATCATTCATGTTCTGATTTAATTTTCCCTTGCAAAGTTCGCAAGTCATTTAAGAAATGTTTAGCCTGTTCTTTAGCTGGAATTTTATCAGTTGGGCCGGCGCCGGGCGGGATGCCGTGCCAGCGGTAATCAAACTCGATTTCTGGGACGCCCTTACCCGGTACAGTATGGGCGATAATGACGGTCGGTTTTTCGTAAATAGTCTTAGCCTCTTCGACCACATCCACCATCGCTTCAATATTGTGACCATCTACCTCTAAAACATGCCAATTAAATGATTCATATTTTGCCCGCAGATTTTCCAGGGGCATGATGTCTTCGGTCATACCATCAATCTGGATATTATTGCGATCAATCAAGCCGGTGAGATTGCTAAGTTTGTATTTCCCAACAAACATAATTGATTCCCAGGTATTACCAGCATCATGCTCGCCATCGGACATAAAACAGTAGGTCCGGAATTTTTTCCCGTCCATCCGCGCCGCATAGGCAATGCCCACCGCTTGGCCAAGTCCTGAACCTAATGGTCCAGACACCGTTTCCACGCCAGGCAACTTTTCCCTTTCCGGGTGACCCTGAAGGCGTGATCCAAATTTACGCAGAGTTAGGCACTCTTCAATAGGGAAATATCCAGCATGAGCCATGGTAGCATAACGGACGGGCACAATATGGCCGTTTGATAAAATTAACCTGTCTCTTTCCGGCCATTCCGGGTTTCCGGGGTTGTGGTTGAGAATGTGAAAGTAAAAAGCCGTGAAAACATCGGCCATACCCAAAGGTCCGGCGGTATGTCCCGAACCGGCCGTCACCAACATCTTAATAATCGTCTGGCGGATCTCGTTGGCTCTGAGCTCGAGCTGTTTGATTTTTTCTTCGTGGATATACTCTGACAAATTTAATTACGAGTTACTATCATTTTGTCACGATCGTGACAAAATGATAGTACTAATTTTTACTATTTATAGTAGTGATACGACTGTTAAAACGTGTTTCAACAACATACTGGCATATCCCCACTCATTATCATACCAGGAGAAGACTTTTACCAAATTACCAGCAGTTACGCGAGTAAGAGCCAGATCTACAATAGATCCATGGGGGTTTTTAATAATGTCAGAAGATACTAAGGGATCTTCGGTCACAGTCAGAATGCCTTTCCATTCCTCACGTTTCCCAGCTTCTCGAAAAATGTTGTTTATTTCTTCTACCGAGGTTGGCTTTGAAGCGACAAATGTGAAATCAATCAAAGAGCCGGAAATGACCGGTACCCGAATGGCTAAGCCGTCAAATTTGCCATTAAGAAACGGAATAACTTTAATCGTGGCTTGAGCGGCGCCTGTCGTTGAAGGCACAATATTTTGAGCGGCGGCGCGACCTCGCCTGAAATCATCTTTTTTATTGGGTCCGTCCACCAATTCCTGGGTAGCCGTATAGCCATGAATAGTTGTCATCAAAGCTTTCTCAATTCCGGGATTTGCCATCATAATAGCTGCCACCGGATTAATGGCATTGGTTGTGCAAGAAGCATTGGAGGTAATTTTTCCAGATTGAAGATTATTTTCACTAATGTTAGGCGTAAAGGTCGGCGTTACTTCATCTTTGGCGGGGGCCGTAATGACCACTCGTTTCGCTCCTGCCTCAAGGTGGGCCATGGCCTTTTCGGTTGACTCAAAAACTCCGGTCGACTCTATAACTACGTCAATTCGCAGACTATCCCAGCCGATCATGGCCGGATCTTTTTTGTGAAAAACTAATATTTCTTTGCCGTCGACCAATAAATATTCCTCTTCAATCTCAAGATCGTTAACTGGCGTTTTTTCTTTTCGGGTCGTTACTTTCTTGTCGTATGGACCATAGACGCTGTCATATTTAAGTAAATATGCTAAATTCTCCAACGACCCCAAATCATTAACGGCTACGAATTCCAAATCGGGATGATCAAACGCCTGGCGAAAAAAAATCCGCCCGATTCTGCCAAAACCGTTAATAGCTACTTTGACCATATGGTTATTATAACATTTTTTTCTTACCCAAACAAAAAGGCCCATGAGGGCCAGCCAAATTAGTGTTCTCGTTCGCCTCTTGTGCCGAGAGCCATTAGCTTTGCAATTAATGCCTCTTTTTCATTTTCAGTTACATTAGCTAATACATTGTCTAATTCAATTCTTACACGCTCCTCTTCACCCACAGAAAGATCAAAACCATTTGCAATGGTCTCTAGCAAACTAAGAACTTTGTCCAACTCTTCAATCTTTAATTGTAAAGCCGTTTTCGCTCTATCGAGGGCAATCTTGGCTACGAAAATGCCTACGAATGCATGCGCAATCCTCAGATCATCTTCAAACATATTACCCCTCCGTCAGATTCAAAGGATTCACTGGCTGATCCATATTAGCCCAACTTCATCACGGGAGCAAATGAAAAACGATGTATACAGCTCGGTCCTAAAGTGGTTAGTTGAATTCGGTGGTATTTTGTTCCATAACCTTTGTGCTTCTCAAAACCATAGCCGGGAAAGCGCTTGGCATAGTAAATCATCATCTTATCGCGTCTGACTTTAGCCAAAATCGAAGCACAAGCGATTGCAAATACCCTCCGATCACCTTTAATAATCGGCAGTTGAGGCAAATTTATCCCGGCAATTTTAGCAGGACCGTCGACCAGAACAACTATTTTCTTATGTCGTCTTTTTTTTGACACTATCATTTTACCACGATCGTGATAAAATGATAGTGTAGCTGATTTCAAGATTTTTTCTACCGCCCTTTTCATGGCAAGACGAGCTGCCCGATAGATGTTAATCCGATCAATGGTTTCTGGGTAACAATACGAAATTGCAAACCGAAAGCGTGGAATTTGTTTCAATCTATTAAAGAACAACTCTCTTTGTGCCGGGCGCAGCAACTTGGAATCTCTTATGCCCGATAATTCTCTATAGTTTTTTTGATAAAACTTTTTCTTAAAAAGAACCGCGCAAACCACTACTGGTCCTGCCAAACTGCCCATGCCTACTTCATCCACACCGCAAATATAATCATAGCCCCGAAGGATAAGTTTCTTTTCCAGTTTTTTTGTGGGCAGAGTCATTAAGGTATCCGATACAAAGTGTATTGGCCAGCACTGAATATTTTGGATAGATTATTTTCCAGCCATTGGGTGTCAGCATCCCAGTCATTTTTTGCCTGGAGATCAATCAAAACATATTTAATATTGAACTCATGGATGAGGGCTGAATTTAATGATGGATTTTGGTAATATTCACGAATGCGATTTTCCCTTTCAGAGTATGGAAAACCTTTAGTCCAGAGCCAGCCGGGATAACCCACCAGAACCGGCCTGCCCGCTAGGGAATTAACCGGATTGAGATGAGTGCTGCTCGTTAATATCTGTTCGGAAGGCTTAACACGATTTTTAATAAATTCTGCCAAATTTATCGCATCGGTGGTAAATATCGTAGGCATCCTTTCTTTTTTTACAATGAAGCGGGGTAGGTTATCTATGATTCCGGAGTGTATAGCCACAATCGAAAAAATAACCAATAAAAAGCCGGCGGCCCTTCCCCATTTGGGAATTAACCACAGAAAAATGCTTATAATTAGGGGAGTGGCAAAAAACTGAAAATATACCAGCATTTTGTTGTTGTCATAATCCCAGGGCTGAAAGCGGATAAATTGTACAGACAGCATCAAAACAAGACCAGCCAAGGCAAAAAATCCTAGTGGAAAATGGTGTCTAAAATCAGGCCGTTTAACAAAAAAAATGGCTAAGACAAATAATGGGAGTATGACACCAAAATTAATCCAAAGGTAGTTAAAAAATGCCAGCAGGTCCGAAAATAATAGACCGTTTTCCTGAAATTTAACCGAGCCAATGGTCGGTTCGGTCATCCAGCCCCAATGGAAATCTATAAACGACCGACTGCCGGTTAACTGGAGGCCGTCCTTGGTATCAGCTAAATATATTATTTGGGGAGAGGCGATGATAATACCAAGCAAAAACATTTGCAGAATTTTTTTCACCAGCTTTGTTCTTTTTTTAAAAAATTGAATTGCCAAAAAAGTCGCGGCGACCATTCCCATTGAGACAAAGGAATGATAGTGGGCCAAGGGCGAAATTCCCAAAACCATGGCCGGCCAGACCCAATCATTATGACGCAAATCTTTCGTTAACCGAGTCAAAAGGTAAACAAATAAAACAAAGAGGAAAAATCCTAAAAAGAATGAACGTTGATGCAAGAAAACCAGCGACAGCGGAGCTCCCCAGTTTATATTTTGTTGCGGATAAGACGCGTCCCATTTGGAAATTGTTGAAATGTTATTGTCCGTCAAATATTCGGCAAAACTTTTATCTGGAGCCACTCTTTCCACAAAATATTTTTGATATTGATAATATGAACCAAAACCCGAACCGAGGAAAAAAAGAGTTACCGCTAAAATCGCCGCCCAGCGCCTGACGAGTAACTTTTGATAAATTAAATAAACTAAAATTGTTCCAGCAGCGATGAAGAAAATGGTTGGAAAGTGCAGGGAAAATGTCCAAGAACCAGTTATTCTCAAAATCAATCCGCTTATTAGATTAATAAAAAAAGCGTATCGCAATCTCTCACCGGTAAAAATGGGCTCATTGAGATCGAAAGAACCGAAAGCGAATTTACTCACCTGGGTTAAGTGGAAGGGGATGTCGCCATAACCAGCGATAGCGGCACGAATATTGCCTTCAGCATCAAACCAAAATGTCTTTGTTACCAAATAACCGTGGAAAATAATAACCACGATCAAGGCCAGCAAGGCCCAGTCTCTGGAGAGATAAAAAATAAACTTTTTCATTTAGAGTAACGGAGATAATAAACGGCTATACCAAAAGCGACTGCCACGTTAAGACTCTCTTTTCGTCCTGCCATCGGCAAATAAATTTTTTTGTCAGTGCGCGCCAAGATTTTTTTAGGAAGGCCCACCACTTCATTGCCGACTAGCAATGCCAGCGGAAAACTCGGGCGAAATTGACGGTAATCTATACTATCACCAGCTTGCTCGAGGGCTAATATAAAAATACCTTCTTTTTTCAGTTTTTTCAAAAGCTGCCAGGTTTGGGCGTGGTGTTCCCAAGGGATATACTTTTCCGCTCCCAGTGATGTCTTCAGGATTTTGAGGTCTTTAGCGGGCGTGGGCGTGTACCCGCCGAGGTAGATTTTGTTAACGCCCGCGCCATCGGCCGCGCGGAAGATAGCACCCACATTGTGAGCGCTTCTAACGTTGTGTAAGATTATGAAGAATCGGCCGTCATGATTTTTAGTCGACATAGATATTAATCGTATGTTAAAGTAATTTATATGACAAACCTACACAAATCAATTCTGTTCTGGACTGGAATCGCCTTTTTGGGAGTGTTGCTGGTGTTTTTTATCGTCAGTATCCAGCAAAAAGTAAATACTGCCCCTTCTTCCAACACGGTTTCTTTTAATGGCGAAGGGAAAATTTCTATTAAACCGGACATGGCCGTAGCTACTTTTTCAATCATTACTGACGCTAAAACAGCAAAGACGGCGCAGGACGCGAATGCGAAGAAGGCAAAGGCAGTAGTCGATTTTCTTAAAAAACAGGGGATTGAAGAGCGAGACATAAAAACGACAGGCTATAACATTTATCCTCAATATGTTTATCCCATTATTACTCCCGTCAACGAATACTCCGTGGTGGAAAGCCGGCCAATAATTGCTGTGCCGGAAGCTCCCAAGGTTGTTAGTTACCAGGTAAATCAAACCATGGAGGTAAAAATTAGGGATCTCGATAAAGCCAGCGCGGTGGTGGATGGAATCGTAGCCAGCGGTGCCAATTCGGTCAGTAATGTCAGCTTCCAACTGGAAAACATGGACGCGGTCAGAGCTGAAGCCAGAGAGAAAGCGATTGCTGATGCTAAGAAAAAAGCTGAAGAATTGGAAAGTAAAATTGATATCAGGCTGGGTAAAATCGTAAACTTTTATGAAAACTTTGGAAGTTATCCGCCGGCGTATTATGGCAAATTTGAGGGCGGAGGTGGTGGCGATATCGGCGGGGTGAATCCGCCACTACCGCCCGGTGAGAGCGAGCTCACTCTTAGTGTAACCGTTACTTATCAAATTAAGTAACTAAACACCCCTTATTCAAGGGGCGTTTAGTTATAAAAAAACCCTTTTTAGTCGGGTTCGAACAGATAATACTTCTTCGGGGCCTTATTCAAAAGAAAGCCCATTAATGTCAGCAGGCGATAACCAGCCATGATCAAGACAATGATCAGCAAAACTCCCCCTGAAGCTAGCGCTCCCCATATAGCCGGCATATAGCTGTGATTGTAGAGGGCAAGACCACAGCCCACAATCAGAGGAAGGTATGGAGACAATTTTTTCATAATCGGTTACCCCCGCGAAAGATGTGAAGTTTGAAGGACATTGTACTATTATAATCTTACGACTTATTTGGCAATAAATCAAAACCCTGTATCTAAATAAGGTTTTGATTTATCATGGCTGGCGACCAAGCTCGTGGACTTCCACGTTGTCTTTATGTGCTTCGACATACCGATTGAATGTCTCATTAATCAGGTTTTTAACACTGGCCGGATCGGGGATTTGTTTGAAGATAAATTTAGGTTCGGTACCCGCGGTCTGAATTTCCAAATTGCCGTAGTTTAAGAAGGTAGGAATTACTCCCCTGACGCCCACCGACATATCCTGAATACGCGACAGGTGCATTTCCGAAAGTGTGCGGTTAAAAAAACCATGCTGCTCATTATCTAATACACGGTGATCGGTCACTACCCAGGTATCGAGGAGATACATGGTTATTGTATAAAACAACCCAAGCCACCAGAAAAGGTAATATATTGCTGTCAAAAAGTCGAAAATTTGCGTTAGGCCAATATTGCCGATTTGGACTGAAAAAAAGATATATACTAAGGGTGGGATCAAGGCCAAAAAGATATATCCCAGAATGCCAATGAAGATAATAAACCAATGACGATATAAAAGAATGACGACCTTCTCGTACGGTTTTATACCTTCAAAACTGTATTTAGATTTAGTAAGAAAAGAAAACATTAGTAATTAGAACTAGGGATATTTAATTCTGGCTTGAAAGAACCCAAATTTCCTAGCAGGTTAGTAAAATCCACACGCGCATAGGTATAAAGCGCGGTGGTGAAAAGAATCACCGCTCCGGCCAAGAAAATCATGGCAAAGAGCTTCGGCTTAGGACCCACCCCAAAACGTACTAAATGATAAATAATCACAAAAACGTAGCCCCAATAAATCAGGAACACAAAACCAAATAGAATGGCGGTGATGTTGATACTGGAAAACATGGCTTCAATATCATTGAGCGACATTATGTTAATTATACTAAATTATTTGTCTTTTAACCATTAATATGGGAGAATTCTTTCAATAATAACCAGCAACTAGTTACTAGCTACTAGAAACTAGTCCAGAAGGGAGGTGTCTTATGGGATTTGAAGGTATGCCAAAACCAGCCGAAAAAGATCCAGAGAGTGAGGCTTTGGATAGAGCCGAAAATGCAATTTATCGAGTCTTGAGGCAATCGCCGTCTGCTATGGAGTATGTTAACAAAGTAACACCGGGGCCGGATGTTTCTGGTGATCGGGGAAAAATAGTAAGAGCCTTTGGTGGCGTACGCAGAGTTTTAAACATGAGTGGGAATTTGGATGAATTCAAACAAAAACTCCGGAAAATGAATTGGGAAAGTTATGCAATTCAAATCGATGAGGAAAATACAATTGTAGACGATGAGAGTATCAAGAAGTATTTTGAGCTAAAATTACGCAAAAGCATTGAGTAAATCAAAACCCGCCTCACCGGCGGGTTTTGATTTACTCAATCTCTTATCGTTAACCAGACGGTCTAGTTTTAGATTGTTAGACCAATAATCCCGATAAAATAGGTCATATCGGCTGACCATAAACCGTTAGCTGTACTCGCCTATCGACAAGCAAACAGCTAACAATTTATACCGACTCTATTTCTAAATTTCTGAAGGAAATTTAATATTCCTTTAGAATTTTTAGAAAGGAGGTGATCCATGCCCAGGTTCCCCTAGGCATGCCTTGTTACGACTTAGCCTTTGTTATCGAGCCTACCGTAGTACCAGATATTAATATGGTGCTTCGGGTATTCCCGACTCCCCTGGCTTGACGGGCGGAATTCTTCAGTAGAAACATACCTAGATTCCCCACGTAGCGAGCGGTTTTCCCGCACTACGCGAGACCAAATTAGACTTTCAATTACCCTTACCAGTTGGATTCATAGTATTCCGCAGAGTGACAATCTTTGCGGCATATTTGGGATTAAGATGTTTTTTCTGCCTAATCATTTCTACAATTCGGCAGAAAGTTTCGAAACTCTTCCTTTTCTTTGATTGCAGCGGATGTTTTTTGAAAAATGGAATAATCTTTTCAGTTATATCTTTGAGGTTGGAAACCTTTATTTTACAGTGAGGTCTCCAGCTTGGATATCGCTTGAAACTGAAAGAATATAATTGGCCGGGTTTACCCAGAGCTTCATATATCCTTGTCATGATGGCATGGTCATCAATGACCACTTCCATTTCAAAGGCCGCTTTAATCTCGTAGCCCGCTCTTATATCTTCTCGTTTACTGCAGGTTACAGAAAAACATCCCTCTCCATCAACGAATCCAACGATATAGTTGGGGTCTAATTGGTATTGTCCTTCTTGTCTTCTCGAGGTCATCCTACACTGAATCATAACAGTTTTAGGCGACCAAGATATCAACAATACTATGACAAAGCTGACTTCTCGTATGCGCGAGTTTCTAAACATACGAGATCTCCATGGGTTATGTATATAGCCATTCCTTGCATCCAGACGACCCTTTGTAATTATCTTCTCTCTACCTCACCGCCTATAGAGATCGATGATGGTCTTTTATGTCTGGCTGCAATTTGTCTCCAGATCCTTCACTAACCACCTCACGGTAGTTAATTATTTTTCAACTACGCTCTGACGCGGGTACGTCAGAGGAGCGGATTTAAACCGCTTGGTTATATACACTGCCACGCGCATTTCATTTTGAGTGCAAAGCTCGAGAACGTATTCACCGCAGCGTGCTGATCTGCGATTACTAGCGATTCCGGCTT
>ERZ1292623.3896-Hain-H51-01um-R1-3896-length-12514-cov-11_pt1 | contig 12514 bp, 15 predicted proteins | sample MGYA00564398_ERZ1292623 | MGnify/ENA primary metagenome ERZ1292623 (study PRJEB36523, sample SAMEA6512633) | groundwater metagenome | collected 2019-01-07 | study: AquaDiva: Metagenomics assemblies of 32 groundwater samples | reverse complement strand
AATTTGCTCTAATGTAATTTTGCTGCGTAAAGCTTTATGAATCTCTTTCTTTGTAATTTCCTCTACTTCCTTGCCATCAGGTGCCTTAATTACATAATCGATTTCTACCCCAGAATTTATTAATCCTTTAATTATTATATCTCCTCCTCGATCACCATCAACAAAAACAGTAAAAACTTTTTTCTTGCTAAGTTCTTTAATTGTTTCTGGTATGCTAGTTCCATTTAAAGCAATAACATTTTTTATCCCATACTTTAGTAAATTAAGTACATCGGCTCTTCCCTCAACAACAATAACTTCATCACTTTCGTCTATTGCTGGCCCAGATGCTAATCTTTCTCTGCCATATTCTGTAACTTCCATCATTCTCACACTTTGAGTAACTTGATCTGTGATTTCTCGGCTATCTGGCAATACTTTACTAGTAAGTTCGCGTAATAATTCCTTAGCTCTTTCAATAACAAAGTCTCTTTTGCTAATTCTAACATCTTCTATATTCTCAACAAGAACTTTAGAATTACATGGACCAATTCTTTGTATTGTTTCTAATGAAGCTCCTATTATAGCTGTTTCTGCTTTATCTAAGCTGCTAGGAATTATAATTTCACCAGTTGTCTTACCAGAACGAGTTTCTAATTTAACTTCTATTCTGCCTATTCTCCCGCTCCTCTGTAACTCGCGAAGCTCTAGTTCATTTCCTAGTAAACCCTCTGTTTGGCCGAAAATAGCTCCAATAACATCTGGCTTATCAACCACCCCATCTATATTAATTTGAGTATGAATAATGTATTTAGCACTTACAGGGCTTATTTTACCCATTTTAATCCCTCCATTGGGTTTTAAAGAACAAGAATAGAGCTACATAAACCAAAATACTGTTTAAATGCTCCTTTTTATCATTTTTTAAACTAAATTTAAATATGATTTATGAATATAAAGCTATTTTAAGCTCTTTCTTGTCTTCTTTACTTTACCTTTATTAATTATTTAAAGTGTAGCCCGCAACACTAACTCCCAATTTCATAGCCTGGCTTTTGCCGTGCTGAATTGAGTATTCTCATGGCGGGCTTTATATAGGAAAAGCATTAATATATATAAACTTTTTGTTACCTTCTTGCTAGTTAAGATTAAGCTAGTTAGAGCAGTTAGAGCTTAGCTAAGTTAAAGAAAGCTTTTAGTTCATTACGTAGCATATTTGTAAGATCTTTTAGCTCATCCTCATACTTATTAAATCTACTTTTTTCTATAAACTTATCATAAACGCTGCGGAAGAATTTTAATACAGGCTTACTTTCAAATCTATCTTCATAATCTTTCTCAAGATATGATTCAACTTCAACTTGAAAATCTCCAGAAAATTTACTTGCTTTATTAGTTTCATGTAAATTAGAAGCTTTTATAGTTAATTTTATTACATATTTAGTATATTCTTCCATTTTCATTTCAGCTTGCCATTTTGTTTTTAAATTGCGAGTTTCTCCTAAGCTGCCATGATGTTCTTTTTCAATTATGTAAAAGCCTTTTTCATTTAGCCATGATTTAATTAAAGAATAAAGTTCTTTGACATTTAAAATTCCTGTATAGCTTAAAGCAGTTTTTGGAACAACATAATCAATTTCAGCCATATTTATTTTAAAATAAGTTTATTAATAAAACTTTCTACAACCATAATATTATTTTCAAATTATTAAATGTAAATTGTTATCTTTTATAAATGGTTACAAAGGAAAGGTTTATAAATTTTAAGGTTATTTAAAGTTTGGGGTTTAAAATGGAGATAATTCAATCTAAAACTGGGATAAATAATACTATTAATTTGGAGTCTATTCGATTTGAAGATTTAATAATTTTTCCAGGAAATCAAGATGAATACGAAAGATTTAAAGGTTATAAAGTTGAAATAATAGACACTGGTTTAATAGATAAATATTTCTATGTACGCTATGTGCAACAGAAAGATTCTCCTAAGCCGAAGGTAAGGGAGGGTTTTTATGCTATTATTAAACATGGTGGCTCTGTCTATTTTCGTGATGATGATAATGAACTTGCGAAGGTAGCCAAAAAAATAGGAGAAGAAGGAATCGAGGCTATAATAAGAGCTAAGGTACTTGAGTATCCTGCGTACTTCGATAAGGATTATGTGTTTGGTCTTCCAGTAAGAAAGAAAATGAGAAAATAAAATGAATGAAAAAATTTTAACATTAGATGATGCAACAAGATCAAAATATGGAAAAGAATTATATGATTTTAGAAATGTTATAACCCATCCTTTAAAATGGGAGGATGTTGAATTATTATTAACAGAATCCACTTTTTCTATGACAGATGATTTAAAAAATGAAGTAGAAGAATTTTGGAAAAAAGAACTAGAAAAAAGGCCAACTGCTTTTGATGCACCAAAATTAAGATTTGAGGGTGTAGAATTAGATAACGGAACTTTATTTGTTTACGTTAGTGATAAAATAAAATATTCTCAACATAATGTATTAAGAAATAAGAAAGGTCTTCCTTTAATGGCTTATCCAACACCAACAACTATAGATAATTTGCAAGAAACTATTGATGGTTATTTATTATTTGGAGAAAGAGATACAGGTATAAGCGATCAGTCTGGTGGTGCGGTTGTGGGCGCAGGTTTTCATGAATTTAAACAGAAAAAAGGAATAACATTTTATCCAGGTGGTATTTTTGACACTGCATTAACCGAGGCTCATGAAGAAACAGAATACATGGATATTTTTGGAACTGCTGTAAAAGTAGCAATTAAAGAAACAGAATATGTAAAACCTGTTAAACATCCAATAGAGAAAAGAGGCATAAGAGCAATAACTTTTGTTCGTGGTTCTAATACAGATGTAACTTTAGGATTTTATTTTCCATTAACAGTTGTCTCAGACCAAGTTGATTTAAATAGGAATAATAAAGAATTTAAAAGAATGTTAAAAATAAAAAATAGCGAGTCAAATTTAGAACTAATGCTTGAAACTGGCTCTTTAAGAGGTACGGAATCAGTTGAAGGAGTTATTAATAGTAATATTGTTTTAGCAGATCATCCTATTGGAGTATTAGAAGCTTATAGAAACATGAGAGGCAAAGGGTTAATAAAAGTTAGTTATCAACATTAAACTTATAATTCTTTTCTTGCTAATTCCAAATCACTTACATTGCCTAAATCAAATAATCTCCCCTTGAAAATATAAGCATAAACATCTACATTTTTTATAAAGTATGTGATTAAATTTCCTAAAGCCTCTTTAGCATCTTCTATTTTTGTATATTTATTAAGAAGTTCTATATCCTCTTTCTTTAATACATAAGAGGCTGCACTTATTAGGGTTGTTTTTGGATTTTCTGGCTTTTCTTCAAAGCTTATTATTTTATTATCTTTATTAATTTCTATAACGCCAAGTCTTTTTGCTTTATTAAAATCCTTAATATCGTAAACGGCTACGCAAGTTCTATTTTTTATTTTATAAAAATTAATAAAATCATCTATCTCAAAATCAAATAAAAAGTCCGAGGCCATAACTAATATATCTTCATTAACATTAAGTGATTTAATTCCATAGTATAGGTCGCCAATTGCACCTAATTTTTCTTTCTCATCATTAGTTTGATCATTTATTAATTCAATTTCTTTTTTATAATTAAAATTTTTTAAAAATTCTTTAAATTTGTTGTAGAATTTATTATTTGTTATGATATAAATTTTATTTATAATTTTAGATTTTTCTATTTTATCTAACAAATAAGCTAGTAATGGCTTTCCTTTTATTTCAATTAAAGCTTTTGCTTTATTTATAGTTAATGGATAAAGTCGTGTTCCATAACCTGCTGCTAATATAATTGCTATCATAAAATTTATTAAAATAAAAATATTAATAAAATTAACTTTACACCTTAAATAATAATTATATTCTTAATCCAAGAAACTTTTTTATTTCTTCTTGAAACGCATAAACTTTATCATAAAAATCTTGATAATGCTGTTTTAATCTCTGTCTTGAAATTAAATTAAAATAAATTTTTGAGAATGGTCCAAGAGACTCCCATTTACCACTGCTATAGCTTATATAAGCTGTAATCTTTATTTCTAATAACCTCATTTTTTGAAGTTTTTTCTTAAAGCCACCTTCTGCTACTTCTACATCATTCATTCCAAGTATTAAAAAATCTACTCTAAGTTTGTAAGTAAAATAATCACTAAACTTTTTTTCAGTTTCCCAAGTAATTTCTAATTGCTTTCCGTCTGGTTTAATTCTTTCAGCATATTTTTTTTCAAGAGTAGCTTCTTTTCCATAACCTTGTTCTTCCATCCAGTCTTTTAAACTATGATACAATCTATCTAAATCTATTACACCTTTATATTTTATTCTAATACCAGTTTCTGGAGTAACATAATATATTTCCATTTTAATCAAAATGTTCTTTTACAAAATCTGAATATTGGTTTACTTCATTAAATAATTTATTCTCAAAAACACTTTTTATTTTATTTCTAATTATAAAATTAATATAAACAAAAAATAAAAATGCTTTTAAGCGAGAAGATTGCCATTTATTATTAAAATCTAAATCAATATACGCTCTTACATACATTGATAAATCAACTTTATATTTTTTGCCTGCTTTAATCATATCATTAATTATTATATCAACGTATATGTTAAAGCTAGTCATATCATCTATTTTTCTTTTAGCTTCAAATCTAATTTTAACAAAATTTCCTAGCTCAGAAAATTTTTCTTGAGATTGTATTTCATTAAAAATATATTCGCGATCTTTAAACCATTTTTTACTTTCTTTATACAAGTTATCAAAATCAAGAAGTCCTTTATGTTTTATTACAATGCCTTGTTTCTGGGTAGCATAATCTTCCTTAGTTATCATTAATTTTACTTAAATTTAGCTAAATAATAAATCTTTTGGTTATTTACAAGCACCGCAAAGTAGTTTATTTCCTACCCTATAAAGATAATTCTCAGAACTACAATTCTCACATGTTCCAAAAATTGGCTTATTACGAGCTTCTCTAATTCTTATTTTCTCTGTAAGAATATCAAATAGCTCAGGTTGTATTTTTAATATATCTTTAACTGTAATTAATCCAACTAATCTGCCATTATTTACAACGGGTAATCTTCTAATGTCCTCTAACTTCATCCTAAGTAAAGCTTCATAAATATCATTATCGGGAGAGATTCCTATTAGCTTAGCTGTCATAATGTCTTTAGCTTTAATTTTCTTAGGGTCTAGATTTTTTGCCATGGCTGTAACAATATCTTTTTCAGTAATTATTCCTTTAAGTTGGTCTTTATTTTTAACTAAAACGCTTCCTACATTTTCTTTTAACATTTTTTTAGTACAGTGTAACAAAGATGTTTCTTGCTCTATAACTATAGGATTTCTAGTCATTGCATCTATTACTTTGATGCCTGTTTTCATGTTTATTTATAAGACATTTGAGTTAATAAACAATATTATACAACAAAATAACTGTCTAAGAATAAAAATACTTAAAAAGCAAGTTATTTAAATTTTTAATTATTAAATAATGAGATGAATAATTGTATATTTTGTAAAGTTATTAGTAATGAAATCCCTTCTACTAAGATTTACGAGGATAATTATGTTTTAGCTATATTAGATATAAGGCCCGCTACAAAATATGGGGGTCATATCTTAGTTATGCCTAAGAAACATTTTGAATTAATTACTGATTTACCAGATGATTTACTTAATAAATTATCTTTAGTAATAAAGAAAATTTCTAAAGCATTATTAAAATTTGGTCAGGGATTAAATATCTTACAGAATAATAAAAGAATAGCTGGCCAGGCAATTCCGCATGTACATTTTCATTTAATTCCAAGATTTCCTAATGATAATGTTACAGTAGAAAAATGGAGTGCGAATGAATATAAGCATGGTGAAATAGAAAAAGTTGCTTCTAAAATCAAAAGTCTTTTAAAATAAACTTCTTCTTTAAAGTTTTAAGCCGAAGTAGCTTAGCTGGTTAAAGCACGAGTCTCATGAGCTCGGGATCCCCAGTTCAAATCTGGGCTTCGGCATTAAACAAACTCATTACCAACTATTGTTCTTATATGTCTGCTTCTAATTTCATCTAAAATATGTTTATCTTTAATAGCAATTCTTAAAATATCAGCTACTCTTTCACCAGATATTGTATATGGTAATATTACATAATCTGCTCCTGCTTTGTAAAGTTCAAATGCCTCTTCATTTTGTTGAGCAGTTACAATTACACGAGCATTTTTATTTAAACTTTTGACTTTTTTAACTAAAATTAAGTTATCTTGTTTATTTGGTATGGTAGAAATAACAAATTCAGCTTCCTCTAAATTTAATTTATCAAATATTTCTAAATCTGCTAAATCACCATAAATTGCTTTAATGTTATCCTTAGTTAATTTCTCAATTATAACAGGATCAAAATCTACCACAATAATTTTCTTTTTTAAAGATTTTAATAAATCGACGATATTATAACCCAAACGATGACAGCCAAATATTATAGTATGTTTAGAAAATTTTTTTTCAATTTGATAAATATCTTCTAAGGTTAAATCTTTTTCAAATATATCTAAATAAGGTTCTAAAAACTTGTATAATTTATGATTATGATGAATCATATAAACTGAAGTTGTTATTGTTATTAATCCGACTAAAACTATTAAGGATACAACTTCTTCATTAATATGCCCAAGCTTTAATCCTAAAAATGCTATAATTAATGAAAATTCTGAAATTTGCGCAACTGTTAAACCAGCGTAAAAACTTGTTCTTTTTCTATACCCAAGTAAACCCATGAGTATAGTTACAATTAAAGGATTTCCAATCAAAACAAATAATGATAATATTATAGCTGGAATTATTATATTTGTAGATCTAACAACAAATTGCGTTCCAAGAATTACAAAAAATAAAGTTATAAAGAAATCTCGTAATGGTTTAACCTTATTTGTAATTTCTGCTCGATAAGGTAGATTAGCCAATGATAAACCTGCTAAAAAAGCTCCTATTTCAATTGAAAATCCTAAGTATCTCGAAATAATTATAAATAAAAATGGCAATGTAATTGAGCTTAAAAATAATAATTCTTGGGATTTAGCTATCTTATTAAATAAATACGTTAAAATATATTTGCTAAATAAGAAAACAAATAAAAAGAATAATAATGCTTTAGCTATTATTAAAAATATTAAACTTGGTATTTGTGATTCTTGTTGTATTGCAACTAATAAAACTAAAATAATTATAGCAACAAAGTCTTGCACAAGTAAAAATCCTACTGAAATTCTACCATATAATGATTGTAAATCTTGCTTTTCTGAAAGTAATTTAACAATTATAATTGTGCTACTAAATGTTAATGCTATTGATATATAAGCAGATTCTAAAATAGAAAAATTAAGGAAATATTTTATTATTATATACCCTATTAAAAATGTAAATATTATTTGGCCTAGTCCGGTAATTAAAGATGCTTTCCCAACATGCTTAATATCTTTAAAACCAAGCTCGATACCAACTAAGAATAATAAAAATGCTATTCCTAATTCAGAAAAAAATCTGATTGTTTCTAAACTAGTTGATTTTAATAAAAAATTACTTAAAATTATACCCGTAAAAATATAGGCAATTATTAATGGTTGTTTAATTAATCTAGTGAAATAAGCTAATATCGATGCTATAATTAATATTAAACTAAAATAAAATAATGTGTCATTTGGGAGATTGTTTATTAAACTAGATAAATCAAAAGGCATAAATAAAAAAAAGAAAGTTAATATTTAAACTTTATTATTTCTTTTTTATTAGCGTAATATCTACAGTACTCACACGTACAGTTTTGCCTTCTTGGTTTTCAAATTCCTCGCTATCAATCTTAATGTCTTTTACTTCTACTGTATTCTCTAAAAATCTCTTGCTTACTACTTCTACAATGTCTACTGCTCTGCTTATGAATTTTCCACGTGCTTTTACTTTAACTTCATCTGCTCCTTGAGTTGTAAACTGCATTACTACACCGGTTACATAATTCATAAACGGTTTAGCGCCGACAAAAACTGTATTTCTATCGTCTGTCATTTTTGTTCCCCCTAAATTTATGTTATTTATTTTTGTTGTTGTTTTTTAACTAATCTACTAATATAACCTGCTGTTACATTCCTAAGTTTCTTTGATGGAATTTCGGCTAATTCTTTAACTATTTCTTTATTTAAATTAAAATCATTACTAAATTTATCTCTATATAAATCAATAAGTTCTTTCGCTGTTCTCTTAACTAATTTTGTTTTTATTCTACCCATAAATCAAAATCAAGAAGGAAGCTATTTAAATTTTTCCTTTCATTGTTTGTCTAAAATCCATATCTCTCTTTCTATGATAGACTTTTTGTGTTTATATATTAAAGGTAATTTAATGTAAGGGGAGTCAGCTATTTTAAATTTTGTATTAGCTATTAATTCATTAATTTTAATTCTAAATGTATTTTTATTATTTGATTTAAATACTGGTAATATTATAACAACTCTTTTCTCAATAATTTTATCTAATTCTTTAAAAACTCTTAAATATAATGGTACTAATTCTTGTAAAATATTTCTAACTTGTTGCTCATTAGGATAATTTTTTAGAAAAGGCCCCATATATGGCTCGGTTACACAACATTCAACTTTATTAAAAAACTTGCTTAAGTTACGAGCATCACCTTGATATAACTTATATTTATTATTAATTTTGAAATTCTTATTTAACCAAGATAAATTTTTTTCTGCTTCTTTTATTTTTAAATCTAAACCATAAGCATCTAAGTTAAGCAATAAAGCTTCTTGTAATATTGTACCAAGCCCACAAAAAGGATCTAAAATCTCTTTTTTTGCTTTGCTTATATTAATTAAAATTCTTGCTAATCTTATAGAGATTACCTTTTTCTCATCAAAATAAGGTCTTACTTGGTCTCTTTTTTTATATTGCTTTGGATTAGAAATTTGAGTTACTCTTGCAATACAATCTTTAAATTTTATAATTTCTAAATCCAAATTAGCAAATTTAGGATCAAATGTAAATTTTTTATAATGAGCTTTAATCCCCAGTTCCTTAAATCTTTCCTTTAAATAAGAATTAATTAAAATATCATTGCTAGTATAAAATATTTTATTTTTATCAAAATCTAAATTATTAACATAATTTTTTGTTACATTTTTATCATTACTTTTTATTTCGACCTTAGCAATTTTAATTATTCCGCCAAGTTCATTTATATCAAATTTTTCTTTATCAATTTCCAAAACAAGAATATTAGCCCATCTATCTAAAATCTTAAATTTTATATCTTTCTTATCTAAATAACTAATTATCTCGAGAAGACTTAATTCTGGATTTCTACCCAAAATGAATATATAATTTTCCATATTAACTTATTTAATGAGAATTTTGCTATTTTTAATAATTTTCTTTATTTTAGTAGTTCAAGTAAATGCTTGGAATTCTATAAATCATAGAGCATTAGTTGATAAAGTATATTATAGTTTAGATTTTAATACGCAATCAAAATTAAATTTAAGTTATATAGAAAAAGGTTCTACTGATCCTGATTTAGTTTTTCATGATACAAGATTACACCATTATCCTCCTAGTTATAATAAAACTTTAGGATGGTTAGAAAAAGCAAAAACTAGTTATATTAATCAAGATTATAATGATGCTAGTTATAGTTTTGGTGTAGCTTCTCATTACATTTCTGATTCATTTGTTGCTCCACATTACATTAGTAAAGAACCTTCTACCTTGCATAGCGAATTTGAGAATGTTAAAAATTATAAATTTAAAACAAAATGCCATAATAATAAATTAGAGTTAAATCATAGTTTATATTTAGGAAGTTTAAATAAAGATGATTGGATGTTATGGGTATTAAATAAAAATCAAAGTATTCCAGAAAAAGAATTAGAGCAAGTGTTATACTTACTTTATCCAACAGCATTAGAAATTTTTAACTCTAGTTGTAATAATTTTGAAACTGAAATTGTAAAAAATAAATTTAATTTTATTAATAAAAATTTAATAATATTTTTAGGAATTTTAATTATTATTTATTTAATTTATTATTTAAATAAAAAATATAAATTCATTAAAAGAATTAGATTTTAGATTTTTTCAAATATTAGATAATTATTTTCCAAATAGGATTTAGAACTTTTAATTAATTCGCCATTACTTAAAAACATTAAAGGTAACTTTTTTAATTGTGCTTTATTATGTGCTAAACTTAAATCAGCCTCATTAATTTTCTTTTTATCTTTTAAAACACAAAAGAATTTTACTTTACCAATTTCAGATGGCACTTCTAAAATAAACTCGTATTCTTTATTCCTTTTAACTAATTTTTCCTCTACTATGCTAATATTCTTATTTCCAAAATAGTATTTTATATTATCATAAATGTTTGATGGTTTTTTAATTTTCTTTTTTAACTCTTCTTTCCCTTCATGAATCTTTAATTTTGGTTCTGGTTTAATTTCCTTTTGGACTATTACTCTAGGTTGCTCTTCTATAATCACTTTTGGTTGTAATAATTCTTGTTTTACTGGTTGAACTTCTTCTATTTTTTCTTTAATTAATTGAGTTGGTTGCTGGAGAACTTGTACTTCTTTCGCAAAATAATTCTTAATTAAATCATGAACTTCATTATCTTGTATTAAATACCATTTCCAAAATATTTCTTCATTTACTTTTAAAGGATAGGCAAAATCTTTTAGATCACGTAAAGCAACTCTTTGCCATGGTTCAAGTTCTCTATCTTTTAAAACTTTTTTTTCTTTTAATAAATCATAAACTCTTCTTTCTCTTTCATGCAAATGGGAGTAAAGTACATTTAATCTTGATTCTTGGCCTGGAAAATAATATACCGGGCTTCCACCTATTTTAGCATGACTTATCTTAATTTTCTGATTGGCAACTAACTCAGATAAAACAGCACCAGCAAATAATATATTGCTATTAATTTGTTTAGAAACTTGAACTGGTAAACTTGGACCTTTAAATCTGATGTATTCAATTACTTTAAATTTTAAATCTTGCATGTTAATTGGCATACAATTTTAGAATACAAAGAATATAAAAAGTTTATCTAAGGACGAGTCCAGGTTATATCGTAATAGGTACAGTCGGACTCATCATCAACAACTGCAATTAAAAGTCTTTTTCTAGTACTATGTGCAACCCTATTTTTAGCAGAAAAATCAAACCAGCTCATCCAATCAGTTTCTTTTACAGGATACATAATCCATTTAGCATGATCCTCCCCTGGTTTAACGCCACGATCATAAATTCTAAAATCTGCGCCAAATTTCAAAGCTGTTTTAACAATATAACCACGATTCCTCATATCACGATAAGCAACATATCTAATCCAAAAATTTGGTTCTTTTTTAGTAGCTTTTTTAACAAAATCATCAAAATTTAAAATTTTATCTTTTTCGTCTAAGATATCTACTTTACCTTTTTCTAATAAATATAATCCTTCTACTAATGAATATTGAATTTTATTATCTTTTAGTTCACCAAATCTACTCTGATCATACAAAGCACGGGCTTCTCCACCGTCTTGTGTAATTAATCTTTCTCCAACTAAATTAATTGTAAATTTCTTAATTTCCTTTTCTTCTTTAACCTCTGTAACTTTTTTCTTTGCCATAAATATTTTGAAGAGTAAGTTATTTAAAAGGCTTTTCTTTATTCTTTATAATGAAAATCACATTTCTTGGTACAGGTGCAATGTTACCAACAAAAGAACGTAACCCGAATGCTATTTTTATTAGTTACAACAAGCATGGAATTTTAATAGATTGCGCAGAAGGTACACAAAGACAATTAAGATTAGCTGGTATAAGTCCAACAAAAGTAACTAAATTATTAATAACGCATTGGCATGGTGATCATGTTTTAGGCATTCCTGGATTAATACAAAGTTTAGGAGCAAGTAATTATAATAAAACTCTAGAAATTTATGGTCCTAAAGGCAGTAAGAATTTTTTTAGGAATTTAATGTCTGGATTAGTTTTTAAATCTCGGATTAGATATGAAATTAAAGAAATTAAACCAAGTATATTTTACAAAGATTCTGAAATAATTTTAAAAGCTGATGCGTTAAAACATTCTATCCCTTGCTATGCTTATTCACTTATAGAACAAGATAAACATAAAATTAATCTCGCATATACAAAAAAATTTGGATTAACTAAACATCCTTTACTTGGTGAGTTACAACGTGGTAAAAATATTACTTACAATGGTAAATTAATTACTGTAGAAAAAGCTACAATATTAAAAAAAGGTAGAAAAATTACTTTTATGTTAGATACAGCTTATAATAATAAATTAATTAATATTGCTAAAGATGCTGATTTATTAATTTGTGAAGCTACTTGGTTAGAGAAAGATAAATTAAGGGATTATGAACATTTAACAAGTAAGCAAGCTGGAATTG
>ERZ1292623.3895-Hain-H51-01um-R1-3895-length-12515-cov-5_pt1 | contig 12515 bp, 11 predicted proteins | sample MGYA00564398_ERZ1292623 | MGnify/ENA primary metagenome ERZ1292623 (study PRJEB36523, sample SAMEA6512633) | groundwater metagenome | collected 2019-01-07 | study: AquaDiva: Metagenomics assemblies of 32 groundwater samples | reverse complement strand
TAAACTCGAAGTAACCATCATAATTAGTATTAATACATTCTTTACCTTCCCAATTCTCATTATCTAAACATATTTCCCACCCATTGATGGCGTTTTCACCATCATCCCAATAACCGTTACCATTAGTGTCTTCGTATTTGTAGCCATGGATTCTACCCAACTTGAAATTACCAAAGTCATAGCCCCCATATTCTTGACCTGAGGTAACAGTAACTTCATGACAATTAGAATATTCTTGATCAAAATCCGGATAGGTTTGGATCCAGCCACCTTGAAGATCTTCACAGACGAAGTAATCTCCAGGGTTGACATCGGCAAATGAGTAGTTACCGTCAGAATTGGTAATTTGGTCTGCGCCTACCTGCGCACCCTTAACTCCATCATTGTCCTCAAACAACTGGATGTGCCAATTGGACAAGGTTGTTTCATCATTCCAATATTCCCATTCACCATTGCTATTTACATCGTTCCACTTGGTGCCGGAAATCTCCCCTTTTTGGTAGTTGTAGAAGTTCACTAGTTCGTCTTCGTTAGTTAAGACAACTATGCGGGAACCTTGTGAGTCATCGGCGATGTACCAGCCATCATCGCGAAGAGGCAACTCGCTAACATCATAGGTACCAGGAGTAAGATTTTGGAAAGTGGTACAGTTACTATCATTAGTGTTTTGAGTGGTTTGACCAAGGGTAAAATTCCAGTTACTAACTGGAGTAAAGTTTCCGCCATTTTGGGTGCCATTGCTATCTTCATACTTACAAGCAGTTATGGACAGGTTTCCTTGATTAATAAAATTGACATTTTCTGTTGCTCCTGGTGCAAGATTTACATCCATTATTCCATCTGCTGGGAAAAGCGGGGTCCAACCACTTCTTAATTCTTCAATTACTCGATACATTTGTCCAAAAAGATTTGTAAATGAATAAGATCCATCAGTTCCTGTTGTTGTTGAAGAAGCAAGAATTGCACAGTTTTCAGGAGTCCAACTTGTCATACATTGATAGAGTGAAATTCCCCAGCCCGCAACAGGTAATTGATCTGCTGTTGTCAAATAATCACCATCAGTATCACTATATTTATGACCTAGAATAGATCCAGGATTGTCATCATTTGTGATTGTACATGATTTGACATCTCCTACTGAAAGTGTAATTGATCCATCTGATGCACAGTCCCCAGAGATTGTAGATGTATATCCTAGAATACCTGTTTCACTAACTGTGTAATTACCTGCATTGAATCCATTCTGAGCACCACTTTTTACACTAGTTGAATTTACAAAAAGAGGAAAGTCAGTAACCACTTTTGTACCACCTTCATCATTAACTACAACTTTGGTAACTGTAAGTTTTGGTTGAATATCTAAGTTTGTAACTGTACAAGTTTTGTCATCGCCAGGTAGAAGAGAAATACTTCCAACAGCGTTACAATCTCCTGTAAAATACCCACCTGTGTATCCGGTTTGCTGAGTTTCTGTAAGGTTATATAAGAAATTGGCTGATAAAGTATTTGGAGTACCTGATGTGACTGGATTTCCATTTATAAATAATGGAAAATCAGTTGCACCGAGAGTTCCACTATAGTTATTGGTTACTAATTTAGTGAAAGTAAGAGTTGGAGCTATGTCATTATTAGTAATAGTACAAGTTTTGGTCTCTCCAGGGAGAAGTGTGATGGTTCCATTGGGCGCACAATCCGTACCCCATACAGAAGCTAGATAACCTGTCTGTTGAGTTTCTGAAACGGTATATTGAGTATTGGCTAATACGTTATAAAAAGTGCCACTTATTGCTGGAGCCCCACTAATGAAGAGTGGAACTTGAGAAACTTGAAGGTTGCCGCCATTATCGTTGATAACAGTTTTTACAATGCGCAGAGTGGTGGTATCTACAGCATTACAGATAGTGACTTCGGTGGTTTGTTTGTCAAAAATCGAAAATGATGCAGGAAGTGTCACGCCGTCTGGGCTAGCACAGCTGCCGTTTCCGTTGTGATTGTACCAACCTACGAGGTGATATCCGGCCACCGTATTTTCTGTCAAAGAATATGAACCGACGTTGAAGTTTGACTGATTACTACCCATGACATATGGTCCTGTAGAGGCAAAGTACCAGAAAAATGAATTCGGGTTGACTGTTTCAAAACTGCCGTTACCGTCATTGTCGAGGAGTTTGTTTACTTTCATTGTGCCGGTCTGGATGGAGTTGGTGAAGGTACAGGTCACCGTTTCTCCCTCGGCTAGGTTGATTGTGGCGGTAGGATTACTCACTGTAGAGTTTGAGGTTGGATCGGTACAAACGAGGCTGCTCAAAGTCCACCCTGCCGTGGCCACCTCACCGACGGTGTACGTACCGGCTGAAACTCCCGTGAAGGTTTTGGTATTGGAAAGAGTACCATCAGAATCGTGGTCGAGAGAAAAATCGGGTGAAGATAATAGTTCGTTAGGAGTTAACCCGCCGGTGGTATCAAAGCCAAAATCTTGAGTATTTACGCCATTGCCTACTTTCACAATGGTTATCGTTCCGGTATTGTTGTTTGTAGACGTACTGATAATACAATCAGATGGATCTGAATTTGGTTGATTTGAAGGATAGGAACAAACATCTATGAGTTTTGCACCAGCAACATCAGCTAATGCTATTGTACAAGATGCTACTGTATCACTTCCAGCGTCAAAAGGGTTTGATCCAGCTACTACTGAAGCTGAACATGTTGTGCCAGCACTAGGACTTACAAGTGCACTTCCAAAACATCGTTCCGCGCTAGAATCGTTACAGGTGTAAAGAAGTTTAGATAAATAGGATGCAGTAGGAACTCCACCTACCCGAACACATAATGCATAGTTTGCCAAATTATCGTTATCTGTATCAAATAAACTACATGCATCACCTGTATTATTTCCTGTCCAACTTGTATCGTCCCAATTCCATTCCGTAGCAATTGAGGTTGGCAGATTGGTTGTATTGACACACATTTTAGTCAGATCTTTTTGATTAGGTTCATCATTTGCTCCCTGTGCATCATTGGTACATACTATTGGATTTACTGCATTTCCAGCGGTCAAATAATACTGTGTTTGCGTTGTAGCGTCTGGCTTCGTTACTTGAATTGTTGTAGATGGCACATTTGCTCCGGTTACCGTTCCTTGACCATTGACTAACCAAATTGTTGGTTTGCCATAAGATTCGGTGCCGTTAACCAATGTTCCAGTCACTGTTAATGCCGAATTTGACAATCCAACTGCCGTACCTTTTGACACTTCAATTCCACCAAATCCATTACTAGATACGTTAATTGCACCCGTCAATGTAACGGTTGATCCATTAATCAGAATTCCTCCGTTACCATTAGTTGCAGTTACACCATTTAATGTTGCGCTGGTATTGTAGACATGGATTGTATATGTCCCGGCCCATGCTGTTGGTGTAACTAATCCTGCATTTACAATTAAGTTATTTATCGTTGCCGGAGCCTGAATGAGTAATCTGTCATCAACATCACCCAACGCTGGTGCTTCCAGTCCTGTGAAGGTTAGTGTATGACTTCCGCCGTTAATAGTCACAGGATGTCCTGCTGGTACTACTAACGTTGCAGGGATACCTGCGATATCCGCTATGATATTGATTGTTGTAATACTTACATCTGCTAAGGCTGTGTTTAATTCATCTAAAGTGCTGACATCTTGAGGGTCACTATCAGTAAATGTTGTTGTTGCTACAACAAAACCACCATCTTTAATTTCAACTTTATAATTTGGTCTATAGATTCCATCAAGTTGATAATAGAAAATAAATTTTCCGTCAAGGTCTGTTGTAATATCACTTGTTCTTGAAGTTGCAGGATCATCGGTTGAACTTACTGTAATTTGATATGTTTTATTTGCTGTAAAGTCTGAACCAGTTATTATTGCTGTTTCTGTTGGAGCATAATCAAGTTTATCTGTTGTAAGACTAAACCAACTATTGTTTTGTACTGTAACTGGGAAAGGATTTTGGTTTTCAACTATTTCTGTTGTAATTACTCCCTCATTTTCTGGAGTTACTATTGTTACTTCTGGAGTTGATGTCACTGTAGGTGTCTCACTTGGTGGGGCCAAGTTTAAAGAATTTTCATTAGTTGCACTTTGAACTTCTGGTTGTGGAGTTTGTGTTGGTTCTTCAATTGGTGTAGCAGTTGGTGAAGCTTCAAGTGTTGCCTCTGGTGTTGATGTTGCTACTTCTGTTGGCGTTGGTTCTACCGAAGCAGTAGGTGTTGCCGTTTCTTCAACAATTGGTGTTGGTTCAGGTAAAGGTGTAGCTTCTTGTGCTAATACTATTAACGGTGTGGACAAAGAATTAAAAAGTAACGAGAAAGATAAAAGAATGGAAATAAATTTTTTTAATTTTTTCGTCATTCGGGCGATTATAATACTACTTGTCAAATTTTGCAATAACTATCAGTCTCTTCAAAGTCGTACCAGGAGGGTAACACGTCTGAAGTGTTAAAATCTTGTCATTGTTATTTTTGATCAGATATTGAATATCATCAGCATTAACAACTTTTTTATCAATAACCCTATAGATATATTCTATGTCATTATAATAAATTTTTATTTCATCTTCTTTCTCAAGCTTGCCTATAAGGTAAAAAACTGCATTATATCTTCCGACATTTAAAAGTGAATCCGTAGAATGTGCAAACAAGTAAACATTACCATTTGTTTCATTAGGTAATGCTGTTCCTTTGGCATGGGCTATACCTTTTCTTAAAACTGGCAAGAATTCATTTTTATTAAAAGGATCAATATTTTTATAAATTGGTGCCACAGCATATATACTTGGAATTACAATTGAAAAATCTTTATCTGAAGGAACCAGTTCTCCACCATTTTCAGAAATTCTGTTGGTTTGATATTTTATTTCTTCTTTAGTAACTGGCCAAAATATAAAACCTAAAATAACTATTGATATTAAAATTAAAAAATTAGCTATTTTTATCATTCTGCCCAGATAACAAATGTGTGAAGTTTACTACCATCAGATAGTTGGCGTTCATACTTTGCAACTTTTCCATTATTTTTAATTAATTTACCCCACTCACTTGCGTTATCTAGATTATCTAATGCGATTTGTTTTGCTGTTTGACCAAATGTTTGAGTAAGAGTTGTTATTGAATCAGCATGAAAATAAATAATTTCTAACTCTTCATAATCATGTGCATTTGGATGTTGATTTAAGATTGGATTATTTGTGTAATCCATACACGTTCCTAGATTTACATTGTCAAAAATCTCATCTTGATGATCAAGACCTAAAGTGTGCCCTACTTCTTGACACATTACTAAATTTCTCCATACAGGAGTATTATATTTTGCAGTATTAAAATATGTATCATTTACTTTTACAATTCCTTGCGTGACATGAAGTCCATTTGCCCAAATCTGAGCAATTCCCAACCACCCATTATTCCCATACTTTTTGTTACAGACTTCAACCTGTCCAGAAGTAGCACCGCAATTTTTTCTTGCCTGTCCAACAACAATATTTGTATCTAAAACACTCGATACACTCCAGTCGTTTGAAGTTGTAGATAGATAAGACTTCCAATTTGGAGTTAAATTATCACCTAATTTTAGATTAAAAGGGTTTGTTATCCTAGCCCAATGATACCCACCCCATGAATGATTGGCACTAACATTTGAGGTGAATACTCCTAAAAATAACAGTGTGATTAAAAATCCAGTAATAAACTTTTTCATATTTTATCTTTATATAGTACCATATCCTTGTGGATGATTCTTGTGCCAAAGAAGAGCAGATTTGACTATTTCTTCTAATCCCAATTTTGGCTCCCAATTTAATTCCTTTTTAATTTTTTCATTGGATGCGTAGAGCTCATTTGCATCACCCTCTCTTCTTGGTCCATACTTAACATTTACTTTTATAACGAAGTTGGATCTCATATTACCCACTTTTTCAATCATTTTAATAACTTCATTATTTGAATAACCTTTTTCAATACCTATATTGTAGATATTACTTTTTGCGCCATTATTTAGAGCCTTAAGACCAAGAGCATGTGCATCAACTAAATCTAAAACATGAATATAATCCCTGACACATGTTCCGTCAATGGTTTGATAATCATCACCAAATATTTCTACTTCTTCATTTTTTAAAGCTTTTGAAATTATATTTGGTATTAAATGACTTTCTTCTGAATGTGCTTCACCAATTGTGCCATCTAATGAAGCCCCTGCAGCATTGAAATAACGGAAAGCAATATATTTTAATCCATAGGCTAAATCAAAATCGTCTGCAATTCTTTCTAACATATATTTTGTTTCTCCATATGGATTAAGTGGATTTTTTGGATCATCCTCCTCAATTGGAAGTCTGGTGGGATTTCCATACACTCCCGCCGAAGAAGAAATAATTAATTTCATACAATTATTTGCAATCATTGCATCAAGTAAATTTAAAAAACCTGTAATGTTATTGTGGTAGTATTTTGAAGGATTTTTAAAAGATTCACCCATTTGTATAAAACCTGCCATATGAACAACTGAATCAAATTTTTCCTTTTCAAAAAGTGAAACTAATTTTTCTTTCTCAGAAACTAAATCAATTTTTTGTAAATTAAAATCCTTGACAGCCTCTGGATGGCCATATGATAAATTATCAAGAATAACAACTTCATATCCCTCATCCTTCATCTTTCTACTCATAAAAGAACCGATATATCCTGCCCCACCTGTTACTAAGATTTTCATTGATTTGATATTTGATACCTATTATACATATTTTGAATAATTAATGGCATTTTTTTTATATTTTTTAATATTCCAAAAATAAAAATGCTTGCCCCGATTGTATCAATTATTACATCTCTAACTGCTGGTCCTCTTCCTGGTGTAAAAGACTGATGTATTTCATCAGTAATTCCATACAAAACAGCAGTAACTACTGCAATCCACATAGCTTTTTTCTTTTCAATCCCTGAATTAATCATTGCTCTGTATAGAAGTGTTGCCAATACCCCGTACTCAACAATATGGGCAGTTTTTTTAAGTATAAAATCTCCCAAAAAAAATTCTGATGTTTTTACAGTTGGGAAACTTGAAAAACTAAAAATTAATAATGCCCAAAGAATTGGTGGAAGCCAAAAATTAAGGAGTTTTTTGATTTTCTGCATGCATTTGATTATATAGTAAATATCCACCATAACCAAGAAATCCTATTCCCAAAGTAATTAATATAATTGCCAAAATTGGTGATTTTTTGGTAGTTGTTGCACCTGCGACGATACCTGTTGGTGAGGGCGAAGATGCTACTATTTGGATAGATTCTTCTATTGGTTCATCAGTTGGAGTAGGAGTTGGTGATACTGTGGGCTTAGGACTTGAAGACTTTGTTGGTGTTGGTTTAACTGTTGGACTTACTGTTGGCACCTGCGTTGGTGCTGTCGTTGGTGAATTTGTTGGGGTTGGAGATGGTGATGGTGGCGAAATATTGGCATTACCTGGAGATTTTTGTAGTCTTTCAGAATAAAAAATTGAACCTCCATCAGGTATTCTACCCCAAGTCATATCTTCAGATGATCCATCGTATGAAAAAGTATCAATTGGAATCAACAAGTCCAATGAAGTAAACAATCTTACATTTTCACTACCAGTATTGTTTAATGAAAAGTTAGAATCTCCACGTCTATAAACTACTAACCACAACCCTGGATTTATTATTGTAGATCCATCTGTTTTAGATAAATCTATTACCATATCGTGTGTATCATCAGAATCTTTTAGGACATATCCATTTACATCAACTGCTTCTATACCATTGTTAAATAATTCAACCCATTCATCCTGATTTTCAGAAGTTGAAGGATCAGGTAAAATTTCATTCACAAAGATTGATGCTGATACACTACTTGTAAAAGTAAAAAATAAAATAAATAAAGTTAAACCGATTACAATTTTCACTTTTTAATAATTTATATGTAAATACAATGTATCTAAATCACTATCGTCATGATCGACTCGAACATATTTAAGCCTACAACCAACATTATAACTCCCTTGATAAAGTTTTCCAGCTCTAACAGCCTTTACTTCACTAGACGAATCGCTGTTAATATCAATACCATTGTGAAAATTGTAAATTTTTCCAACCCATGTATTTCTGACTGCCCAAGTACTTCCATAACCCTGATTAAACTTTATATTTGATTGTATTGGCCAATTCCATGATCCGCTTGGGTTAAAACTATCACCATCATTACCCCCACAAGATGATCCTGAACAGTTTTGATAAGATATACCACTTTTAAGATATGTAAATGGGCTATCTGCTGTACTGTCTTGTTTCCTAACAATGAAATGTAGATGACTACCACCAGAATTACACGATGATCCTTGTATTATATTTGCAATTCTCTGTCCCTCTGAAACTTGACCAGCCTCTGTTTCGGTTCCCTTTCCTGCAATAATTGCTTGTATAGCTTCAAATTCCGCACGTGCTTGTGCTAACAATGTTTGATATTTTTTCTCATCGTTTTTAGTTATGGATAAAAGATTTGCCTTTGCCCCTTTTTGTAAATCTAAATTCTTCTTTTGTCCTGCTAATTTGGTTTGTAAATCTTCTTGGTCTACTTTTTCCTCTTCATACGTATCTTGTGCTTTTTTAAGTCTATCTATTAAATTCCGATCACCCTCTTGTATTTTCTTAAGATATGAAAATGTGCTATATGCTTCATTTAAATTATTTGCTGAAATAAGTAACATAAAAGGATCACTAACTTTTGACATTTTATAAGTTTCAACAGCTCTTTCATTAAATGCTTTAGTTAATGATCCTAATGATCCTTGAATTTGATCTATTCTGCCTGAGAGTAAATTTATTTGTTCTTCCGTTTGCGCGATTTTTAAACTAGTTAATTTTATTTGAGCATCAAATTGGGCAATTTGATTCTTCAACGTGTTGCCTTGTCCTTGAAGTTTTTGAATTTGATTATTATAATCATCAATCAATCTAGTACACTCGTCGGAATTATTACACGTTTGTGATCTTACAAAGGTTGTAACACTTACAAAAAGTGTTATTAAGAATATAAAACTAAAAAGTATTTTTCCATATTTCATACCGATTCATTTTACCCTTTTAAGAGACCTTTTAACTGCAATAAGGCTCCCAGTAAGTGCAATCAAGAGTCCTGTAAATAATTCTATCCCCAAAATAATTGCGAACAGAATAAAGAATTGTAATGGCTCTTTAGGAAGAACTGGAATCTGGCCAAAGTAGGAAAGAATGGATGGGGATATATATAGCCACGAAATTAGTGAAGTTGTCCAACCTATTAAAACTCCAACTACAGAATATATAACACCCTCGATAATAATAGGACTTCTGACAAAGGCAGGAGTTGCACCAATTAAACTTAATATTTCAATCTCACCTTTTCTGGATGTCATCCTCATACTTATAATTATTAAGAGAACTAAAAATGAAGTTAGTCCTAGTGCACTTACAAAAATAATTCCACCAAGTCTTAGATAATAACTTATAGATTTAAGCCTCTCTACTACATCACCTAATGACCTTTCGCCACCAATATTTGCAGTAAAACCGACCTGCTCAACAATTGCTTCATTTTTGATTTCATTTATCACTTCCTCAGCTAATTTTAAATCAGTTACCGAAAACTCAAGTGAGGCTGGAAATATTGACGGACTAACTAGTTCTGCAAGAAGTGGATTATCTTCTGTAGCCTTCTTGTAAATCTCTAAAGCTTCTTCTTTTGCCACATACTTAACATCTTTAATTCTAATATCTTGACTTAATTTGTTTTGAAGTGCTGATATAGCTTCAACTGTTGTGTCATTTTTTAAGAACGAAATAATCTGAGGTCTAGTTTCAAAATATGAAAGAGATTTATTTGATGCATAGACCAATATCGCAACTGTTGTTGCCACAAAAAAAGTCAAGGAAAGAACAAATATTGCGGATATCGCCTGAAACGGCGACCTCTTAATTGCATCAATTGCAGTTTTAGAATGTATGCTCATTTATTAGTAATAATACCATCATCTATATTAATAATTCTATGCTTTGCGTGTTTAATTATACCCTCATGATGCGTTGCCATTATAATAGTCTTTCCCTCTTTGTTTATTTTCTCAAGAAGTTCCATTATTCCTTCTGCTGTTTTCCAATCTAAGTTACCTGTAGGTTCGTCAGCCAAGATCAATTTTGGATTAATTACCAAAGCTCTGGCAAGCGATACTCTTTGAAGTTCACCACCAGAAAGCTGTGATGGAAATAGATTTGACCTACTTGATAAACCGACTAATTTTAAAACATGACTCACTCTTTTACTCCATTCTTCTTGAGATACATCTGAAACAGCCAAGGCTACCTCAACGTTTTCAAATACAGTCCTTTCAGATAACACTTTAAAATCTTGAAAGACTATTCCCATTTGTTGTCTTAAAAGGGGTACTTCTTTGTCCGCCAGTTTAGTTACATCAGTATTATCAAAAAGAACCTGCCCACTATCAGGTAACATTTCCCTAAGAATCATTTTTAGAATTGTAGTTTTACCAGCTCCAGAGGGACCTGTTAGAAAAACAAACTCACCGTCTTCGACGCCAAAAGAAACGTCATTTAATGCGTTTATTGAACCGAAGTTTTTTGTGACATTCTTGAATGAAATCATTCCCCCTCCATTACTTTGATCTTACCAACATCAATTAACCAGCCTGCCTTCTTACCTGACATTGTATCTCCCCAAATTTGAACTTTTTTACCTACAAATGGTGCAAGGTCAACTGAACTTGAAGTCAAATATGCATACTGTGAAGGTCCAGAACCTCGAACTAGATGGTAATTACCTTCTCCGCCTATTCCACCCTCTTCTAGAACCCCATCAGTAGTTGTAGAGAATTTAGATTCATCTTTGGCTCCTGCTTCTTTATTGGAAGCAACCACTGATTTTCCAGACGAATTTCCAGTAGAAGTTCCAGTACTTTTACCAACACCAGAAAATAAATAACCTGCATATACACCAGCAAGAACAACTACAACTGAAATTAAACCTAATACAACATTTTTCTTTACAGGTGATTTACGAACTACATTATTTTGTGTAGGATTCAAAGTATCTTGCATATTGTGATCATTGCTTCTCATAAATTAATAATATCATACTTTTAATTTTAATTCTGCTTCGATAAATTCGTCGAGTTCGCCGTCTAAAATTCTGTCAGGATTTCCTGATTCTACTTCAGTCCTTAAGTCCTTAACCATTTTGTAAGGGTGCAAGACGTACGAACGGATCTGATTACCCCAACTTGCAGGTTTATATTCTCCTTTGATATCTTTCATATGATTTTTTTCCATTTCTTGCTGCCGAATCCATAATTTAGCACGAAGAAGTCCAAGTGCAATTTTTCTGTTTTGCTCTTGGAATCTTTCAGTCCTTGCAGTAATTACTATACCTGTTGGTAAATGGGTAAGCCTTACAGCAGTTGATACTTTATTTACATTCTGACCTCCATGCCCACCTGCTCTTGTAAATTGCCAGTCAAGTTCCTCATCTTTTATCTGAATATCAGGTAAATCTGAAGCTTCTAAATCAGGGAGTACTTCAACTAACGCAAACGAAGTCTGTCTTAAATCATTTGCATTAAATGGAGATTGTCTTACAAGTCTATGTGTTCCTGCTTCGCCTTTTAAGTAGCCATATGCGTATCTACCTTTGATTTCAAATGTGACACTTTTAAGACCAGCTTCTTCTCCAGAAGTTGAATCAATCGTTTCTGTACTTAAGCTTTTTCGTTCACAGTATCTTATATACATTCTAAAAAGCATTGCAGTCCAATCCATTGCTTCCGTACCACCTTGTCCTGCATGGATTGTAATAATAGTATTTTTATTATCATATGGACCAGAAAGATATGACTTAAGTTCAAGTTTGGCAATAATCCTAGCTAGTTTTGCTAGTTCTTCCTCGTCTTGTACTTCGTTAAGAATTTCTAAAGTTTCGGAAACATCTTTAATTTCATCAAGTTCTGATTTTAAACTGGATAGATTTTGAAGAACTGCTTTAGCATTATTTTGATCATCCCAAAGTTTTGGATCCACAGAAAGTACTTCAAGCTCTTTAAGTTCGATTTCTTTTTTAGAAATGTCCAAAACTTCCTTAAGCTTTGACATCTTCTCGTTCAAATCTTCAATTTTTAAATCTGGATTATTCATATCTGAAGTATATCAACTTATATATAAATTGGATATCTTATATAATTTTTCTTTCTTTTGGAGATTCGGCTATTTTATAATACAAAATTCGGCGTAACGCATCACGAACCAACTCACTCATCGAACTATAACCATTTTCTTTAGCAAATATTTTTGCATCTTCATACAATTTTTTAGGAATCGAGATGTTAACCGTTGTATTACTCATACAACTATTGTATTAATAATACACACAGGATGTCAAGGCTCACAAATTATTGTCTTTACTTTTTTAATTTCTGCAGG
>ERZ1292623.779-Hain-H51-01um-R1-779-length-32518-cov-23_pt2 | contig 12520 bp, 17 predicted proteins | sample MGYA00564398_ERZ1292623 | MGnify/ENA primary metagenome ERZ1292623 (study PRJEB36523, sample SAMEA6512633) | groundwater metagenome | collected 2019-01-07 | study: AquaDiva: Metagenomics assemblies of 32 groundwater samples | reverse complement strand
CCCCTTACACCCCGAGCACGACCATGCGGACGATGCCGTTGGCCGCGATCTGTGACGTGATTTCCGTTGCCCCCGTGCCCGTGACGGTGCTGAATCCTTGCAGCCGTCCCGTGACCGGGTTGTAGTTCCATCCGAGCGCAATGAACGCATCGGCCGAGGTCCGCGCTCCGACGACGAAGACCCCGACGACCTGCCGAAAGCCGAATTGGGTGGCGTTGGCCTGGATGGCGAAGCCGCTGGCGTAGTCCGCGCCCCCGGAGCCCGTCGAAGTCGTCATCTCGACGATGGCCGTGACGAGCCCCTCGCTCTTGTGGGACCATTGGCCGCGATGCAGGTTCGTGCTGAACGTCAAGGCCATGGGCTAGTCCTTCCCTCGCAACGCCCGCTCGCCACGCACCCGCTCCTCGGCAGACGGCGACTCGGGATCGGTAGCCGCATCGCGGCCCTGCTTGTTCCAGGGCATTGCCGTGAACCGCCGCGTATCCCGCGAGCGGATGCCAAGCGTATCGTCCCCCACGCCGCGGTCCCCGAAGGTACTGCGGTCGTTCTTGGGACCATAGGCGACTTGACCGGCCATGATTCGCTACCCTCCGTACGAGGCCATGCCCTTGAGTCGCCCGTGCGCGGCCGGCGTAGCGATGGTGTTGGGCGAATCGGCATCCGGCGCGTGCCCCGAGAAGTGACACTCGAGCCCGGCCTCCGTGATGAATTCGTCCTTGCTGGCGTCGTCGCCCGGATTCTGCCGGTTCTCGACGAAATCCGTGTCCGTGATGTAGCGGTACGTGAGCTTGTCGAGGTCGACGACGAAGAGATCCCGCCGCCACACCGGATCGACGGAGAGCAGCGGATGGTTGACGAGGTAGAGGACACCGAACGGCGTGAGATACCGCATCATGTGCATGCCGTACGTCTGATCGGTCGGCACGAGGTCGATCGTGGCCTTGTTCTTGGCCATCTGGGTCATCACGTTGAGCCCCGTGCTGCCGACGAACCCGACCTTCTCCTTGGCGCCGTAGCGGAACACCTCTTCGCAGAAGTCGTCGAAAATCTTTTCCGTGACGATGCCGCTGTTGTAGGTCGTGAGATCGGTGTGGACCGATACGCTCGCCGTGGTGATCGCCGGCAGCCAGCGGAGGATGCCGCGGGTCGTTCGCAAGGGTTGGCCGGCCGACGTCACGTCGAGTGGCCCATCCGGGTTGCTGAGCGACGTGTTCTCCGATGCCTCACCGAAGAAGAACGACCGCTCCATCTCGATGGCGTGGATCTGGAGTGCTTCGCGCTGCGCTTCACGGTAGGGACCGCGGGCATCGGTGCGGAGCTTCGTGCGCCGTGCGGTGCGGGTCAGCATGAGGGGGGTCCGATGGATCTGCGTGAAGTTCCGGTACTTCGCCGAGGCGTAGCTGATCGCCGAACCGATGCTCGCCCCTTCGGGATGCCCCGAGCCGATGATGACCACGGTATCGCCCGCGGCCGTGTCGCCCGTGATGGCCGGCGTGTTGACGCCGAGCGTGTAGGTGCTGCCGAGATTCCGACGCACCGTGACGAAGTTGGTCGAGCGATCCACCTTGACGATGAGATACGCCTCGTCCCCGACTTGGTTGAAGAGGACGTGTCCCGGCTTGAAGATCGAGACGTCGGACGTCCCCGCCGTCGCCCCATCCGGGACGAGGGTGAGCACGATGTCGGCCGAGGCCGACGCCGCGGCGATGTCGGCCCCCGAGGCAGGCGCCGCGCTGGTCGTCACCGAGGCCCCGAGGATGCGTGCCCGCTGCTGCGGAATGCCTTTCTCGAACCACGAGAATTCCGGGTCGTTCACTTCCTGCTCGCGCAGCTTCGAGAGCAAGGCCGTGAGCGGCGCATCGCCGTTCGGGAATTGGAGAAGAATCTGCTCGCGCCAGGACTTCGGACGCTCGACGCCCGCGAAGCTCCCCGAGCCCCGCATCCCCAATACTGCTGTCGGCATTTCCCTCTACCTCCCCATCACTCGCCGGGATAATCCGCCCGGCCCCGGGATTGCTTTCCTTAGTGTCGTGTCTCCGCGAGATCGCGTTCAAAGGCGCGCATCTGCTTCTCACGGGCAGACTGGCGCTTGGGAGCGGGCGACCCTCCACCGGCCCCGCCTCCCCCGCCGCCGAGATCCGAGAACGACCGCGAGGCGCGGCGCGCACTCGCCCGCGGCGCACTGCCCGGCGTGATGCCACGCTCCTTGAGCGTCGCCTTGGTCCGGCGGGCGGTCTCCGTCTTGAGATACTGCCGGTCGAGCTTGGCGCGTGGATCGCTGTCGTACAACTCCCGCGCCGTCGCCTGCACGATCTCGACGAAGGGCTCGAGGTCGGGGAATTGCGTGTAGAATTCCTGCCGCAGCGCCATGTCGCGCTGGGCCTGATGTTGCTGGGCCTGATTCGCCTGGAGATACTGACCGAATTCGGCACGCGCCTGTGAGAGCGCGATCCCCGCGCCGCCGGCCACCGCGGTGGCGAGCAACGTGTTCAGCCGCTCGGCCGCAATCTCGGCCGCTTCCGGCGTGAAGCCGAGCGGGAGCAAATCGGCGCCGCTCACCTGATAGCCCCCCGTGAAGCGGCGAATCAGTTCCGCGCCGTCGGCGGTCGTCACCTGCGCCGCCGGCTGCGCCGGGGCCGCCGGCTGTTGCTGCCCGGCCCGATAGAAGCGCAGCTCGGTCTCCTGCGCGCTTAGCCGCTCTTCGAGTTCGGCCAGCCGATCGCGCCGTGCCGGCCGCGCACTGGCGCCCTCGGGCTCCTCGTCCTCGGCAGGCGGCTCGACCGGCGGCTCGTCCGTGAGCGGTTGCTCGACCGGCGGCTCGTCCGCGGGCGGCTCGCTGATCGGCGGGGCGGGCGATTCCTCGCCTTCGGCGCGCAGCTCTGGCCGATCGTGCGTCACGTCGGCCCCGGGCCGCTCCCCACCCATGAAGGCCGCGAGCTGATCGGCGGTGGACCGAGGATTCGACGGTCGCACGACTTTCATGAGTCGCCGTGTAGCGGAATCCGTGCCGCTCGGCAAGTGTCGCCTACACGCGGCCCAGAAATACCGAGCGGCCTGGGGCCATCCCTGGCTTTTCCCAAGCCGCCCAGCAGCGTGGAGGTGAACGTATTCTCCCCTATCGAAAGCTCAGACCGACTGCAAGCGCCAGCGGTTCGGCAACGGACGCCCTTCGTAGAGGCTGCGGGCCGGCGAGATCACGGGGGCGAGCACGTAGCGGAGCGCGTCGAAGAGGTGGATGTACTGATTCTTCCGGTGGGGCTCGCCCGTGGACGGCTCGATGAAGAGGCCCCCCGCCATGCCACGGATGAGCTTCCGGCACGTCCGATTGAACCGGAGCCGCGGGTAGCCGTTCATCCCGAGGCCGTTCAAGAGATCCGTCACGCCCTGCCACGTCTTCGCGATCGAGAGCTTCCGACAATGGGGGGCGAGGCCCCAGCGCTTCCGCATGACCGACGCCCAGCTCGGCCCCGTGTCGTGGCGTTGGTGCCCGGCGATGTCGCAGTAGTCCTCGAAGGGTTCCCCGGGAAACAACCGATCCGACTCCTGCATCACGCGCGTCCCGAAGGCGACCGCATCTTCGTTGTCCCCGAGCAGCTCATGGAGCACGACTTCGTTGCCGAGCACGTCGGACTGGACCCAGACACACGCCGCATGGACCCGCCCCGGGTCCCAGCCGCGCCGGATCAGCCGATTTCGCATGGGGCGGAAATCGCCGACGTGGATCAACTCGTTGAAGCTCGGGAACATGGCCGGTCCAGCCGCCACCACTCCCCATTGGCCGTGGATGAACATGCGCTTTTCGGCCGGCGTCATCTTCTCCAACCGCTCGATGTATCCTTCGGGCAGATGCGCGGCGTTGTCGTAGGTCGAGAAGTGAAAGACAGTCGTGTCCCCCTCGGCGTTGTCCACGAAGAACTTGTGGAGCCAATGGAGATCGTCGACCGGATTCGAGTAGGCCATGAGCCGGCGCGGCCCGATCTTCCCGCGGAGCCGCCCGAAGGCCAGCGTACGGAATTCGCGTTCGCCGACTTCGCCCGCCTCGTCGATACTCACACGGTCCCACTGCGTCGAGCCGAGTTTCAAGAAGTCGTCGAGGCACCGAAACACCGTCGTCGAGCCGTTGACGAAGTGCAGCGCTTCCTTGCCCTCGCTGCGGACGAATTGCTTGATGAGCTGGGTCGGGCATTCTTCCAAATAGGACCGCATCGACGTGTCGCGCAGCGCCGGATACGTTTTCCGATAGAACACGCCGGTCGACCCCGGGTATTCCATGGCGAGGGTGATGTCCTCCCACACGGCGAGCGTCGTCTTGCTCGAGCCGTAGCCGCCGAGGGCGAGGCGGTACTTCGCCGCGTGGGCGTGAAACGCCTCCTGCTTCGGGGTCGGCTGGTAGCTTTCGACGAGCGCCGGCATGGCTAGGCGACGCGCTGGCCCTTGGAGAATTCCCGTGGTCCCGCCGCCGGCTTCGGCTGGCCGACGACCCGATGGCCCTCGCGGAGCCAGATAGTACGAGCCTCGAGGAAATCGCGGGCGGTGAGCGCCGCTTCGGCGAGGGCGGACGCCGGCAGCGACGGTTCCTGACAGGCCGCGCGGAGCACGGCCGTAGCCTGCTCGTCGAGGAGCCGCGCGATCCGGTGCATGTCGCCCCGTACGATCTCGACGTCCTGCTTGTGGTCGATCTTGGCTTGCTTGCTGGCACTACTCATGAAGCGCCTCCTGGTCGTGGTGTCACGTCTCGCTGTGGGCGTGGCACCTTGTTGACGAAATTGATGTTGACCGCATGCCGCCCGCCGCCCCGCGCCGCGCCGAGCCCTCCGCTGTTGCCTCCCCCGCCGCCGACGACGAGTTCACTCAGCGTGGCGAGCATGGCGCGGACGTTCTGGGGTTTCTTCGCATTCTCCAGCACCGTGCGAATCGACGCGAGCACCTGCTCTTCGCAGAGGAGAGCCAGGTAGCGGCGGCGGACGTGCTGCTCGAGGATGTCGGCCTGATCGGCGAGGACTTCCGCGACCCCGCCGTGCTCGGTTGGCACCCCGCCGCGGAGCGCGTCGGCGGCGAGCTGGTCGGCCTGGCGCGTGGCGGCCCGTACCTCCCGCTGCCGGCGCTGCTCTTGGGCCGCCCGCTCCCGCACGATGTTCCGCAGACTCGCCGGGAGCACTTCGGCGACCGGCGGCAGCTCGGGCACTGGCCCCTCGGGCGGGGGCAGCTCGGCAGCATCCTCGGTCGCGTCGGCCATGGGCCGTGGGAGTATACGCCCGGCCGGGCGGGCGCGGCAACGTGACGCGCCCGCTCCGACCTGCTAGAAGGCCGGGCGTATGGCACTCACGGGCACGCTGCGACTCACCGGACGGATTCTCGGCGCCCTGGCAGGACCGCGCGATCTCGACGTCGCCATTCCGATCACCAGCGGGGTGTTGCTGCACCAACTGCTGACGCTGACGACGAGCCAGTCGACGTTGACGCTGCCCACCGGCACCACGACTGTGGTGCTGGCCCCGCCGACGAGCAACGGCACGGTCTGGGGCGTGGCGGCGAGCAGTGGTGGCCCGCTGATTCTGCTCGCGTTGACGATCCCGACGATTCTGAACGTCGGCGCCACGCAAACGGCGCTCTATCTCGGGACGAGCGCCGGCACGCTCACCGGGCTCGAAGTGTGGTGCAGCTAACATGATGGACCCGGTGGTCGCCCGCGACCTGCTTCGCGGCCCCAACAGTCCCATCCACCAGAAGATCCTGCAATTCCACACGAACCGGATCAAGGCGTCGGAGCGCTACTGGGGCGGCCGGCACGAGCGCTACCGCGAAGCCGAACGGCAATACCGCGCGTTTCGCGTGCCCGATGAGACCGACCGGCAGACCGCCGAGCGCCCGCTCACCCAAGGCGTGCAGAAGCTCGTCATCCCCTTCGGCTACGCCGTCATGCAGAGCTTGCTCGCGTTCTGCATGCTCACGATCGCGCAACGGAAGCCGCTGATTCCTGTCCAGGGCATCGGCGGCAAGGACGTGCGGGCCGGGCTACTCCTCGAAGCGCTCCTCGACGTCCAGGCCCAGAGCATGCAGCCGTCGCTCCAACTCGTGTGGTATCAACAAATCTTCGACGCCTTCCGCTACGGCGTGGGGATCGTGAAGGGCGCGTGGACGGTGCGGGAGTTTCCGACGCTCGTGCGGGCGCAGCAACCGATGACGGATCTCTTTGGCGCCGTCATCGGGATCGAGGACGCACTGCTCGAGCGTGACGTCATCGCCTACGAAGGCAACCAGCTCATCAACGTGTCCCCGTTCGATTTCTTCCCCGATCCGCGCCGCCCGCTGGCCGACTTCCAGCGGGGCGAATTCGTCTACCACCGGATGCGTCGCTCGATGACGGAGTTGAAGCAGCTCGAAGCGCAAGGCTTCCTCGTCGGCGTCGATCGCATCCCGCGTCATGGGCGTGGCGGCGACGAGACCGCGGGGCAGGACAGCGACAACCCGCGGATCGTCGATCTGCCGTCGCAGGATAGCGAGTCGCTCGCCATCGACGCCGTGGACTATGACGGCGATCCCTACGTGACGATCCACGAAGGCGTCGCCTACTGCATGCCGCAAGACTTCGGGATCGAGAGCACCAGCACCACGCCGCGCCGCTACGGCGTGACGCTGGCGAATCTCTCGCAAGTCCTCCGCTTCGAGCCGGTCGTCGAGCCGTCGCACCGCTACAACTTCGAGGTGTACGAGTGTTCCTATGACTGGCACAGCCCGGCGAACCATGGGTTGATCGAGATTTTCAGCGGGCTACAATACTATTATTCCTGGCTCTTCAATTCGCGCATGGCGGCGGTGCGGCGCACGCTCAACAACGAGATGGTCGTCGACCCGTCCATCCTCGAAGAGATGGACCTGCTCGACCCCGAGCCGGGCCGGCTGCTCCGCGTGAAGCGCGACCACTACGGCGAGGGGATGGTCGACAAGGCCGTGTTCCCGATCACCGTGCAGGACACGACGCAGGGACATCTCACGGGCGACGCGGCGGTCGTGCAGGATCTCATCCAAACCGTCATCGGCGTCTCGAACCTCTCGATGGGGATGCCCAACCCCGGTCGGCGAGCCGCGACCGAAGTGCAGGGACAGTTGAAGCTCGCCGCTGGCCGTCAACAGCTCCTCATCGAGCAATGGGTCGAGCAGTCGGCCAAGTGGCAGGCGTTCACGATGGTGCGGAACATTCAGGCGTTTCTCGACTTGTCGAATCCGATCGCGCTGCCCGAGCCGTACCGGACGGCGCTGGGCGCCCCGTACATCCAGCTCACACCCGATATGCTGACAGGCAACGTGACCTTCCCATTCACCGATGCCGGGTTGCCGAGCGATCGAACCTTCGAGGCGTCGGTGTGGAAAGAACTGCTCACGAGCTTCCTCCAGAATCCGGCGGCGGCCACGATCCTGCCGCCCGCCACCTTGCCCGCGATCACGTCGCGGTTCCTTCGCGCCATGAACGTGCGGGATCTGCAAACCTTCGGCCTCTCCCCGTTCAACTTCACGGTCGAGCCCGACGCGCAGGTCGAGGCGCAAGCGCAAGCCGGCAACCTCGTGCCGGCCGGCGGCAACGGCACAGGTATCCAATGGGGTGGCACGACGCAGACCGGCGGGCCGGCCGCCGATGGGTTCCCGCTGCCCCCCGGGAACGGCGTGCCGGGCGGCGGGAGTATGGGCCATGCCTAGTCGACTCACCATGCGGCCCATCACGTCGATCGTGCTTCATCACAGCCTGACGCGGGATGGGGTCGCCTTGGCCGACACGCACGCGATCCGGCGGTATCACATCGAGACGAACGGCTGGCAGGATATCGGCTATCATCTCGTCCAAGAACGAATCGGCGACCGGCCGACCGTCGTGATCGGCCGTCCCTGGCCGATCTCCGGCGCCCACGCGCCAGGTCGGAATCACGATTCGCTCGGCTACTGCCTCGTCGGCGATTTCGATGCGGCGCCGCCCGATCCAGCGACGTGGGAGTGTGCCCTCCAGACGGTGCGGTGGCTACTCGTCTGCTTTCGGCTCGAGCCTACCGCCGTCTACGGCCATCACGAGGTGACTCCCCATCGCACTTGCCCAGGCTCCCGCTTCGATCTTGCGGCGTTTCGCCTCGCCCTGTAAGGAGAGGAGCGTCATGGGGGAATCGACCGGGGGAGGGGGGATTTTCAACATGCGAGACCTGGGAGTCTTCATCCGCGACGTCGGTTTTCCCATTGTCGTCGCGATCTTTCTGTTGGTGCAGCTCCCGAAGTTGAACGAGATTCTCGTCGATCTCCGCGTGACGCTCCAAGCCGTCGGTGGCGCCATTCACGAACAAACCCGCCAGCTCCAAGCGCATCGGCTGGCAAGCGAAGGCCCCTCGCGCGACACGAGGGATGAAGAAGAAGGAGAGTGAGGGCCATGAACATTCTCGATCGGTTCTTCCCGTTTCTCGTCGGCAATCGAAGCCAACTGCTGCTGCTCGTCTACGGCGCGCTCCGCCTCCTCAGCATCTTCCTGCCGGGCGCAATCAGTGTGGAGCAGGTCGATCAGGTCGGCGATGTCCTCCGGCCGCTGGCCGGGGCGACGCTCGCCGCGAAGTTCAGTCGCAACGGCACCTAGAGGCCGAGTAGCTCGTCGTCGGGGCGCCGCGCGGCGGCGGGAAGCTGCGTCGCTTCGGGTTTCGTCGCGAGCCCGTGCAGGGTACGGATCGCCACGGCGAGTGCCTCAATCTCTCCCTGCAAGAACTGCATCGTCGGCCACTCGGCGGGCGTCAGCGGCTTGCGGAGCATCTTTTCGATGTCCCCGCGTTTGGCGAGATGCATCGCGCGGAGCGGGGCGAGGGCGGCATCGAGTTCCTGCCGCTGAAAGAGCCCCGTCCAGACCTTCGGCGCGTCGTCGAGATACGCCATACGACTCAGCGCGCGTCCTGACAGCGGAACCGTTGAAACCAGCCGCGCCGGCAGTCCCACGGCGGGCAACAGTGTCGCTCTGGCTTCCGCGGATCGGTCGAGCAGCGGTCGCCGAGCGCTCGACACATCTGGGGCACCGTCGTCGGGGGCGAGGGAAGCGTCGTCGGAGGTGGCGGCACGGTCGTGGGCGGCGGGGGCACCGTCGTCGGCACGCTCGACGAGGTGCTCGTACTCGTCGTGCTGGAACTACTGGTCGTGAAGGAGGTCGTAGACGAGGAGAACGTCGTGACGGTTGCCGACGTGGAGGTCGAGGTGCTCGAACTGCTAGTGCTGCTCGTTGACGACAGCGTACTCGTGCTGCTGCTCGTTGTCGGCGTCCCGGGGTCCAACAGATCCACGTTGGCCGGCAAGGGCTGCGGCGAGTACGGCACGCGCGTGCCCGTGATCTGATTGCCGCTGAGCGTCGCCTGATGTACGCCGTCCCGCGTCGCATCGAAACTCATCCCGCGGTCGCAGGCCGTGATGATGTTGTCTTGAATCACGGCATCGATGGCGTATTGGAACGCGCCGGCCGGCGTCTGCGTGCCCGTCGTGATGGCCAAGCCGAAGCGGTCGAAGAGGTTGCCCCGCACGAGCGCATGCCACGAGCAGTCCACATGCACTGCGCCCTGCACACCGCCATCGCGGAAGGTACTCGCCGTCACCGAGAACGTGTCGGTCTGCTTGATGTCGAGCCCCCGTCCATAGCTTGCCGCAACAGAGTGTGTGAGGGCATTCCATGGGGGATCGCAGGTAGGGCAGTGGCCGGGGCTGCTGCCAACGTGTTCGCAGACGAAATTATCGGCATGGCCCCCGTTGGCCCCGAAGAGCCGCCCGCAGAAGCCGCCCGCATCGTTGCTTGCCGGCTGCACGCCTCGACCGATCCAGCGCGCAAACCAATTCTCCAGGGCGATGCCTGGGGCTCTGTTGATCCGCGCCCCGTAGCGTGCCGCGTAGCCCCACCCACCGTTGCGGAAGACTAAGCCTACGAACGCCCGCCCCTGTCCATCGACGACGGCCCCTCGAGAGCCTTCAAACTGAATACCGTCGAAGGTCTGATACGGTCCAGGTTGCAGCAGCCGCGAGAGGAAGGGCACCAGCACGTTGCCAATCGACATGCCGTACGGGTTGACGTACAGGACATGCGTCGTGCGGTGGTAGCTCCACTGCCCATCAGCCGGCGTGAACACGTCCCAGCCGGCCCAGCCCAAGGCTGTGTGCTGCCCATCGGCACGAATACCTGACTGATAGACGTTGCCGGGGCTATACTCGTCGAATTGGTCATGGCCATCGTTGTTCGCCATCGCCATGATCGGGTCCACGCTCGGCTCCATGACTCGAATGAAGAGGTCTGGAGCCAAAGCCTGCCAATCTCCGGGGGCGCGCATCCCGCGAATCGTCGCTCCGGTCGAGTGCAGCACGCACGGCAGCGCCGCCGTGCAGCCAGCCGTACGAAAGTCGAGTGGCCCTTCGTAGATGCCTGGAGCAAGTTCCACAGTATTGCCTGGACGAAATCCGGCACGAAGTTCCGCCACGCTGGCGGCCGGGACGGTCGCGCCCCAGGCCAACCAGGGCCAGAGAAGGCCACCGAGTGCGCCGAGCAGCGCCCCGGCGACCAGATGGCGCAGGGCGGGGGATACGACCGCGTAGTGTTCGTGAGTGTCAGTTTTCATGATGTCTCCTCCACGGCTCGCGCAGCAGTGAGAAGGGCCTCGTCACTGGAAGGCACCTTGAACGAACATGCGATTGTGCTCGCCGCAGAGATGCACCTCACGTCCGCCGATTCGATGAACATGGTAACCTCGCCGCTCGCAGTGAATCATCGAGATTTCCCAAACCTGGCAGGTCATCACTTCTCCTCCACCGCCACGTCGTAGGCGGCGAGTGCAGTCTTCAAGGTCAGCAAGTTATTCTCACGTAGGATCTCCGACTCGGTTAGGTCTAGACCACCAGGTTTCAAAACGAATATTGGGTAGAGAATCGCTCGTGCTGGCTCTCGCAAAGCGCGCCCCGCCTCCAGCTCCCGCTTGATCGCCGGCCAGGCGTTGTGGAGCGCCGCTGCTAATGTGCAGTCCTGTTCATCCCGCTCGCGGCCGTCGAGGATGACGTGGCCCTTGCCCTCGCGCTCCACGAGCACGCCGAAGTGGAGGCCCACCCAGGCCGACGAATCGCAATACCACTCCCCCGGCGTCGCCGCCTGGTGGAGCTTGTCGTGGGCGGCAAGGTCGATCATCCCCCGATCCTCATGTCCAGATGATACCGGATCGCTTGGATCGCCTCATCGGCGCCCGCGCAGGTCACGACCTGATAGCCGGCGCGATGAAGCCGCCCGTGCATCTTGATTTGCGCGTCCGAGAGCCGCCACTTCTCTCGGCGCTTCATTTCGATGAAGAGCCCATGGACATCCCGCGCCGCCACCGCCAGGAAGAGATCGGGCACGCCGGGCAGGACGCCGAGCCCCCGCATGCGGCCAGCGCGCCCGCGTTGCGCGCCGGGAGCGTCGTTCGGGATCGCGAAAAGCAGCCAGAGGCGGGGCTCGACGAGCCGCATCCCGTCGCGCCACGCAATGACGGTGCGCTGCTCCGTCGCTTCCGTGGGCAGGACCGCTAGGCGCTCGCGTACCATTCAGGTTTGAATCTCCGGCTGGTAAGTGTCACGAGTGAGGTCGAACGTCCACGCGACCGCTTCGCGCGCCGTCGTGATCCCAGGCGGCACGCGGAGCACGTATTGCTTAGAACTTCCATCCTCTTCGGGCGTGCTGTTGACGACGCGCACCAGCACCACGTCCTCGTCGCCGTCGAGCTTCACGCGGAACAGTTCGCCGCATTCGTCCTGATGTGCGGGCTCGGCGCCGAGGTTGCCGAGAAAACGCTCGTGCCCCATCCGCTCCAGCATGACGCGCCGCACCTCGGCGTTCTCTTCGGTCATGATGTGCTCGACCGTAATCCAGTCGGGTCGCGTTACCACGAAGGCCGGCACGAGCACGCCGTGCCAGAAGTAGAGATTTTCCACGTCCGACTCGAGCGTTGGCCCATCACCACAGTGCAGACGGCGCTGCTCGTTCACGATTTCGGTGTGGACGATCGGCTTGGCGACCCAATAGAGGGTGTCATCGGTCCAGTAAAGGAACCATGCTCCGGCGATGTATGCCTCGAAGAGAGGCCGCGCCCAAGGAATCTCCCGCCTGAGCTGTTGTGCCCCGATGAGGGTCGTCACGATCCATGAGAGATCCCACGACCACCACCATCCACGATAGAGGCACCATGTTGCGAACCGCCGAAGGCGGTTCGCGGCGTGAGCGTCGTGAGCGTCGCGAGCGTCGAAAGCGTCGCGAGCGTCGAAAGCGTCGCGAGCGTCGAAAGCGGCGCGAGCGGCGAGCGCGGCGCGAGCGGCGCGAGCGGCGTGAGCGTCGAAAGCGGCGCGAGCGGCGGCGCGAGCGGCGCGAGCGGCGTGAGCGTCGAGAGCGGCGCGAGCGTCGAAAGCGTCGCGAGCGGCGCGAGCGGCGTGAGCGTCGAAAGCGGCGCGAGTGGCGGCGCGAGCGGCGCGAGCGGCGTGAGCGTCGAGAGCGGCGCGAGCGTCGAAA
>ERZ1292623.2601-Hain-H51-01um-R1-2601-length-15974-cov-4_pt1 | contig 12522 bp, 16 predicted proteins | sample MGYA00564398_ERZ1292623 | MGnify/ENA primary metagenome ERZ1292623 (study PRJEB36523, sample SAMEA6512633) | groundwater metagenome | collected 2019-01-07 | study: AquaDiva: Metagenomics assemblies of 32 groundwater samples | reverse complement strand
GATAAACTTGACCTTAAGCTCCTTCAACGACTGCCGTAAGAGGGTTTCCGACTTATCCCAAAGAAGAGCGTTGTCGGCATATTTGGTTCTATTCCCCTCGCCGCGAAGCGACAACCGGAACCAGTAGTCGGTCAAGCCAAGTTTTTTATAGACCTGTTGGATCAAGGCGACGATCGCTTTAAATTCTGGTTTAATCTGATCTTCTTGACAGAAAATGTGAGAATCATTAATTGCAAAAGAGCGGACTCTCTGCAATCCAGATAGCTCGCCCGATTTCTCCAATCGAAAGACCTGGCCAAATTCGGCCAGACGAATCGGCAGGTCGCGGTAAGAGTGGCTTCCCTGCTGGAAGATAGAAATATGGTGCGGACAGTTCATCGGTCGCAGAACAAACTCCTCGTTATCTAACTCAATAGTTGGGTACATCGCCTCCTGGTAATGGTCTAAGTGGCCGGAAGTTTGGTAGAGTTTTTTATGTCCGAGGACGCTGGTGATAACATGTTGGTAGCCGCCGTCTAACTCCAGTTTGGTCAGGTACTCTTCCAGTAATCGGTAGAGCGTCGCCCCCCGAGGCAACCAAACCGGCAGGCCGGAACCGATCTCGGGAATGATGGCGAAAATCCCCAGCTCTCGACCGAGCTTCCGGTGGTCGTACTTTTTTGCCTCTTCCAGACGAGCCAAATGGTCATCGAGCTCCCTCTGGCTGTCCCAGGCGGTGCCGTAAATCCGAGTCAGCATTGGCCGTTTCTCGTCGCCACGCCAGTAAGCCCCGGCCAAACTCATCAACTTTACCGCCTTGATTTGGCCAGTTGACTTAATGTGCGGCCCCTTACAAAGATCCCAGAAATCGCCGATGCCGTAGTATGAAAGCTCTTTATCCGGCAGATCATCAATCAATTCCGCCTTAAACGGCTGGTCGGCTGCTCTCTCTTTTTTGATCGCCTCGGCCCGAGTTAATTTTCGAGATTCCACCGGCAGGTCTTGGCTGATAATTTTCTGAATCGTCTTTTCCAGTATGGTCAGATCTTCCTCGCTAATTGGCTTAGAAAACTGGAAATCGTAATAAAAGCCGTCATCGATCGGCGGCCCGATAGCCAGTTTAACTTTCGGGTCAAACTCACAAACGGCCATCGCCAAAACATGGCTGGCGGTATGGCGTAACTTCCATAAATGATCTTTCCCTTCCATAACTCTTGATATTTTACCTGGTCGGCTTTACGATGACCAGGAATTTGTTCCTGGAGGAGATTTGTGATCAGAAAAGCTGACCTATTGGCCGAAAATCAATGGTTGCGCCGGTACATTGGTCTGCTCGAGGTTAGTGGGCAGCGGCAACAGATGCCACTTAGTGCCACGCTAGCCCTTCGGCCGATTGGGGAAATCGACCAAGAAAGCGCACTGGCAGGGGATATTCTGGCCAAGCTGGAGAAGGCCGACATTACCCTTTTAGCCGACCTAGTCGCTTGCGACCAAGAGGTCTTGTCGGGCATCTTGACTCCAGAGGAAGTCAATAATGTCCAGCGGTTTCTAGGAGGTCAACAGCTCTACTTTTTAGGAAAAGACCCCGGCCGAGAATTTCCAGACGAACTCCTGGGGTGATCGGATCCGGGAGCGGTTCAGGCCAACGCCCGGAGCGTTGGCCTTTTTCTTAAAATTAAAACGATTTTTCTAGCCAATTTTTTCATATTCTCCTCCCGAAACCCAGCCGTCGTGACCGCGGGGGTTCCCAGTCGAATTCCCGAAGGATTGTTCGGGGGAGCCAGGTCGAACGGAATGGCGTTTTTATTGACGATAATTCCAACATCTTCCAGACGATCCTGGGCCTCTTGACCAGTGAGCTTCAGAGGCCGCAGATCGACGAGCATCAAATGATTGTCCGTTCCGCCACTGACAAGTTTTAACCCCGCGGCTGTTAATTCCTTGGCTAAAACGGCGGTATTTTTCAGGACCTGATGACAGTACTGACTGTAACCGGGCAACATCGCTTCTTCCAGACAAACTCCGACCGCGGCGATGTTATTCAGATGCGGCCCGCCCTGTAAACCAGGAAAAACCGCTCGATCAATACTGTTACCGAGTTCTGGTCGACAGAAAAGCAAGGCGGCTCTTGGCCCACGCAGGATTTTGTGAGTGGTGGTCATAACCACATCGGCCCCGCCAAACGGCGAGGGGTGTAACCCAGTCGCCACTAGCCCGGAAATATGAGAGATATCGGCCAGATGCTTGGCCCCAACCGACCGGGCAATTTGGCTGATCCGATTGAAGTCAATTATTCTAGGATAGCTGGAGGCGCCGGAGATTATTAACTTCGGCTGGTGTTCTTTGGCTAACCGCTCCAGTTCATCGTAATCTAACCGCTCGGTTTTTTGATCTAAGTGATAGGTAATACGGCGATACAGTTTACCCGTTAGAGTCACCGGATGGCCGTGAGTCAGATGTCCGCCGTGGGAGAGTTCCAGCCCCATAAACACCTCGCCCGGCTGTAAAAACGCGGCGTATACGGCCAGGTTGGCGATCGAGCCGGAGTAGGGCTGGACATTAACATGATAATCAGTCCGGAAAACTTTTCGAGCCAAATCCTGGACAGCCGATTCTATTTTATCAACAACTGCGTTGCCGGCGTAGTAGCGAGCGCCGGGATAACCCTCGGCGTACTTGCTGGTTAGATCGCTGGCCAGGGCGGCCTTGACCGCTTCTGACGGATAATTCTCCGAGGCGATCAGATTAATGGTCGCTTTTTGGCGGGCCGATTCTTCTTTGATGAGTTTAGTAATCATCGCCACAGTTTAGCTTTTAACCTGGTGGAGTGCCAGTCGCCACAATCTCCCTTGACTTGCAAAATAAAAAAGTGGAAAATTGGAGGCAATCTGCACCTTTTGAAAGGAGGTGGGAGCGATGGCCAACTTGGCGATGACAGTTCCTCGCCAAACTCCGGCGGTAATGTCCACGGAGACGCGGACTCTCCTGATTGATCTGTTAGGAGCGATTAGGGACTACGAGAAGGACCCTAGTCCGAACAGGTTGAATAACATAGAGAGGGTGTTGCATCGGGTTGAATCGCTGGAACCAGACCAGGGGAACCTGGCAAAAGAGGTTATCGGGGAGGAGTATCACAGTGTTGAGTTGGGGGAACTGCGCCAACGGTTGGAGAACAGGTAGCCAACCAACAGATGGCCGTTCGTTAGATTGAATACACAAAAATCAATCGAAGCGAGCGGCCATTAAACTGATCGGTTCAAACGGCGGCGTAACCCTCTTGTCGCAGTTTCCCTAACCAACGCCAGTGACTGATGAACAAACCGGCGGCTAGAAATGTCAGTAGTCCGGCCTGGGTAATTAACTGCCAGGCGCGTAGTCGAACAGTGGCAATTTTCTCCGATTTAGCGTCCTCGTATGCTTGACGCAACTCCTCCTCGGAGAGAGAGCCGGCCGTTTGAGTTGCCGTGCCAGGCGGGAACAAGAGCATGCTCTGCTTGTAGGCAATCGGGGAAGTCAGGTCGCGACCGGCCCCGCTAAAAGAAAAATCTTCCGCTCGAATCGGATCGAATAACCAAAAACCGGCTTTGACGAAATTGCCGACGCTAATCAGGACAGTAATAATCGCCGCTAGACAGACAAGATAGCCGTAAATGAGAGGAATAATCCGACCTCGCTCCATAAACCAATGCTGGCCCTTTGGAGTGGGTTGTCAACCCTTACCCGACTAAGTAGAGTCCGGGTATACTTCTAAGCAAGGTCCAACAAATGACTAAGCCCATCGCCAGCAACAAAAAAGCGTTTTTCGATTATCTGATCGTTGAAGATTGGGAGGTTGGCTTGGCTTTAGAGGGAGGCGAGGTCAAAGCGATTCGCTCCGGCCAAGTCAATTTAAGCGGCAGTTATGTTAAGCCGTTTCTTGACCATGCGGGCAACTGGGAACTCTGGTGGGTCGGCGGTCATCTCACAACTGATCAGGGCGAGAATACTCGAAGTCGAAAATTACTCGCCCATCGGACAGAGATCGATCGCTTGCTCGGCCGGTTGGCCGCTAAAGGACTAACTCTCCTGCCGCTAGAAATTTACTTCAAACGCGGCCTAGCCAAGCTAAAAATTGGTCTAGCTAGCCGTAAAAACGCTCCCGACAAGCGAGAGAAGATCAAAAAACGAGATTTAGAACGAGAATCGCGCCGCTAGGGGACAACTTCGGTTTTCTCGTTCCGCGGAGGCAGTTTTGATTTGGCATCAAGGGTTTGCTTCAAGGCGCTCAGGGCATTCTTAAACGCCGTCAGCTGATCCTTAGCCCGATCTAAATGGCTTTTGGCTTGGGCAAATTTGGCTTTGGCCGGCGCGGTGTCGGGATAATTTGGCGCGGCCACCAATTCTTGATAAATGTTGTGGGCGGCCATGGCTTCGGTTCTGGCTTGCGTCAGGTGGCCGGTCAGCGACTCAACTTGCTCTCCAGCTACCTTAAGCACATTGATGGCTTTAGTCAACCGGAGATCGATCTGGGCAGTCAGCCGACTGGAGCGACACAAGCCGTTAGCGGCCGGAGCAAAGACGGCAAAAACCCGAGTTTGTTCAATCGCCGACTTAACGATCAGCTTCGCCGCCGCCACTTCAGTCGCCGCGTCCAAGTTGGCGAGGGCCGAGCGGAGAATAGTTTGGCTGGCGGCCACAGAGGTGTTGATCGTTTGATTATCAGCATCGGCGCACTGTTTGCCCCTCTGGCGATTAGGATAGTCGGCCAGCACTTTTTGGCGAACCTCGAACATTTTTCGGCCATATGTCTTAACCGCCGCCAGTTGTTTCTGGGCCGATTCGGTTCGTTTCAGGGCTCGGTAGGCCTCCTTGGCCTCTCTGGCGGCCGTGAGATCGGTTGAATATTTGGCTCGAATGCGCTCTTTGGCGTTACTGACGGCTGGGGTGGCAACGGACGGTTCTTCGTGTTTGACCCCTGTCTCGTGCGCCCCGGCTACCCCAGCGAAACCAAGTACCAGAACCACCAGATAGCTACAAATTCGAGTCATCGTCAAGGGTTTGCTGATCTTCATCAATTTCCGCCAGCTCTAAATCAAGGCCGTTCAGCTCGGCGATAACGATTCTTTCGGTGTCGTCTAAGGTTTCGGCGACGGTTGTCGGCTCGGTGGTTAATTTAGGATTGTCGTCGCTGGCCGGCTGGCTCCTCGATTTGGCTGCCGGCTCGCTGACTGGATTTATTTTATCCAAGGCCAACCAACTGGCGAGGGCGAAAACTGCCACTAAAAGAACGATCGCTAGAAGCCATATCAACCATCTGCCCTTTTTCGGCGCGGGCGAACTTTCGGGCGCGTCTCCCGTTGGCAAACCGGCCGCAGGAGGAGTAATGAGCTCGCCTCCAACCGGCGGCCAGGATTGATCGGACATTGAACCCACTATCTCCAACAATGCCGCTGGCTGTCAAGGTAAGTTTAAGAGTGACAATTACTGAATTTTATCTAAGCGCCAGACGATCGTTTCGGTCGGTTTGGTTTGATAGGTTCCGGCGCCCTCTTGAGCCAGCTGACCGTTGATGTAAAAAGCCCAGAAATGCTGATTGTCCGGCCGTTGGCCGTCGATGGCCACGATGAACTCGCCGAAATCACTGGTTGTTGACTCAACCTGATGGCTGGCCTTGAGCAGTTCCAGTGCGTTCTTTCCTTCCACCCCTTGGTAGGTAATATCTTGGGTTTGAACTGCCCCGACGGTTGAGGATTGCTCTGGCCGATTGATCGGCGCCAGAAGATAGGCCCCCACCGCTAGTAAAATTACTACCGCCGCCCAGTAAGCGTTACCCTGTCTCATTCATCTGGTTGTACTTGAATTAAAACCGCCCTGTCAAGAGCAAAAAAATACTCCATCTTGACGATAATGTCGACTAAGGGGCCGCAACAGGTTAGAATGCCAACAATGGAAGTTGGAATCGTCGGTTTGCCAAATGTCGGCAAGTCGAGTTTATTTAACGCTCTAACTAGAGCCAAGGCCGCGGAGGGCAACTTTCCCTTTACCACCATCGAACCGAATGTCGGAGTGGTCTCGGTACCAGACAATCGGCTGGATTTTTTGGCCGAGCATTTCCAGTCGGCTAAAGTTGTACCAGCCACAATTAAATTCGTTGATATCGCTGGCCTGATCGGCGGAGCGAGCAAGGGAGAGGGGTTGGGCAACAAGTTTCTCGGTCACATTCGCTCCGTTGACGCAATCGCCGAGGTGGTCCGGGTTTTCGAGGAACCGAACATTACTCATGTCCAGGGAGAGATCAACCCGAAGGTTGACATAGCCACTATTAATACCGAGCTCCTGCTGGCTGATTTGGAGCAAGCCGAGAGAGCCCTTGACGGAGCCAGAAAATCTCAAGATCGTGAGGCACCAAAACAAGTCGCGGCCTTGGAAAGAGCGATCGAGCTCTTGGGCCATGATCAGCCGTTACGGACTAATCCGGCGCTAGCAAAAGAGTTGGCGCCCTGGCAATTTCTAACCGCCAAAGCGCTCCTTTATATTGCCAACATTGGCGAGGGGTCAAATGACATCAGCCAAATCCAGAGTCAGGCCCAGAGTGAACTGGCCAAGGCGATCAGCATCAATGTCAAAGTGGAACTTGAGGTAGTCGAACTACCTCCGAGCGAGCAAGTCGAGTATCGTCGAGAACTGGGATTGAAATCCGGTCTGGAAGAGGTGATCAGATCCGGTTACGACCTACTGGGGCTGATTACATTTTTTACCGCCGGGCCGAGCGAAGCCCACGCCTGGCCGATTGCTCGAGGTACGCTGGCTCCCGCCGCCGCTGGAAAAATCCACACTGATTTCCAGCGCGGCTTTATTCGGGCCCAAGTTTACTCGGTTGATGATCTGCGTGAGCTAGGCAGTGAAAAAGTAATCAAGGAGCGGGGGAAATTGCGAATCGAGGGCCGAGATTATATCGTTCAAGACGGCGATGTGATCGAGTTTCTGTTTAATGTTTAAGAAACAGGGCCGGACCATATTTTTGGCGGCACCAAAAAGTAGAAGTAGCTAAGCAATCGTCCGAGGTTCTGGGTCATCAGTAATAAACCAAGAATGATGATAATTGAGGCGGTCAGCCATCTGATTTTGCCAAGATACGGGCTGATCTTATAGACCAGCTTCTGGGCTCGCCCGATGGCGTAACCAGCCAAGAGGAAGGGGAGCATCAGACCGACCGAATAACTTAAAAGATATATTGAGCCAACACCGGCCGAGGCCGATTCACCGGCCAGAAGTAAAATAGCGGCCAATACCGGCCCGACGCACGGCGTCCAACCAGCGGCAAAAGTTACTCCCATCAGGAGCGGGTAAAACCGATTACGCAGGCCGGACTGGCCAACTGGTAAGCGGAAAGTCCGCTGGAGGAAGTCAATTTTAATGACCTCGGCGATTGTCAGACCAAAAAAGATCATCAACGCTCCAGCGACAACGGAAAAATATTTATTGAACTGGACAAATTGTTGAGCCAATAATCCGGATACCGCCCCGAAAATGGTAAAGGTTACGGCGAAACCAAGGACAAAAAGCCAGGTAGCGCGGCGAATTTGGCCGGCTTGTTCATGGGACTCGGATTGATCCAACTTGACTCCGGCCAGATTGGCCAGAAATACCGGCACGATAATGACGACACAGGGAGTGAAAAAGGATACCAGACCAGCTAGGAAGGCAATCGCTAAATTAGGCGACTCAATCATCCTGTAAGAAGCGCCTTCTTGAAAGCGGCCAGAAGATCGCTATCGCTTGTTTTACCAAGAAACTTCTTGACCGTTTGGTTCTGGCCGTTTAGAACAAACATCGTGTGCTGGTAGCGAACGCCTAGCTCGTCCGCCAGTTTCTTCTCCTGGCTGTCGGTCTCGGAATCGTTAAAATTAACCCGAAAAGCGACCACTTGACTTAGCTGGGCGGATAGGCCGTTCATCAGCGCCACGACTCGCGGTTCTTGTTCGGCGCAGGTTGGGCACCAATTGGCGAAAAAGTAGAGAAATATCGGCCGCTTGGCCTCTTTGGCCGCCTGGTAATCGGCCGCCGTGTACTGGTAGTAGTTGACGGCGATTTTTTGGCCGGTCGGGACGAAAATGCTAGAACCGCCAGAACTATCAGGATCAAGCGGCTGTTTTTGGTCGCCGTCGGCCGAGTTTAACGACCCACCTGAAGGGCTGGGGGATACGCTCTGGTTGGACTGGGGACGCGAGGCGCTGTAAGTCCAGCCGCCGATTCCTAGAACAACTACCGCCAGAACCACCCACCAGTGACGAGTCATCAGGATTTAATTTAGCCGATTAGTCGGACTTAGCAAGAGCTAAAAGTGGAGAAGTTGGTGATGATCCTTCAGCCACCCTCTAGCCAATAGGTGACGAGGGAACCAGCTGTCAACCAGTCGCCAGAAGGCGGGAGAGTGGTTGAAGTGGGTGAGGTGAGCCAGCTCATGATAGATGACATAATCGGAAACCCAGTCGGGCGCTTGAATTAGCCGCCAGTTGAGAGCGATCGTCGCCCCCGAGGAACAGGAGCCCCAACGAGTTCGGCTGGAGCGAATTGCTATCTTGCTCACTCCCCTATCAACAACATCGGCTAGAAGGGGAACGCGCTCGGAAAAGTAATTCTTGGCCGCTTGTTGATACCAACCTTCCAGCACCTGCCTAACTTGTTGGTGATCCTCGCTCCTTGAGCGAACCAAGAATCGTCCGTCCTTCAGAGTGACGCTCGGCTCATCGGAGCTAATATTTAAGCGAAAAGGCACGGACTGACCGCGAAAGAGTAGATCGGCCGTCTGGCTAATTAACCGCTCTTGGAGGGCGGCTAATTTGCCTTGGTGGTTCTTAATCCACCCCTCCTGCTCACTTAAAAAGCGCTCGATAAGAAACCTCGGCGCTCCCAGCGGGGCGCTCACAACCACCTCTCCATCGGCGGCTAGGCGTAAAACCAGCCGCCGCGACCGAGGCCGTCGGACGAGACGGTAAGATTGGCCCACCGCTCTCAACGGTTAAAACCCGAAAGTCGCGCTTAACGACTCCGACAGCATTTTTCGCTGTTAATAAATACTTGTATTGGCGCCCGAGCCGTCGCTGTCTGGTTTTAGCCAGATGAAGTAGACCGCCCCGTAAACTACTACGGCGATCACCACATAGATCAGCAACCACTTCTTCCAGCCACCACCCTTACCGTAACCACCCGATTCCCCAGCAGGAGCGGGAGCCGAGGCCGGAGCGGGCGAACTGGGAACAACGCCAGGACTTGATTGATCCATAAATTCATCCTGACAATTCGAATCAATGTTGTCAAACTCCGCCCTAATTGAACTGGCGATCTCCTCTTACCTCACGCCATTTGGCGCAGTGGACGGGACTTGAACCCGCGACCCCCGCCGTGACAGGGCGGTGCTCTAACCAACTGAGCTACCACTGCATTTTTAGGACGAGGCCAAAGAGGCGGCTTTGAGCCCAAAAGCCGCTTCGGAACCGCTTCTGCCCAGCAGGGCATTGCTTACAGAAAACTACATCCGCAACGGTTATATTCTACCAGAGCGGGGGCCCGAGGAGAACTAGATCGGGATGTATTGTTTCACCTTGTACTGCCCACGGCGATCCTGAAGCCACTGCTGATAGGTTTGAGTGCTCTCGCCGGAGCGCTCCAGCATCAAAACGACATGAAAGCCAAATTTCGTCTGAATCGGAGCCGAGATTTGCTCGGCTTGGAGCTTAAATACTTCCTCCTCGAAGCCCTCGGAGATCTGGCTGGCCAGTTCGCCTCGATACCAGAAGCCAAGATCACCGCCGACCTCGCGCGATTGAGCATCCTGACTGAATTCTTTAGCCAGATCGGCAAACGGTCGGCCTTCGTTTAGTTGTTTTCGGACCTCTTCGGCAATCGGTAGAGTGACGGTCAGAATATGTCGGAGATGGATTCTAGCCAAAACCGCTTGTTTAACCTTTTCCTGAAGAGCTTTCTGGCCGATGACCGCCTTAAACTCCCGAATCGTCATCCCGTAGTACTGATCAATCTTGGCGGCGATCTCTTTGGAGTCGCCTTGTTTGCTAAAGGCCGCTTCCACCTCGTCGTCAGTGACGCGTAAAGTTCGAGTTCTGGCTTCCAGATAAATAATCCGATCCTCGACCAGGCCGTTTAGAACCTGGGTTCTCAACTCGCGATCGGTTGGTGGTTTGGGCGCGCCTTCCGCCGCTTGCCGGTTAAAGGTGTTCAGATAACGGGTTCGGGCCAGGAACTGGTCGGCCCAGATGAAAGAGTTGTTGACTCGAGCAGCTGGTAGCGGGTAGAGCCGGCTTATCCGTTCGGTGGCCAAGTTTTCGGAGGGGCGAATATAGACGGCGAAGAATCCCCAAGCGCCGATCGCCAGATAAATTGTCAGAACAACTAGAGCGCCGTCAATAAACATTAGGGACGGATTCCGGGCGTGCCTGGCGGCCAGGGCCTCAAACATCGGCACTCGTACCCGCGCCCAGCCCCAAACTCGCCGATAGCCCAAAGCGACCAAGCGGCTAAAATAAGCAACAGCCGCCCAGCTATTCTCTAGAATCTGCCGAAATCGAAATAAGGAAAATTTGCCCATATGACGCTCGCCATCATTACGATAACAGCCAGAGCAAGAAACAAACAGTGACCGAGGAGCGAGCGCTTGTTTGTTAAGGATAACCGACCTGTTAGCCCCAACCAGAGAGTGTAAAAAGCTAGAAAACTAAAGAGAGTTTGGTCAAAAAAACGAACCGGAAAGTACTGGGTGAGGGAGTTAATCTGGGCCAAGAAAAAGCCCAGGATCAGCCATATTAGTAACCGCTCTCGATTGACGGTTCGCGAAACGATCAGATCGGTCAACAGGCCAAGGATGATCACCAAACCAAAGATCAAGCCGCTGGCCGCCAGTTGCCCGAGAGAGCCGATGGAAACCCAGAAATTAACGACTCCGACACTCAAAAAGAGAGCGGTTAGGAGTGGCAGGTCAACCTGCCCGTTAAGCGGTAGAATGAAGGTGGCCAGGAGTATTATCAACAGAATAACTCGACTACTGGTGGTGGGCAGGAGTCCCCAAACGGTTGCCAGGGCGGCGATCAGAATCAGCCAGAAGCTAGCGATCGCCCAAGTAACCCGAGGCAAGTTTTTCACCGCTTTACTTTATCACGAAGTTGGTCGGCAAGGTGAGAACCAGATCAGCCGCGGGGTTGAGATTGTCAGGCAGTCGGGCAGTCAAACTGGCCAACAAGCGTTTTTTCAAAAGTGCCCTGGTGTAAGGGAAGTTTTCACCGCCTTCAACGGTTGCTTTGACTACTTTTGTGCTAACCGATTCGAGACCGACGACATTATACCCAACCAATCCCAGCTTTTTGGCCAGCAGCTGGGCCTCCTTCTGTTTGGCGGGGGGATAACGAACCAAGACCCGGGCATTTTCCTTAATTAAATACGGTTCAACTAATGCTCCGTCTAAGTAGTCCCGGACCTCAAGAAAGTTAAATAACCCCGAGCGAGGGATGATTATATAGCCAGCCGTTGAATTAGATTTGGCCATGAGAGGCGAATCCGGGCCGGTATCCAGAACGGTTGAGGTTAGATCGGTTGGCTTAACCCCCCGAATCAAAGTGATTAGTTTGGTTATTTCGCCAGCGGTCAGATCAGTCCGTAGGTGCTTGCCCAGAATATTCAAGAGGTTAGATAATTGCTTCGGGTTGGCCAATACCGTCAAACCGGCCTTCTCCTTGACGGCGGCAATTACTTGTTGCTGACGCCGTGAGCGATCGAAATCGCTGGTTGATTGCCGACTACGAACATACTTCAGGGCCAGCTGGCCGTTTAGGGGCTGAAGACCAGAGGGAATATAGAGCGGCTCGAAACCCTCTAGGCGAGAGTCGGGATAATGAGGGTCATAAAGCGGTTTCTCCAGGTAAACCTTGACGCCACCCAGAGCATCAATTATTTTCTCAAAGCCGACAAAATCAAGACGAATAAAATTGTGGATCGGAAGATCAAAGGTCTTCTCAACAGTTCGCTTAACCGCTTCGCCACCCGAGTCAGAGCCAGCCGAGCAACTGTTGTACGGCCGACAGTTTTCGGTGCCGTAAGCGTAAACGGCGTTAATTTTCGATTGACCGTTCGAGGGAATTTCAACATATAGGTCGCGCGGAATTGAAACTAGGGCCAAGCGTTTATTGACTGGGTCAAGTGAGAGGATTTGAATTGTATCAGCCAGCAAACCGCCCTTATGGTTGGCTCCGCCGATGCCAAGGACTAAGATATTAACCCGTCCGTCACCTTCGCGGCGCAGATCGTCAACCTTCAGCGTGCCGTCTAGCTGGGAACCAGTTACACCCTCACCAACATTTTTAGCCGTAATTTGGTTAATCGCCAGGTAGCCGCTACCACCAACCCAAACCAAGCTACCTAGAAAGAGGACGATAATCAGCCAGAGAAATTTTCGCCATCTCCGAAGCGACGCCGATCCGCTGTAAACCTGACCCGGGACACTCCGGCGACGAAGAAATCCCCCCTTAAACATCGTTAGACATATTACTCCACCCA
>ERZ1292623.3892-Hain-H51-01um-R1-3892-length-12526-cov-6_pt1 | contig 12526 bp, 13 predicted proteins | sample MGYA00564398_ERZ1292623 | MGnify/ENA primary metagenome ERZ1292623 (study PRJEB36523, sample SAMEA6512633) | groundwater metagenome | collected 2019-01-07 | study: AquaDiva: Metagenomics assemblies of 32 groundwater samples | reverse complement strand
CCATCATTAAATTGTCATAAAAAAATTCTCCCGGTTTCTCCCGATTAATGCCGATTCCGCCGACTTTCGCCGCCAGATGAATCACCATATTCTGATCAGCCGCGGCTTTTTGGCAATTAGGCCATTGGCGCAGATCCAAGTCTTTAGAACGGAAAATGGAGATATTCTTTTGCAGGACACCGCGTTTCAATAAGTTTTCAACTACAAAAGTCCCAAGAAAACCAGCCCCGCCGGTAATCAATATCTTTTTCTCTCTTAAATCCATAGAATAACTTATATTAAAAAAACCGGCGGTTCACAAGCCCGCCGGTCAATTGGCTAATTTGGAGTAATGTATCCTTGAAGCAAAGCAAGGGCTACGCAGTTGACAGCGCTTGTTTCAACAAGCACATTCTCACGAACCAACGTTAGTAAGTCAGGAATGCTAACGAGGAATGATTGAATTTTGTCAGTGGCTAAAGGTTGAGGATCAGCTACTTTGCGCGCTCCTTTAATCAGTACGCAATGAGCTTTCAGCCCTCTGCCAACGCCGGGCTCATACGGCTCTTCCACTGCCGGATCATACATTTTTCCGGTCTCGATAATGGAAAAGCCTAGATAACAAGCTCTGCCATCTCCATAGCCTGTTTCCCGGAGCGTCTGTTCGCAGGTGAGACGAATGATGTCGTCTTGCGTCCGCTTGGGATCTTTGCCAATGCCGCCGGCTGGCATTTCCAAACTGGCCGAGACCAGTCCGGGCTTGGGTTGGATATTGAGTAGTACCTGATTTTGATTAGTAATCACCAAAGCCACTGCCCAGCCAAAGCGCCTCGCCAGCATGTAGAATTGATCTGGTCCCTTTCTCGTTTCTCGAGTTTCGATTTGGACATGGCCAAAGTATGGGATCTCCGGCCCCTGTTCACTGGCCAGTAACGGCCAGTACTGGAGATCCCGCCGGGCCAGCAACTCTCTCACTGCATCCGCGACATTTCCGCGAACTAAAATTGGTTCAGCCATCGTCAATTCCTTTCTCTAAAAAACAAGGTGCTAAAACCTGATTGATATTCTAGACAATCAGTCTAATTTTGTCAAAGTTTATAAAATTCCTTAATTATCACTGCTGTCTCTTGCGGCGAAAGATTAGTGTTATTAATAGTCAATGTTTGCGCAATAACTTCAGGAATGACTGCTTGAACATTGGTTGTAGTTAAAATTTCTTGAAGCTTCTCGATACTAGTTATTTTAAAAGATTTCTTTCGCGATTCATCAATTACCCGCCGCCTCAATTCTTCTTCAGAACAGATAAGACGCACAAAATAAATGGCGCCATTATAAGGCTTAAGTCTCTCTATCAGTTCTTTCATAAAATCATCATTTTTCTGATCGCCATAATAAGTAAATGTGGAGATTAATCCAGGCAAACCGCTCTTAGCCGCTGCCTCATAAATCTCTCCGCGAAAAGTTACATTTAATCTTCGGCCAATATCTGTGCCATAACCAAAAATCGGGCCATAGGCATCGGCAATACGGTGGTTATGAAGCAATTTATAACCAGTAACCTTTTCTAATTCCTGCGCCACTGTCAATTTACCCACGGCCGGCGGCCCATAAATCATTATTAATTTAAAAACTTCTTTGGACATTTTTTAAATCAAACTCTGTCATTATTTTAACCAAATCATCAAATTTTGTCTTTGCCTGCCAATCCAATTTTTCTTTGGCTTTACCAGCATCGGCAATCAGATTCTCCACCTCTGTCGGCCGGAAATAACGGGGGTCAATTTCCACATAATCCTGCCAGTTGTTAATACCCACGTGCTTAAACACCGCCTCAACAAATTCTTTGACTGAATGATTTTCACCCGTGCCGATCACATAATCGTCCGGCTCTAACTGCTGGAGCATCAGCTGGGCCGCTTCCATATACTCCGGCGCGTAACCCCAATCGCGCCGCGCTTCCAGATTCCCCAAATAGATTTTTTGTATCTGACCAATGACAATCCGGGCCAAACCGCGGGTGATTTTTCTGGTGACGAAAGTTTCACCGCGCCGCGGCGACTCATGATTAAATAAAATGCCGTTGCAGGCAAAAATTCCATAGGCCTCGCGATAATTAACGGCGGTGTGGTAAGCAAAAACTTTGGCACAGCCATAAGGACTGCGGGGCCGGAAGGGCGTTTTTTCATTTTGGGGCGGGGGAGAATCACCAAACATTTCGCTGGAGCTGGCCTGATAAAATTTTATTTTCTTTTTCCCGCCGTTTTGCTGATAATCCTTAATCGCTTCCAAAATCCTTAAAGTTCCCATACCGGTAATATTAGCTGTATATTCCGGAATATCAAAACTAACCCGGACATGGCTCTGCGCTCCCAGATTATAGATTTCCTCCGGTTCTATCTGGTGAATCAGTTTCCGAACCGTGTTGGCATCGGCCAGATCGCCGTGGTGCAAAAATAGCTGCCGCTCCTCTTGATGGATGGATTGATAAATATGGTCAATCCGCCCGGTATTAAAGGTGCTGGCCCGCCGGATAATGCCGTGCACTTCATATCCTTTGCTTAAAAGCAATTCCGCCAGATAACTGCCGTCCTGACCAGTGATGCCAGTCACTAAAGCAATTTTTTTATCAGTCATTGATGCTTTTTAAAATAAATTCTGCCGCTCTTTTTCCTGATTGACCATCAAGGAATTTAATCTGTTGACCGGCGCCGATTTTTCTTTTTCCGCTATCTAGTTCAGGCCCTTCCAGATATTTGTTAATCCACTCAAATAATTCTTCCTGACTGCGAACAATCCGAATCGCACCAGTTTTGAGAAATTTTTGCATATGATCCTCATGATGATAACGTTCAACACTGTCTAGATAATTTTTCTTTTCCCAGCCGTCGAATTCGATCATAATATCGGGTTTATCAAAAATTAAAGAATCAATACCAATAGTGGAGTTAACCTGAATCAGCATTTCCGAGTGATAAAGAGAATCAAAAAGATGGTTAAGATCATCAAGCGACATTTCCGTTAATTTGGCGTTCAGCTGACCCAAGTCAACCGGATCGCCGGCCACCACCCGTCGACCTGAAACCACCCCCAAATTTCTTGTCTCAACTTTGAAATAAGTCCCGGGACGTTCAATAACGAACCGTTCATCCGGCTGAAATTGGGAAAGAGGCGCCGGATCCATGGGGTGGCTTCTGACAAGAAATTGCAGATCAGAAGGAATTTTCTTTTGATCAAGGCCGTTTTTTAAAATTTCGCAAATCTGCCAATCAGTGTCAGAAAGAAACTGGCCCGCCGGGGCGAATAAAATCATTCTCTTTTTTGGATTAAGACCGATTTTCCCGAAGAATTCCTGGCGCGGCGTTCTTTTCCCCAGAAAACCAATATCAAATTGCGGTAAGCCGCTGACAAAAATGTTCTTAGCCGAAAAATCGTGTAACTCCACCGCTTCTTTCTTTATAATTTCATTATTGACAATCAATTTGTCCGGCAGGCAACGCATTAAACCTTTGGTGGTAGTGTTGTCCCAGGAACGCACCATGCCAATAGAGAGAATCCTTCGGGCTTTAGCTGCCTGTAAAAACAAGACATCGGCCGCCAAAAAAACATCAGTGGCAAAAACAGCCAGCGGCTGGTATTGATCAAAATATTGATTAAGCAGTTTAATCGGAGAAAAAAACCGATCAAAAAAACGCAAGAGAAAACGGGCCGGCATTAAGCGGGAAAGGAAAGCGCCGGCAAACCGGTTGCGGCCATACTTTACCAAGGCGCGCAAAGACTTTTCTTTCCTTAATTTTTCCTGACTACGCAATTTAGCGGTGTAAGTTGATAAAAAAGAGAAGGCCAGTGACGTCAGGTTTTCAAACCAAAAATAATTATTTAATTGTCTTTCATTGAATCCGACAAAAATAATATTATCCCGGCCGTATTGTTCTTTCAGAAAATCTGTCTTAAAAAGCGGCACAAAAATCACCAGCCGCAGTTCCGGGTCAGCGCTTAAACTTTTTAAAACATCAGTCGCCAAAATATTTCTTGAAGCTAGGGTATGAAAGGCGGCGATAAAAATTGTTTTAATTTTTAGAGCAGAGTTCATTGAGAATCTCTTTTAACTGTTTTCCTATAATATCAGAACGGAGTTGAGATTGAAAGAGGTGATAACCATTAGCGGCAATTTTCTCCCGCAGTCCTTGATTATTTTTTAGCTCTAAGATTTTCTCAGCCAAATCAGCCGGGTCGGCCATTTTACAAAATAAAACATTGGTCCGGTCAGTAAGAATTTCCCGGCTAGCCGGAGAATCGCCGGTTAATAAAGGTTTCCTCATTGCCAAAATCTCAAAAACTTTATTAGGAATGACATTGCGGGCTTTCTGGGTATTGCCAAAAATTCCCAGGCAAATATCGGCCTCAGCCAGATATTTTTTTAGTTTTTGAAAAGGCGGGGAGTCGAGATAGCCCAGATAGTCAATAAGACTGACATTTGACAATTGACGGTTGACAATTAACTGATGGATTTCTTGATAAGTCTGACCGCGGCCGATCAAATTAAAATGAATGTTTTCTTTTTTTAGAAGGTTGGCGGCCTCAACAATATATTCAGCGCCATGGAGAGGAATGAAAGTGCCGTGAAAATTCACCAGAAATTTATTACCAGTCGGCGGCGCCGGCAGAGGGGAAAAAATTTCTTCATCAGAGCCGACGAAAACCCGTTGGAATTTATCAATTGGCAAGCGGAAAGTTCTAACAAAATAATCAATATGAGCGGCTGTATCTAAAATAACCAAATCTACCAATTGACAGGAAAGTTTGTCTAATAACCAGTAATATAGAGCCCGCCAGCTTCTCGGTGAAACGTTCTTGCGATCAAAAACAGTGCTGTCATAAAGAGAAATTAAGGCATTAAAAGCAATTGGTTTTTTTGTAATAAAGCTGGCTAAGATGGCTGGGGTATGGCCCAAAAAACCAACAACCATCACATCATATTGGTCTTTTAATTGACGATGTTTTTTTATTAAATCCCAGGTAACTGAGAATAAACCGCGGCGATCCGAGTTGCATTCAATCACCTCAACGCCGTTTTTCTTTAAACCTCGGATAAAAACCCGGTTGCGGGCGTAATTGGGATCAAACTTCCCAAAATAACAAACTCTCATATGGATTTAAAGAAATCAGTAAAACTTTGCTTAAGATAAGCCAAGTCCTCACTGGTCAGACCGTGGTGACAGCCAATCAGAAAAGAATTGCGGAAAATATTATCTGCCGCTGGATAACCTTCGGCCCGGGTGCGGCAGGGTATGCCTTTAAAGCCGGGGTGACGCAAGAGATTGCCGGCAAAATTAGTTCTGGTCTGGATGCCCCGCCTCTCGAGATAAATCTGTAAATCTTTGCGTCGGAAAGGCGCCCCTTCTTTAATAGTTAAAGGAAAAGCCAGCCAGGCGGTTTCGGCCCGGGAATTTTGTTCCGGCAGAATAAATAAATCCTGATAATTTAAGAAAAATAATTTTAGCTCTTGGAAATTGCGGCGCCGGATGGCGATAAAACTATCTAACTTCTCCAACTGGGCTAAACCAAAAGCCGCGCCTATTTCACTGGGCAAGAAATTATAGCCAAGGCGTTCAAAAATAAATTTAGCATCATAGGGCTCATTATCAAGTTCTTGCTGAAAGCGCGCTTCAATACTTTCGCTCTCATCAGCCGCCGAAGACCGGCCCCAACCCCGCAACACCCGGCACTGCCTTGCCCAGTCGTCATTATTGACACAAATCATTCCGCCCCCGCCAGCGGCAGTAATAATATGAGAACCATAGAAACTGGTAGTGGAAATATCAGAGTAAAGACCAGTGGCGGCGCCGTCTAATTTTGCTCCCAAAGTGTCACAAGAATCTTCAATCAAAAAAAGATTATAACGTCGGGCAATTTCCCGCAGTTGGCGGTAATCCGGGATATTGCCTAAAAGAGAAGGGATCATCAGCGCCCGGGTTTTATCGCTGATGAGTGACTCTACCTGATTAACATCAATCTGATAATTACCTTCAATAACATCGGTAAAAACCGGCCGCAATCCTTTTTGAACTAGGGGCGCCACGGTTGTGGCAAAAGTCATAATGGGGGTAATAACTTCACTGCCCGGCGGTAAATCAATAATCTCTAAGGCCAAAAAATTGGCTGAGGAACCGGAATTAACAGCAATCCCATGTTTTTTGGCAAAAAGGCCGGCTACTTTATTTTCCAACAGCTTAACTTTTTCTCCCATAATGGTTTTATGGCGACTAAGAACGTCAATCACAGCCGCCAATTCTTCATCACCATGAACCGCCAGAGCGTAAGTTACCCGCCGGCTGGCGCTCTCACCGAAAAATTTATCAATCTGCTCGTCAGTTAAACTGATAATACCTGAAGGATTAGTATAATATTGCCGGTACCAATCAACTGTCCATTTTAAAGTATCATCCAGATTTAAGCGGGGCTTCCAGCCCAAAACTGTTTTGGCCTTGGTGTTATCCAATCTTAATAATTTCTTCTCGGGTTTATCATCGGTTGGCACCACTTGATACTGCCCGGTGCCGATCAACTTAATAGTTTTTTGAACCACTGGCTCAACCGCCGCAGAATTTTCCTGATCCGGCCCGAAATTCCAGGCGCCGGCCAGATTACTTTCTCCCTCAAAAATTTTTTTAGCTAAAAATAAATATCCGGAGACCGGCTCTAGAATATACTGCCAGGGACGAACCGCCTCCGGGTTACGGATAATCACCGGATTACTACCGCTGTAAATAGCTCTGAAAATATCCGGCAATAACCTATACTCTGCCCAATCGCCGCCGCCTAAAATATTGCCGGAGCGGCAAACAGCCAGAGGCAGATGGAAAGAACGAATATAAGAATTAGCAATAATGTCGGCGGCGGCTTTGCTGGCGCTGTAAGGATCGTCGCCGCCTAACTTATCCGGTTCCTGGAAAGCGTGAGAATCTTCTTTATTTTCATAAACTTTATCAGTGGTGACAATGATTCCCGAGCGAACACAGCCGGCGGTCCGGATTGCTTCCAAGATATTGACTGTGCCTAGAGTATTGCTGATATAAGTTTCCATCGGCTCATCATAGCTTTTTAAAACAATGGCTTGGGCGGCTAAATGAAAAACCAGTTCTGGTTGAAGATTGGCGATAATATTTTTTAAATGCTGAAAATCGCGGAGATCAATAAAGTAGTTGGTAATTTTCTCTCTTAAACCAAAAATATCAAAAAGATTGGGTTGGGTTTTGGGCGCTAAAGAAACGGCCGTCACCTGCGCTCCCCAGCGCCAGAGAACATAAGCCAGCCAGGCGCCGTTAAAACCGCTCTGACCAGTCACCAGCACTTTTTTGCCCTTATAAAAATCTTTAAGATTATTCATTGATTAAATCCCATTTATAAGGAATATGATTGTGAAAAGGATCAAGGCGCCCGATTTCTTCTTTAATGTGCGGTAGAGTGGCACAATTGGCAACAATAGCTGGCTTACTGCCAATACCCTTAAAGCCGTTCCAAATCAGCTTAGGGATTTTCACCAAAAGATAATTATCTTCGCCCATAAATATCTCCATCAGATTGCCCCGGGTGGCACTGCCTTCCCGATCATCAAACAAAACCAGCTTAATCATTCCTGAAATGACGGCGTAATTTAAAGTCATCTCTTTATGGATATGCCAACCCTTAATTACTCCGGGATAAACCTTGGAAAAATAAATTTCGCCGAATTGTTCAAAAAGGGGATCATCGCGGCGGAGCATATGATAAATCGCTCCCCGTTCATCAGGAATGATATTCAGTTTCTTGATTTCTACTCCGTCAATTTTTTGCCCTTTGATGCCGAAGACAGTACCATTCATAAGTTTCTTTTAGACCCCGCTCTAAACTATACTTCGGCCGCCAACCCAATAACCTTTTAGCTTTACTATTATTACAATTAAGATAAAAGATCTCTTTGGCTGGGTAAGGCCGGTCATAACTGACCAGATTACGCGCCCCGGTTAATCGTTCTAAAACATCAATAATTTGCTTCACCGAATAAGTTTTGTCAATACCGATATTAAAATCTTCGTAATCGCTTTTCATCTTGAGAAGATAAACAACGGCCTTTCTATAAGCGGTAACAATGTCTTTTACATAAGTAAAATTCCATTGCTGTTGTGATGGACTTTGAAAAATCCTCTGGCCGGTGGTTAAATTATTTAAAAGATGGTTAACCAATTTTTCGTTATCTTTGGGCCCATAAGGCGGAAAAAGCCGGAAGTTAACTGCTTTCATTTGATAGGCGCCGGCATAATAGCGGAGGATTTTTTGGAAAGCCAGCTTGGTGGCGGCGTATAAATTTTGGGGAGCCAGCGGCGACGTCTCTTTTATTTTTTCTTTCCGGCTCAAATCATATTCAAAACAGGTGCCGGTATTAATAAAATATCTAACTTGGTGCTGACGCATCAACTCCAAAATTTTTACCGGAAAAAGAACATTGCTTCTAATTAATTCCTCCGCGTCAGTTATTGACCGATGCTCTTTCACATAATAAGCGGCCAGATGAATCACTAATTGCGGCTTAATCTTTTTAAACAGTCGCCTCAAAGAAGCATCATCATTGTTATAAATTTTCAGGCGGCTCTGAAATGAGGCGATGCGCCAAAGATTAGAATCCGGCCGCTTGACAATGGCAATCTTCCGGCCGTCTTTTAATAAGGCCTCAACCAGATGACTGCCGATAAAGCCGGTGGCGCCGGTGACTAAGATTCTTTCCAGACTTGCCATGGTTTTTTCTTCTGCCAAAGACGATTAAGCTCTTCGTGATCCTGATAAGTATCCATCGCATGCCAGAAGCCGTTGTATTTATACAAAGAAAGTTGTTTCTTCCTAATCAGCTTGCTGAAGGCCTCCTCGATACTGATGCCTTCCTCAAGATATTTAATAAAGGGCCGCTCAAAAACCATGAAGCCGCCGTTGACATACTCATCAAGCAAGGGTTTCTGCCGGAAACGTTTGATGCGGCTAGCGCCGTCGATTTCCGCCAGCCCCCACTTGGAATAAGGGTGGACGCCGGTAATGGTGCCGATGGTTTTTTGCGATAAATGATAATCAAGCAGATCGCTGATATTCATATCAGTGACGCCGTCGCCATAAGTGACCATAAACCGGTCGCCGCTAAGATATTTAGTTATCCGGAATAATCTTTCGCCGGTTAAGGCCTCGGCGCCGGTCTCGGCAAAAATTATTTTCCAGTTCTCTGGCCCTGACCCTAAATGCTCAATTTTTTTATTTTGGGAATCAAGCAGACAATCCTGATTATGAAAATGGTGATTTAAGAAAAAATCTCTGATAGTGTCGCCGCGATAACCAAGACAAAGAATAAAATTATTAAAACCCCGCGCCGAATAAATTTTCATAATGTGCCAGAGGATGGGCAAGCCGCCGATAGTGACCATCGGCTTGGGTTTAAAATCAGTTTCTTCTTTCAGCCGCGTCCCTTTGCCGCCGCAGAAAATCACCACCGGAATTTCCCATTTTTTGATGACGTCACTTTTCACACCACCCAATCTAGCATAAGTTTTTGAATAAAAAAAGGCTGGTCTGGAGCTGCTCCAGACCAGCCAAGAGTACCACCAAAGATACTCAAGAACTTACAAACCGTCTCGCCATTTCAAATACTGAAGGACTTCGGGAGCAGTCACCAGATGCCCCCATTCGCAGTACTTGAAGATGTTATCCCGCTCGCGTTCGAGCAGCTGCCAACGCTCTTCCTCCACATTACCTTGAGAGTGAAGTGCCTTCCCTATCCAAGATAACCGCCTGCCGGGAATATTGTAGGCACGAACCATTTCTTGCAATCCATGGCGGAAGAGAGCGCTGACTAAAGAGACAAAGCCACGAATCTGAAACAGGGGCTGCCTGATCCCTCCAATCAAGGTATAACCCTGCTCCTTGATAAAACGGACGAAGCCATCGGCTTCAGAGTTGGTGCTGTAACATCCTGTTTTCGGATCGCGAAATTCAGGGGCGGGCTTGAAGGCCACCAGATCTTGAGGAACAACACCCCCAGTAATCAATTCCTCACAGCGTTTGTCGTAAGAAATTGATCCGGCAGGATGGCCTTCGTTATTCAGCGCTATTCTCCTAACTCCGTTCAGTTTATAAAGCGAGAAGGCCTGATCTATCACTGACGAAGCGCTTTCGGCTGTTTCGTCGAAAAGATAGACAACTTCCAACTGTCTCGGCGGCAATGAATCACAGAGAATCCGATGCGTCAACTGAAAGAGAACTGACTGGTCATCGCAGAACGTCGGCACGATTTCCTCCTTCCCGTTGATTGAGATAATTGAGAACTACTTCCCCAGAAACCTGATCTCCTCTGGCGCTGTAACTAGCAAGCCTCGCCAGCTCATCCTTAAGCAGATTTTTCCGAGGCCCTTTAATGGCGCCTTGAAAATGAACAATCTCCTCATCCCACGACTGTGATTCTCCGGGTATGGCATAAGCCCGGACTGTATTTTGGAGATTGTTATGGGCAAGGCCGCTGACCACTGCCACAAAGGCACGGACCAGATGAAAGGTCGGGGCGATGCACCCCACTGATCGGTAACCGCTTTCCTTGATAAACCGAACAAAACCCTCGCCTTGAGATGAGGCGTTGTAACGCCCTGTCGGACCGCGAAACTCCGGAGCTGGTTTGAAAGCCAGAAGATCGCTTTTTGAGACACCCCTAGCAATCAACTCTTCAGCACACTGCTGATAGGAGATTGAGCCGTCGAGATCGCCTTCGTTATTCAAAACCAGCTTTCGAACACGGCCCTGCTGATAGAGTTTAATAGCTCTTTCAAGTATTGAACTCTTGTTGGGCGAACTCAAATCAAAGAGATAAACCGCTTCCAGGGGCTCGCTCGGCAAATGATCACCGAGAACTCGATGAATCAGCTCAAAAAGATTCTCTTGATTTTCCCTAAAACCAGTCATGTTCAAATCCTTTCTATTGTATTTTAGACCCATAGATTTGCCAAGGTACGACTAGATACATAATATAATATATAATTGACAAATGGTCAAATGTCCCCTACTTCACGACCGTGAAGTTAGGGGACAAAAAAGGCCCGGCTATCAGGGCCCCCAGAGACGTCTCACGATCTCCGGGATGATTACCTCTTTGTGATGAGTGAGGGTGTTTTCAGGCAGTTGATCGATAGAGAATAATCTGTCTTTGCCTGATAAAGAGAGATTTTGTACGAAGCAGGCATGGAGTAAAGAGATCTCGTGACGGGTTGGGTTTTGCCCCAGACCATTGCCCCTGTGAACTTCCACCCAACCCAAGGGGACAGGCCTGGTTACTTTTGCCCCACCCAGCTCACCATTGATGAGCCGCTCAAGAGCAGTTGGCACATCTTCCTCATCGCGAAGAATCGTTCCCGGACTATGCCAGCCCTTGTACTCCGGGTCTTCTCTATAAACCAGGAGTATCTGGCGATCACTGTTGAAAACCGCCATCTCCACTGGCGTGGTGACGAAATTCTCCACCCACGCTGGGAACACCTTTGGTCCATAGGGCGGCTTGAGCCGCCGCAGTAATCCGGCCAGCATCTCCTTTTCTTGGTCCGTTAATGTCGGCAATGTTTCGGTCACGGCCCCGCTCCTTTCTTGGCGGCTTCATCCCGCCAGTTGAGGTAATTCAGAACATCCTTAGCGCTAATCTAATCTCCTTTCTCGCAGTACTCAAAGTTCCGCTGCAACTCTCCCGGAACCAGATCGCGGCGCCGGCCTTTAATCAAGCCCTGAGAATGAGCCACCTCCATATTCTTCACAGCAACCTGTGTAGTGGAAGTCGATAAATTCCCGAACCCTAAGTCAAAGAAATCTAAGAAAAACAGCTGTTTGAGCCCCAGCTCTGCTGGGGAACCCTTATATTCCTTGATGTTAACGGCGAGTTCTGTTTTTCTGATAATTTCTGACTTAGGGTGAGGAGGAATTTATCTGTAACGGAATGGTTGCGAGAGGAATATGGAGGTGGCTGGTTATCCAAGTTGCCAAAGTTCGAACAAAAAAGACTAAACTAGATTATGATAAATCTTTATAACTTTGTCAATATAGCTGTCCCAATTCCTTTCTTTGGCCAGCCGGTAACCGCCCTCGCCTAATCTTTCAGCTAATTCTGAATTTTTTAAAATTTTGATAATGGCGACGGCCGCGGCCCGGTGATCATTTTCCGGAACCAGCAAGCCAGTTTCTCCATCAATGACCGCCTCAGGCACGCCGCCGGAAAGCGAACCGACCACCGGCTTTTTATATAAACCCGCTTCCAGATAAACCAAGCCATAACCTTCAAATTCATGATTAAGATAACGGGGGGTTAAAGCAAAGACAGCACAGTTGGCGAAAAGAGCGGCTAATTGCCGGGCCGGCAGGTTTTTAAACATCCGGAAGTTCTCTCCTTCTTTTTCCTGATCGCCGAATACTGCAAAATAGGCGGCGGGGACTTCTTTAGTAATCAGTGGCAGGCCGGAAATTAAAACATCAATTCCTTACCGGCCTTTGCTTGGCACAA
>ERZ1292623.3891-Hain-H51-01um-R1-3891-length-12528-cov-13_pt1 | contig 12528 bp, 16 predicted proteins | sample MGYA00564398_ERZ1292623 | MGnify/ENA primary metagenome ERZ1292623 (study PRJEB36523, sample SAMEA6512633) | groundwater metagenome | collected 2019-01-07 | study: AquaDiva: Metagenomics assemblies of 32 groundwater samples | reverse complement strand
CTAATAGGATGAAATTGATTCTTTGGTGGAATCTTTATGGGAAAAAAGGCAATCCTGAAAATGATGATCTATGGAAAGATATGAATTACCCTGCCCGTTATATAAACTCAGCAAATGGGGTAGAGGAGTTTGCTTATATCGGCGCTAATGTCATAGATTCTGATGAAGAATGGAGAATGAGGGACAGATTATTGGAGCTTAATTCGGAGATAATTGAATTCTACAGGGGGGTTATTAAGAATGAAATATTAGATCTTGCTAACTAGAAAGTTCACCAAAAAACATATAAAAAGAGTTTTCGTATGCATCACTGTTAAAGAAAAAGAGTATATTGACTATTTAATTAAAGCATTAAAGCTATTGTACAATAAAGAACCAAATATTAGATCAACAAAAAGATGTTTTGAGATTTATTATTGTCATGTAAAGATAATTACTATGATAATATTAGATAGATTATTTGATGATTTCAATAGGCAATGGGAAAAATTAGTCAATGGGTACAAAAATAAACAATATACTATGGCCAGAATTAAATATTGGAATAAAATAACCTGCACATCTCTGAGCGCATATCAAATAGCAGAGCTTTCGGGAAATTCACATTGGTCTGTAAGAGATGCCTTAAATAAAGATATCAAACTTGGGCTAGTTAAACCAGAATACAAACAAATAAATAATAGTGGTGCTAAGAATAAATATTATTATTTGAGTTCCAAAGGTTTACAATTATTAAATATAATAAATGAGGTGGATAATTTGTGAACAATAATACAATAAAATGCCTGATATTAGGAGCTGGGGGTCGCGATAGAGTTTAAAACTCCGCGGGTTCCATAATTTCCTTATTTATTTCAAGGATAACCCAGCATTTAATGTTGTAGCATTTACTGCCGCTCAAATACCAGGCATAGAAAAAAGAACGTTTCCAAAAGAGCTAGCTGGTAGGTTCTACAAAAGAGATATTCCTATTTATTCTGAGAATGAATTGCTATATCTAATAAAAAAATTCAACATCGATTACTGTTTTTTGGCATACAGCGATTTGTCTCATCAAGAGGTCATGGAAAAAGCATCTCATGTTCTTGCTGCTGGTGCAAATTTTGGTTTATTAGGGACTAAAGATACAATGATAAAATCTAAAAAACCTGTTATTGCTATAACTGCAGTTCGTACAGGTTCGGGAAAAAGTCAAACATCAAGGGCTGTTGCTGAAATCCTAAGGAATAATGGTAAAAAAGTTGTTGCTATAAGACACAGTATGCCCTACGGCAAAGATTTATCTAAACAAACGTGTCAGAGATTTAAACATGAAAAAGATTTCAAGAAATACCATACAACAATAGAGGAAGAGGAAGAATATCAACCATGGATTGATCATGGATTTATGATCTATGCTGGATTTGATTATAAAGAAATTATAAAGAAAGCAGAAAATGAAGCAGATGTAATAATTTTCGATGGCGGAAATAATGATATATCCTTTATTAAACCTGATCTATTAATTACAGTTGCCGATCCGCATAGGGCGGGGCATGAAATTACCTATTATCCCGGGTTTGTAAATTTTCTCATGGCAGATGTGATTCTCATTAATAAAGTCGATAGTGCAAAAAAAGAGAGCATACAAATAGTATTGGACAATATAAAAAAATTTAATTCAAAAGCCAAAGTTATTTTAGCAAGATCTGATATTGTAGTTGATAAGCCACAATTAATAGCCGGCAAACTATGCGTAGTCGTTGGTGATGGGCCGACGCTCACGCACGGTGGCATGTCCTTCGGTGCGGGCACATTAGCTGTACGAAAATACAAAGGAAAACTTGTTGATCCTAAAAAATATGCTACTGGCTCTATCAAAGTCACTTATAAAAGATATAAGCACTTAGCAAAAGAACTTCCAGCTATTGGTTACAGTAAAAAACAAATAAAAGAACTAGAAGAAACGATACACAAAACTCCTTGTGATATTGTTGTTGACGGAACCCCGGCAAATTTAAAGCGAATAATAAAAATTAACAAGCCAATAGTAGAAGTTAACTACGAACTGGATAAAGAAGCGGTTAAAAAGTTATCAAAATTATTAAAGGGGTTTAAATGAGGATAATATTAGTAAGACACGGTGAGGTTTTACGCCACATAGATAATCCTAGTTTAACTAAAATAGGGAACAAGCAAGTGCCGTATCTCGCAAAGAAATTAAAAAGTTTTAAAATTGATGTTATCTATAGTAGTGATTTAAAAAGAGCTAGGCAGACAGCTATGATTATTGGAAAATTATTAAAGCAAAAAGTGATTTTTGATAGTTCATTGCGCGAAATTCCTGACGAAATTATTGAAACTTCACCAAGCAACTGGAAAAAACGCAAGCATGACCTAAAAGGGATAAAACAAGTAAAAAAATTTCTAAATGAACTCCAAAAGAATCACCGGGAGCAAACTGTTCTTTTAGTCGGGCATGCAAAAACAAATAGATTAATCGTAAGTATTTTAACAAAGATAAACCCTAGAAGCCTATTGTTTTTTAATCAGGGCCACTGCAATATTGCCCTGCTTGACTATGGTGAAAGATATGTTTCCGATTTTAGGAAAAAGATATACGGCTGGAAAGTTAAGTTATGGAACAGCCAAGAACACCTACCTAAAAATCTTCGCACAGGGGTGAATAAAGAAAGGTGAAGCATCTTATTTCTTTAGCAGATATGAACAAAAGCGAGATAATCGAAATAATTAATTTAGCATCTCTGATTAAGAAAAATCAAAGTAAATACAGCAATAAGCTGAATGGAAAAACTTTACTGATGCTTTTTACCAAGCCATCCTTAAGAACGAGATTGAGTTTCGAAATTGCCATGCTGAAGCTTGGCGGACATGCCATTTTTTATGATATTGCAAACTCGCCATTGGGAAAAAAAGAATCTATTAAAGATTTCGCTAAAGTCTCTTCCCGCTATGTCGACGCAATAATGGCTAGGCTGTTTGAGCATAAAGATATGCTAGAATTGGCTAAATACTCGGATGTTCCAATCATTAATGGTCTTGATAATTCACAACACCCATGCCAAATACTGGGAGATCTGTTAACCATTAAAGAGAAGCTAAAAAGATTAAATAAATTAAGAATTTGTTATTTGGGCGATGGCAATAATAATGTTACCCATTCTTTGATAATCGCTTGCAATAAATTAGGAATTGATATTGTTATTTCTTGCCCTGATAAAAAAGAATTCTTGCCTGATAAAAAAGTTATTGATGGGGATAAGTATAAATATGAAAAAGACCCCAAAAAAGCAGTTAAAGATTGCGACATAATCTATACTGACAGTTGGATGTCGTATCATATTCCAGAATCACAAAAAAATAAAAGAGTAAAAATTTTAAATCCATACCAGGTTAATAACAAATTATTCAGCATTAATAAAAAAGCATTGTTTATGCATTGTTTGCCTGCCGGCAGAGGATACGAAGTTACAGATGAAGTAATTGATTCAAAAAGAAGCATTGCTTATGATCAAGCAGAAAACCGGCTCTGGATTCAGGCAGCCATTTTATTAAAATTAATTAAAAAGGGGTGATTTAATAATGGGTCGTATAATAGCAAGAAACGTTATCAAAAGAAAGAAAGGTTTCCTTTATTATGTAGATGGCAAAGGCAACGTCTGCGAAGCCAAAATGGCTCGTGGCAAGAAGAGAAGATAAAAAATGATGCCAAGACATTAGACTGCCATGCATCTCTACCATAAATGGAATGAAAAAGAGAACAAGCAGTAGCTGGATAAATGCATTTAAACCTAATAAAGAGAACATTACATTTACATTAGCATTTGTAATGTTTTTTTATGCATACAATTGGTGGATTAGTGTACCTTCTAATCTAGAATACAGTCTTTCAGAGTTTATACAATTTGTATTAATCGTATACGTAATCTTTAGCTTGGGTAATAAATTAATTTTTAAATCATCAAGACAAGATTAGTGAAATAAACATGGCAAAGAAAGTAATAAAAAAGAGCGGAAAAAAAGAAAAATTTAATGTAAAAAAGATTAAAAAGTCTATAGGTTATGCAACAAAGCAAGCGTATCTACCAAAAAAGATCCAGGAAACAGTCATAAGAAAAACTTTAGAAGAAATCATGCCTTACCTAGATTCTTTTGACGAAATAACGACTGCTGAGATTAGAGATCTCATCTTGCAAAAATTAGAGCAAATGCATCCCGCAGTTGTTAAAGCATGGATTGCATATGAAATGAAGAAGATCAGAAAGAAAAAATTTTCAATTCTTTGATAAAAGCTTATTTTTAGAAAAAATGCGAGGCGTTGTAGCCCCGCTGATTCTAGAACTACCTTCTCTTACGTCTAGTAGCTCTGGAAGCTGATCTCTTTCTGCTAGTTTGTTTAGCAGACTTGTGACCAACTTTTGAAGTTCTTCGCTTCATTTTTCCTCCTTACTGATTGAGAAACAATTCAACAAAACAATTCTAAAGAATTTTAAATTCCTTAGAAAAAGCTCTGTCAAATCGTCTTCAACATAATGTTTCGTAAAATATTTTTACAAAACATATAACAAATTACATACTTTATAGTTTATAAATGTTTTGTTTTTGTAATTTTCAACAAAGTTAATGCCCGGCAAAAGAAATTTATAAAAATTATTTTGTCAAACGAAATAATTTATCTTTCACATAATATTGCACCAGCGCACTAATTGCTTTCACAGCTTCTTCAGGAAAAGTGAATGTAACGACATTATTTTTTGCTAATGCTTCTCTTAAAATTTCTGTAAATTCTCCGCCTGTTGAAACAACAATTATAGGTTTTTTATTGTAGTGATTGTACTCTGTAATAATATCGACAACATCCGTAGATAGCATTGGTGTTTGATACAAAACAATTAATAAAATTATATCGATATTCGTGTCAGCCATGCAATATTCAAGAGCGATCCTGTATCTTCTTGTCGTTGCATCCCCAACCAAATCCATAGGGTTGTTCACAATTACAATGTCTGGAAATTTTAACTTCAGTGTCTTAACTGTCAAAGCGGATAATTCAGCCAACTTTAACTTTTTATCCGTGGCAATAGCATCTGCGCTTAATATTCCAAACCCACCGCCGTTTGTTATTACTTGAACTCTATTTCCTTTTGGCCTTATACTCTTCTCAAAAATTGCTGCAAAATTAAGCATTTGCTCCAGGTTCTCAGCCCTTATAAGTCCAACTTGCTTAAATATTCCCAAATAAACCTCTGCATCGCCTGCAAGGCTTCCTGTATGACTCAAAGTCGCCTTTGTTCCTTCTGGAGTTAGTCCGCCCTTCAAAACAATAACTGGTTTTTTCTTACATGCCTCTCTCATCACTCTTATAAACTTGCTACCATCTTTAACAGCCTCTAGATACAAGCAAATTACGTTAGTATACTTATCCTTGACGAGATATTCTATTATATCGCTCTCGTCTATAACAGTTCCATTGCCATAGCTAACAAACTTAGCAAAGTTATGTCCTCTTTTTGTAGCCAAGTCAAGCACTGTGCTGCCTACTGCGCCGCTTTGTGTAACAAAACTTATGCCGCCAGCTTTAGGCCTCTCCATTCTGTATCTAGGAAGAAATATGGAATCTATTTTTGCACGGGCATCAAATATTCCCAAACCATTCACTCCAATCATTCTCATATTATTAGTCTTCAGATAAGTCGCTAGTTTATTTTCGAGTTCATTATTGCCAATCTCGCTAAATCCAGAAGTAATAATCACCAAATCTTTAATTCCTTTCTTATTGCAATCAGCAACAACATCTAAAACATATTTCGCAGGGACAGCGATTATGCCCAAATCTATTTTCTCTCTTATTTGCGTAACTGATTTGTAGCTTTTTTTATTTAGTACAGTTTCAGCTTCTTTATTCACAATAAATATTTCTCCAGGGAAATCACCATCTACTAAGTTTCTATAAAGAACATGGCCTACTTTGTTCGGGTTTCTAGAAACACCAATAACCACAATGTTTTTTGGACTGAAAAACTTGTCTAAGTTTATCATCTCTTTTTTCCTAATAAGACCATATGTTATTTAAATGTTTTTCGTGTTACTTTACAAATTCAACATGAGACATATTCCTGAAGTCTTCATCTCCCGTTAAAAATTTTAACCTATATTTCAATGCTACGACATAACCAACAACGTCGGGAATCGACAATTCTCTTCTCTTATTTTTGATATCCATTGCTTCTTTTATATCTTCCAAATTAACGGTCACAATTCGGTCTTTTAATTTATCAATATACGCATCAGCTATTTCTTTGCCCTTTAGTTTTTTTAAGTTGTAGTTTAATTCTGCAATGTTAAAAATAGATGTTACGAATTTAACCTGTTTATAGGGGGTGTATGATGGATTTCCTCGTATGATTTCAAAGAAAGCATAGGTATCAAAAAAATAACCTTCATCATCATTCATCCCATGCCTCTCTATCTGATTCTTGTAAGATTGCTTCAGTAGATTTTTTAAATTTGAGCGTTCCAAATAGTTCTTCAAGTGGATGCTCATTCTTTAAGACTAATGCTGTAACCTGTTCACCTTCTTTCATATGTTCTTTCATGGTTTCTTTTCGTGGTATAACGATACCTAAAGAATTCCCCCATTTCCTTAATTTCGTTTTTACTTCTATCATGGTATAAACAGTATAATTATACATATATAAACTTTGTTATTTTTAATAGTTATTTATAAGTAGTTATAAATAGAAAGACGTAAATAGTAATTCTGTTGCAGTGATAGTATCAAAATAATATTAATCGAGGAGGAATAAAATGTCAACAGAAAGGAGAATAAGAGATGGCCTCCATGCCGTAGTCGATAGACTTTCCGCATTTCTTACGGGAGGCTCGGTAGTGGCCGTTTTAGCCCGAGCAATGCCCCCAGATGTGCAGGAAGTAAAAATTTTCCAAAGAGAACAAGGAAAACCAGCTGTTATGAGAACATACAAATCAGGACGTGATGGGCTTTTAGTTCAAGATGGGGAAAACGAAGGAAGGTATATACCGCTATATCAATATCTAAACACAATTAAAGATAAAAGTGATAGAGAAATTGAAAACGCAACGATAAGAAAAATTGCTGAATGGTATAACTAAATCTTTCTTTTTTAATTTTCCTTATCGCCGTCTTTTTTTATTTTTTCAGGATTTTCTAGATATTCTTGAACGGTATTCAAAAATCTGGCAGCCTCAGCACCGTCTAAAATTCTATGATCAAAAGTTAAACTTAATGGCAATATTTTTCTATTTTCAACTTTATCTTTAATTAAAACTGCTCTATCAAAAGCCTTACCAACGCCCAAAATAGCAGATTCAGGCGGATTTATAATTGGTGTCCCGTAATTTGTTCCAATACTTCCATAATTTGTAATAGTAAAACTCCCTCCTTTTAAATCCATAATGTCAGCTCTTCTGCTTCTGACTTTCTCAGCTAGATCAACAATCTCTTTGGCAATCTCATATAGGCTTTTAATCTCGGCTCTTTTAATAACAGGGACTATCAATCCATTATCACTATCAACCGCAATTCCAATGTTATAATACTTCTTCAAAACTATTTCATCATCTTCCAAAGTAGCATTCAAATAAGGATGTTTTTTCAATCCTTCAATAATTGCCCTAATAATATACGGGAATAAAGTTAATTTCACTCCTTTTTTCTCAGCATCTTTTTTTTCCTTCTCCCTTAAATCCCATAACTTGGTGATATCAACATCCATCATGGCAGTAACGGGAGCAGTCTCATTATGAGATCTAACCATATTTTTAGCAACAGTCTTCCTGATTCCCTTCAAAGGAACTCTTTCTAAATAGCCCCACATGTCATATTTTTTAGCAATCTTTACTCCAGAAATTTGATTGACCGTATCAGCTTTTTCTTCAGTAGTTCTTTGCATCCCTCCTCTAGAAGCATTAATAACATCATCTTCAGTAACACTTCCACCTTCACCAGTGCTATTAACTCTCGTAATATCAACACCTAACTTATTTGCTAATCTCCTAACCCTCAACAATGCCTTTACTCCGTCTTTAGGAACTTTTATAGCCTCAATTTTTATTTTCTCTTTTGGTTTTTCCTCATCTTCATCACTAGCTTCTTCTAATTCGCCAACGACAGAAACAGATTCTGCTTTTTTTAATGGCTCTTCTCTAATTTCTTTTTTCTCAACAGAAATCTTTTCGCTAGCTCCGCCAATAGTAACTAGCGTTTCACCCACCTTAACAGTTTCTCCTTCCTTAAAATGAATCTTCAATACCGTACCAGTTTTAGGGCTAGGTATGTCAACAACCGCCTTGTCAGTTTCAATTTGAACAATATTATCATTCTCCTTTACTTTATCTCCTTCATTAACCAGCCATTTAACTATCTCACCTTCAGTTATTCCTTCTCCAACATCAGGAAATTTAAATTCGAATGCCATCTAAAAAACAACCTCGCCCAAAACTTGAAAAACTGTTGTATTTATGATATCGGTATAATTAAAATGTTTTTCAAATGCTATTTTTAGAGATCCCTTAACTTGATCTAATTCAACTTCCTCGCCAAGTTCTTTTTCCATCGAATTTTCACCACCAACATTTATTTTGATAATAGAAGATATAGCATTTCTATCTATTTGCATCTCAAAATTTTTTACAGGCATTACTCCTATGTTAAAAAATTCATAAAATACTTCCCTAAAGATTCTTTTGATATAATCTTGATAATTTTCCATATATTTTGAAATATGAAAAATTAACATTTCTTTAGCCACTTCATTATTTATTTTGTAAACTACAAGGTAATCAGCAGAGTTATCAGAATTAATTATATCAACTAATCTTTTTCTAATTAAGTCTATTTGAGTATATTCAGAAAAGTCAATTTCAATACAATATGCAAAATTATTTATTTTTTTAGGTTTTATTTCTCTTTTAAGGTTAAACTCTAAAATTTCAATTTCGTTTTCCATTTTTAACTTAATTAATAACTGGTTCCGGTTCCATAAAATCAACAAAACAATGTCCTAAACCAACAATTTTTCCTTCACGAACCCTCTTTATTTTATTTTTATAATCTCTTACAATTTCATTGTCGCAATCTAACTTTTCTATTTTTTTCAATCCTTCAAATGTTTCAGAAAAGCTCTCATAGAGACAATTGAGGTATATGTTTTCATCTAATCCTAGGCTATCGAAATTTTGAGTTTTTTCTAATTCGTCTCTTTCTCTTTTTACCAAAGTTGAGCTAGATAGAACGGCATTTAAAATTTTATTTCCTTTTAAATCATAAATATCTCCATGCATTAGAATATAAGAATCCTCGTTTATTCTATGAAGTTCTCTCAATTTAATGATTCTAGCTAAAATGTCCAAATCAAATTTCTTTTTGTGGACTACTCCATCAAATTGTACGCAATGTTTATATAACCTCATCGCATGTCCCGCAAATGGATGACTTGCTCCGTTTAGTTTGGCTTTCAAATAATAAGAACCTTCAACAACAAAATTATCGCCTAGTTTTTTTGCTAGAGGTAAAGTGAACTTCTTATAAATATTAGTAACGTTTTCCTCTAGTTTAGTTTTTCTTAAATTAGCAAATACACTATAACAAAGAGTTAATTCTGGAGTAACAAAAATAGCAGAACCTCCAGAAGATCTATTAACTATTTCATAGCCCTGTTTTGTACAATAATCTACATTAATGTCTTCTCTACTTTCATTTCTACCAAGGATCACTCCATTTTTATGAGAATAAATCCTTACGACAGCTTCATAATCTCCATCATTAACTAAGTCAACTATAGCTTGATTTATAGCCAAATTCTCACTAGGCAATCTAGCTGAGTTATCATGAAAGAAAATCCTTTTTTCCAAGTCCATGCACCTCTCCTTTATTTAAACTCCAAAACTTTTTTTATCCCATAAACAATTCTCTCAACACTAGGACTGTAATATTCCTCCAATTTAGCTAAAGGGACAATCGTATCAAAGCCAGTTATTCTTTCAACAGGCGCTTCCAAATCTAGCAAGGCATGATCATTTATCAAGGCGATAATCTCAGAAGCCAATCCCAACGTTCTCTGGGCTTCTTGAACAACAACAACTCTCCCGGTTTTTTTAACTGAATTTATAATCGTTTTAGTATCTAAAGGGGATAATGTTCTTAAATCAATTAGTTCAGCGTCAACATTAACTTTCTCAAGTGCTTTTTCGCATTCTCTAACCATTGCTCCCCAGGATATAACTGTAACCTGCGTTCCTTCTTTTCTAATCTGCGCTTTTCCAATTTCAATAGTATAAGATTTCTCAGGCACTTCTTCTTTTATAGCTCTGTAAATCCTTTTAGGTTCAAAAAACACTACAGGATCAGGATCCCTAATTGCAGCAATAATTAAACCCTTTGCATCATAAGGCCTAGACGGAATAACAACTTTCACACCGGGGGTATGTACAAAATACGTTTCAGGACTATCAGAATGATGTTCAAGCGCCTTTACCATCCCCCCAAATGGGCTTCTGATAACCAAAGGGCAGCTAAATCTCCCCCTGCTTCTATTTCTCATTCTTGCAGCATGGCTTATTATTTGATCTAGAGCGGGCATGATGAAACCCTCAAATTGAATTTCAGCAACAGGTTTTAGTCCATACATCGCCATTCCGATTGACATCCCGACAATGCCACTCTCAGCAAGAGGAGTATCAATAACCCTTTTGCTTCCAAATTTTTTTAATAGTCCGTCTGTAACCCTAAACACCCCGCCATCAACACCAACATCCTCGCCTAAAATTACTACATTCTCGTCTCTTTCCATTTCCTGGTAAAGTCCCTGATTTATTGCCTCAACTAAGTTTAATTTAGCCATTTTTCAATTGTTTTCTTAGCTCCAGTTCTTTCCTTTGCTCAAGTAAATTCTCAGTCATATCTTTATACGTATATTTCAATATATCCTCAGGATCAGCATTTGGCAAATCTTCATATTTTTTCACAGCATTTTTCACAGTCTGTTCGCATTTCTCCTTAACCTTGACAAAATAATCCAAGTCTGCTATCTTTTTCTTAAGCATGTATTTAGCCAATCGCTCAATAGGATCTTTCTCTTCCCATTCTTGTACTTCTTTCTGAGTTCTATAACGAGAAGCATCATCTGCAGTTGTATGATCACCTCGCCTGTACGTAAAGCATTCAATAAAGGTAGGTCCATAACCTTTTCGAGCCCTATCTAGTGCATCCCTAACAGCTATATAAATAGAAAAAATATCGTTTCCGTCTATTTTTATTCCATCAACCCCGTATGCAATTGCTTTCTGAACTAAAGTTGCAGAAGCTGTTTGTTTGCGTACTGGTATTGATATAGCATACTGATTGTTTTGACATATAAATACCACAGGCAACTTGAAAACTCCTGCAAAATTCATCGCCTCATGAAAATCACCTTCAGATGTAGCTCCATCTCCAAAATACGTAGCCACTGCTACCTTTTCTTTTTTTAGTTTTATCCCATAAGCTATGCCACAAGCATGTAGCATCTGCGTTCCAACTGTAATTTCAAAAGGAATTATATTTGCATCTTTAGGGCAGACATAGCCTCTCTCATCTCCGCCCCATACCTGATAAATATTTTGAATTGGGTATCCTTTTGAAATGAACACGCCCTCTGTTCTAAAACTCGGAACAATCCAATCAGTATCTTTCAAAGCAAAAGCGCTTCCTGTATGGATGGCCTCTTGCCCTAAAATCTGCGCAAAAGTGCCAATTCTACCTTGTCTCTGTAATTTTAGTGCATGTTCATCATAAACCCTGCTTAAAACCATACCTTCATGCAATCTCTTAATCTCATTTGGCCTTAATTTCGGCCTTAGCCTCTCATCGCACTTTCCATTTTCATCCAGGATTTGTAAATACCTTATTTCAAATTTTCCTATAGTTTTTATTGGCATTTTAATTTAGTCAAATGACTATTTGCCCCGCGCCCAAGACTTTAATTTTTCATAAGGTACACTTCCGCAAATAAACTTCCCTGTTTTTTTATTAAAGAAAAACGGTACTCCTCCGCATCTTCCCTTGTCATATTGCTGCATCATCTGCGCATTTTTTGCATTATGCCAAACCTCAAGTTTGTCTACTTTAACCTTAAGTTCTTTCTCGAGTTTAGCAACCAAAGGCTTCATGACCTCGCAATGAGGGCACTCTTGACCTGTGAACATCAACAATTCTCCCATCATCACTCACCTCCTATTTTGAATCAATCATAATTGAATCAGGAGTTATATATAAATCTTGCTTTTATCTACACAACGATAGTTAAAACACATTCGACTCGATAAAAAAGAAAACTATAAATATTAGCTAACAATCTTATTCAAAATGACAAAAAAGATCTACACAGAATACAAAGCAGAAAAATTACTAAAAAAATACGTACCAATTGCAAAAAATCAATTGGTTAATGAAATGGAGCAAATAAAATTAAAAAAATATCCTTTGGTTCTAAAAATAATTTCTCAACAAGC
>ERZ1292623.3890-Hain-H51-01um-R1-3890-length-12531-cov-16_pt1 | contig 12531 bp, 19 predicted proteins | sample MGYA00564398_ERZ1292623 | MGnify/ENA primary metagenome ERZ1292623 (study PRJEB36523, sample SAMEA6512633) | groundwater metagenome | collected 2019-01-07 | study: AquaDiva: Metagenomics assemblies of 32 groundwater samples | reverse complement strand
CGCACGCGCGGTCGAGCTGGTCGAGGATTTCCTGGCCGCGGGCGCGGCCGATGGCGAATGAGCGCCGAGGCACGCCGTTGCGAATCCTGCCGGCACGCGCACCCGGTGGCGCTGGGGCCGGGCGTGATCGAGTGCCGCGAGCGGCCGCCGGCGGTGATGTGGACTCACAATGGGCCGGCGGCCGCCTTCCCGCAACTCGCCAAGGCAGCGAGTTGCGGACGCTGGCAGCATCGGGGCGTCGAGATCGCCGCCGGTGTCCCGGCAAAGGGCCCGGCGTAGGCCGGGGAAAACACCATCACCAGGAGCAGAGTGACATGGCAAAGGCAAAAAAGCGGACAGTGACCACCGTGGAAGATATCGACGACGAAGCCGGGGAGCCGAGCGCGGCGCTCGGCGAGGACGTGACGCTGCTGCTCGGCGAGCTGGTCGATGGCGGCGGCGGGACATTGAAGATCGAGCGTTTCGTCGCCGGCGGCCTGTCGTTCGTGGATGAGTGGGATGCCGGCGCCTTCACTTGGAAGGCGCTTCAAGAGGCGTGTGGCGGCGGAAAATATCGGCTCACGGCGAAGGACGCGCTGCGACGCTACACCTGGCAACGCACGGTGACTGTGGATCCGCCGCGAGTCGTTCCGAGCGCCGAGCCGGCGGCGCTCGACAAGCTGACCATGGCGCTGTCGGCGATGATGGAGCAGCAGCAAAAAATGTTTGCGCTGCTGATCTCGCGCGGCCAGGCGCCGGCGGTGACGTCGGACCAGGTGCGCAGTCAGGTATTGGCGGATCTCCAGGCGATGCGGGATATCGTCGGCGTCGGGCAGGGCGGTGGCAGCGACAAGATGCTCGACGCGCTGCGCCTGGGCGTGGAGCTCGCGCGCGAGGGCGCCGGCGGCGATGCCGATTCGTTGATCCCGGTGATTGGCAAATTCCTGGACAAGTTCGGCGAGCCGCTGGCCGAGGCGGTAAGCGCGCGCCTGGGTGCCCTGCCGGCGCCCGCGGCCGCAGCCGGCGACGGCCGCGCGGCAGATCCGGCGGCACCAGCTCAACCAACCCGAGGAAAACAGACCATGAAGATGTCGCAAGCCGTGGCGTTTTTGGTGGAAAAAGCCGCCGCCGCCGGCAACGTCGAGCTGTACGCCGAGCTGGTCCTGGATAACATCCCGGAGGCGATCCTGCGGCCGATTCTTGATGGCGACGTGGTCGCGCGCCTGGCCGCGGTTGACCCGCGCGTGAATAACCATGCAAAATGGTTCAGTGACCTAGGGGCCGTGCTGCGCGAGGCGCTGGCTGACGATGCTGCTGGAACTAGGTCCGAGTCTGCCGCCGATCAAGGCGGTCCTGGGGAACCTGCCGCCGGGGCGTGAAGGCGTCCGCGCGACCCTCAAGATCATGGCCCGCCAGGCGCGGGAAGGAAGCAAGCGCCTGGCCGTTCGCCTGGTGGCGCTCCAGCTCGTCGAGCAGCTCGCTCAACGCGACTGGCTCGCCGAGATCCGCGAGCTCCATGAATTCGTCCGCGATCGCATCCGGTACGTGAAAGATATTCGTGGTGTTGAAACACTTCAGGAGCCGGAGCGCACGCTCCAGATCAAGCAAGGCGACTGCGACGACAAGGCCACGCTGCTCGCCGCGCTGCTCACATCCATCGGCCACCCCACGCGCCTGCACGCCGTCGGCTTCGGCCCGCGCGGCGCCTTCTCGCACGTCTACGCGGAAACACGGACTTGGGTGACGGACCGGCTGAACGGCGAGCGCCGGCAGAAATGGATCGCGCTGGAAACGACCGAGCCCTGGGCGATGGGCCGCGCGCCCAACGCTGTTAGCCATTTGATAATTCACGTGACGAGGTGACATATGTTTCTATCGCTGAACGATGAGTTGGAAGGTTTGGGAAGGCGGAGCTTGCGCAGAAGGTTGAAAAAGATCGTGCGCGCGCCGCTGCGGATCGTTAAAAAGGTGGTGGCGATCCCCAGGAAAGCGATTAAAAAAACCCTGAAGTTCGCCAAGCGAAACATCGGGGCGATCGCGGCGATCGCCGCCTTCATCCCCTTCCTGGCGCCGGCCGCGGCTTATCTGAAAACCGCCGCGGCCGCGCGGCAGCTCGCGGTGACGCGCAGGAACGCGAAGGCGGCGAAACGCGCTGACGCGGATATCCGCCAAGAGGAAGAGCGGGCGATCGCCGATATGGTCGCGGGCGGCCTGCCGCGCGCCGATGCGGTCCAGGTGATGCGCCTGGTCGGGAATGGAGTAGACCCCGAGCGCGCGCTCAAAACGGTGATCGGCGACCGGACGCTGCCGAAGGTGAAACCGGTCGAACTGTTGCCGCCGGAACAGGCGCAAGCGGAGTTCATGGCGTGGCTGCGGGGCTGGCGTCCAGACATCGCGGCGCGTGTGACAGGGGCGCCGGCGTCCGTGTCACGGTCGGCGCCCGCGGGCCGGGTGAGCGACGACACCGGAAAATGGACGTTCGGTGATGTGACACCGCTCGAAGGCCTGGGGGCGATCGACTGGAGCGCGATCGGCGACAAGATTATGTCGGTCGCCAGCACGGTCACGTCCGTCGGTGCCAAACTGGCCGACCTGAAGGCGCAGCGCGAGATGATAAGGGCCCAGCTCGACCGCGCGCGCAACGGCCTGGCGCCGCTGCCGACGGCCCAGGCGGAGCAACAGGCCCAGCGCACGGTCGCGGGACAAGCGGGCGTGGCGCCGGGCGGCATGATGGGCGGCATGATGCCGGTGGTGCTGATCGCCGCGGCCGCCGGCGGATTCCTTCTGCTCTCAAAACGGAGGTAGACCATGCTCGCGCAAGTGGAACCGGATCCGACCATAAAAGAACAGGCCGCTTGGTATGACGCCTGGGGGAAGCTGAAAGAAATTCTGGCCAGGCTCGACCGGTCCGTGGTGACACTCAGAGCCGCGGAGCGGTTCGCGCTGTCGCGTCCGAATTTGGCGCCGGAGTATCGGACGAAGATGGCCGAGATTGAAACGATGCGCGGTCGCGCGATCTGGCTGCGCGATACGATCAAGTCGGTGATGAGCACGTTCGGCGTTGAACTGTCGGGCCTGGGCGCGCTGCCGGCGCTGCTGGTCTGGCCGGCGGTCGCCGCGGGTGTGGCCTGGCTCGGTGGCAAGGCGCTCGACTTGTTTCAATTTTCGCAGCGCGTGGCCGAACAGCAACGCCTGGAGGCGGGCGGGATGCCGCCGGCGCAGGCCGCGCAGATCGTGCAGTCTACGGCCGCGGCCGGTAGCTTCGGCGCGATGCTCGGCAACCTCGGCACGGTGCTGATGATCGGTGGCGTGTTGTTCGGCGCCTGGTACCTGCTGAAAAATCGGAAACGGAGTGGCTGAAGGAGAAGAAACCCATGAGACTCACGAAAACAGGCAAGAGGTACATCACAGAATTTATTCTGAGCTACGCGCGCAGGCGTCAGAGCCTGGATGCCTGGTTTTCGCAGGCCGAGGAATTCATCGGCAACCTAAAACCGGGCGAGTCCGGTGTTGTGCTGGAAATACGTAGTTTTGAAAGTATCGATGGGCACGCACACGATCTTGTTGTCCCGGAGTCGATGTTCAAGCGGCATCGTTCAGAAAAATGATGCCTCGCTACGTCCTCACCGCCAAAGAGCGACGCCCGCCCGGGCGCAAGGTATGGTACGACGGCATCGGGTGGACGCTGCTGGCGTTCAATGCCCACGTGTACGCGGGGACGAAAGCGATGCGCCGGGCAAAGCACGCCGCGCAGCTCGTCGCGGACCTGGACGACGTGACGGTCACGATCGAGACGGCGCCGCCGGCGAAGAAGGTCACGCGCCGCAATCCTCAAAAAAAGGTGGCGCGCACCCGGAAAAATCCCGGTCGCCGAAGCGCCCGCCAGGTGCAGCTCGCGCGGGCGGTGAAGCTCTATCGTGACTTCCGCGGCGACGATCCGCGGGAGGTCGTCACGGTGAAGCTGCCGCCCACGCCGGCGGCGATGTTGACAGTCGGGGAGGTCACCGGCATCATGTATCGCACGAAGCGGGAAGGGCAGGTGGATCAGTACGTGCACCGCTTCCGCAAACATGCCAGGCCGACCTTAGCCGCAACACCTACTGGCAAGCACCTGTATCTGCTCGGCGGAGCGTACAGGGTCACGGAAAAGGGCATCGAAGATGCCTGATCCCCAAGACCCTGACACCACATGAGCGAGGTACTCGTCGTGAATCCATCGAAGAAACCCAAGCGCAAGATGTCTGCGCTCCAACGCATGTACTTCGGCAAGAAGGGCGCGCGGAAAAATCCCGCCAACCCTGGCGGCTGGTTCAGGAAAAAATCCAGCCCCGCCTCGGCCACGGCCTATTCGCGCCCGACGCGCCGCAACCCGTCCAGGCTGTCCGGCGCTCGCCGCCGCTACCGTCGCAACCCCGATGGCGGCATGCTCGTCCGCACACTGTTTCCGACCATGATCGGCGCCGGCGGCGCGATCGTGACGGACGTGGTGATGGGCTTCCTGCCGCTGCCGGCCATGTTCAAGACCGGCATCATGCGTCCGGTGGTGAAGGGCGCCGCGGCCTTCGGCATCGGCATCGTCGCCGGCATGATGGCCGGTAAGCGCATCGGCAATCAGGTCATGGCCGGCGCGCTCACGGTGGTCGCCTACGACTCGCTCAAAACCTTCCTGCAGAAGGCCGTGCCGGCGCTGCCGCTCGGCCAGACCGAGGAATACCCGATGCTGGAATTCGCCGGAAACGGTGACGACGACGGCATGGGCGCGTTCATCGACGACGGCATGGGCGATCTGGTGGACGAGTCCACGGTCGGGGGCATGGGCGCGTTCATCGACGACGGCATGGGCGAGCTGGTGGACGAGGCCTCGGTCGAGGGCTACTGAAACGTGTGACAGGCGCCGACGTCGGCGCCTGTCACAGAACACCCGGCCGGCCTTATCGCTGTCTCCACGGGTGAACCTATCTCAAGCTCGGCGGTGCTTGAGACGTTGAATCAAAATATGAGGACCAAGAAAATGTCCGCAAACAATCTGAGAAGTCTATACCGTCGCCGACTGGTGCCGCCGGGCGTGCGCGATGCGATCCGCGAGCCGCTCTACGATCGCCTGGTCTATGAGAGCGGCGTCACCACGCAGCTACGCTATTTCTCGGTGCCGATCAGCGGTACTAAGACCAAGGCCGAGACCAACATGGATCTGGCCGGACAGCTCTCGAAAGGCTGGAAGTTTATTGCCGAAACGTTGGCCATCCAGGTGCTGCCGGGCTCGACCAACGTGGCCGCCGTGACCTACACCCGCCAGCAACCGGTGCTGTCGTCCGGCACCGTGGTCGCGGCCGGCGCCGCGCAGGCCGTGCCCAACTTCCTGAACGACGTGTGGGCGATCCTCAACACGGGCTGGCTGGAACTGACCGTGGGCAGCCGTCCGTACCTGACGGCACCGTTGCTGTCGTTCCCGTCCCTGACCGGGATAATCGGAGAGGTCGCCGCGGCCGTCGAAAACACCACGGCCGCCTCGGCCAACGTGACCACCTGCGACTACGCGCGCCTCGCGGGCAAGCCGTTTCTTTTTAACCCAGCGCTGCCGTTGGAGGAAAACCTGATCTTCAACGTCACGCTGAACTGGCCGACCGCGGTCACGTTGCCCTCGGGCTTCGACCCCGCGATCCTGGTCCAGCTCGACGGGTTGAAGTTCCGGACGTAGTAGTAGAGGCCGTGAGTGACACCCGGGATCCCGGGTGTCACTTCTACGGAGTGATTCCCGCCGGTGCATCGGCCCGCGCGGAACCTGTGCCAGAGGGTTGAGTCATGCGTGTTCAGAGGTTCCACACTTACCAGTTGGCATTCGCCAACCTGGCGGTCAGCGCCGGCAGCGAAGTCGCCGGCGGATCGGCCGCCGATTCCTTCCTGGTCGAGACGGCCTATGATTTTTGGTTGCTCAAGATGCAGGCGTTCATCAGCACCTTCGCCACCGGCCAGGGCATCGTGACGAACACGTTGCCGTTGCTGACCGTGTTGATGCAGGACGGATCCAGCCAGCAGCAGCTCAGTAACGAGGCGGTCCCGATCGCCGCGCAATTCGGCACCGGGGAAATCCCCTACATCCTTCCCCAGCCGCACATCATCGGCGGCGGCGCGACGTTCAACGCCACGGTCACGAACCTGTCCACGACGGCCTATAGCGTGCGCCTGTTGTTCAGCGGCGTGCACGTCGCCCATGGGCAGGCGCCGGCGCGGCGCGGCCGTATCCGCGGACGCTGACGGCCGGCCATGCGGCGCCTGCGGGAGTTCTCTGAAGGGTTGGGAGATTTTCCGGCCGACCTGGATCGGCGCCCGCGCGGCACGTTTCCGCCGCGCGCGCTGCCGTCGGAACAACACGCCGTCGATCGTGTGCCGGCGCGCATCGGAAAATTCTTCGAGGCGGTGCCGATCGAGTCTGGAATACTCAACGTCACGGCTATCGGGTTTCAGGGGCTCACCGTTCCGGCCGATCAGCGATGGGTGCTGTACTTCATCGGCGCGATCACCGACACGCTGGACGGCGACCAGACCATCCGCCTGCAAACGTCGATCCGTTTTCCGTCCGGCCAAAACTACATCACGGATGTCTCGGGCATCGCCGTCTCCGGCGCCGCCGGCCAGACCAACCGTGGCGGACCTGGTATCTACCCGCCCGGCGGCATCCTCGTCCCGCCGAATTTTTCCGTCGGCGTCAACGTCGATCAGATCACGGTCGGCGCCGCGGCCAGCGTGCAGTTGTTCATCGGCGCCCTGCGCCGGATCGAAAGTTTGTGAGGGGCGATGCGTGGACGCTTTCCTTGGTGGATCGTTTTTCTCGGCATCGGACTGATGGCCGCCACCGGCGCTGGATATGTCGTGGTGACGGCCAGGAAAAGCGGGCCGCGCTGGAATAACCTGCTGCCGGCCGCGCGCGCCAAAATCGACGAGCTGGAGCGCGCGGCCGCGGCGCAGGGGCTCGCGGTCATGTTCTACGATGGCTGGCGATCGCCGGAGGACCAGAAAAAGCTCATGGCCAATCCGGCCGGCGTCACGAAAGTGACCGACCCGCTCGACTCTCACCACGCCTGGGGCGTCGCGTTCGATATCGTGTTCAAGAACACCGTAGGGATCCCGTACTGGCCGGCCGACAACGACCCGCGCTGGCGCCAGCTCGCGCTGCTGGGGCGCTCCCTGGGCCTGCGGAGCGGCGGCCTGGAGTGGGGCTGGGACTTCCCGCACTTCTGGCTGCCAGGATTCGAGGTCGCCGCGCTCAAGCAGCAGTACAACCGTCAGCCGCTCGCCTTCCTGCAAAGCCGCGGGGTGGCGGTGGCATGATCCGTCGCCTCTTCGGCTGGCTGTTGGGGTCGGGCTCGGCCGCGGATACCGTGCGCGCCGCCGGCGACGTCGCCGACAAGCTGCACACCTCCGACGAGGAACGCGCCGCCGCGCAGCTCGCGGAGAACGTCAGCGCCAGGGGATTTGCCGAGCCCGGCGCCCACGGCACGATGCTCGATGTCGTGATCGACGGGCTCAATCGCCTGCCGCGGCCGGTCGTCACCGGCTACGTGCTGGGCGGGATCGCCGGCGGCTGGTCGCTGCCCGACCTGACGAAAATCGACCCGCTGTGGGTGATGGCCGGCGGGACGATCATGGGGTTCTGGTTTGGCGGCCGGCTGCTCACTAAGGACGCGCCCGGCGCCGTGCTCAGGGTGATCGAGGCGCTGCGCGCGCGGAAGGGATGACCGATGGCCAGCAGCGCGTTGACCGACCAGCTCCAGGCGTGGATCACCGGCCTGACCGTCGAGACCGCCTGGACGCCGCCGGTGGTGATCCGCGATCCGTTCAAGCCCGGCGCGCCGTCGCCGCTGATGAAGCTGCTGCGGCCGCGTGTGACAGTCGAGCTCGCCGGCGGCAAGGCCAGGCCGCTGGTGATCGCCCCTTACGGCGAGCCGGGCCCGACACGCTGGCCGCTGGTGCTGGCCGGCGGCGCGTTGGTGCTGGGGTTGGTGGTCTACCTGGTGCGGAGGTAGCGTGGATCTGATCCTCTCTCTCCTGGTCAGTATCGTTGCCGGCGCCGCGGCCGGACTCGTGGCCTGGGGCGCGCTGCGGTCCGACGTGGCGCACGCGCAGGCGGCCATCGTCGATCTGCGCATGACGGTGGGGCAGTTGCATGAGCGGATCGACGCGCTGCTGTTGTTGTTGGCGAACCAAAATATCATCCAGCCGGCGGACGTGGGCGTGCTCGCCAGGCGCACATCGCGAGGACATTGACATGGCGACCTACACGGTGAGGGCCGGCGACTCGATCAGCAAGATCGCCCGCGACCTGCTCGGCGACATCACGCGCTGGCCGGAGATCGCGCGGCTCAACGGACTGACCGCGCCGTACATCATTTTTCCCGAGCAGGTGTTGCAAATGCCGGCCGTGGCCGCCGGCGCGAGGGTCTTGACGGCGCCTGGTGAAGTGTCACTGCCGCGCGCCTGGTGGACGAGCCCCTGGTTGTGGCTCGGCCTGGCCACCGCCGGCGGGCTGTGGTGGTGGCGGCGCCGCCGGCGGTAAACCGCGGCTGTTCAGTCCCGCCGGCGAGCTCGAATGTCACATGCCGGCAAAACTTGAAAATAGGGGGATGCTGGGATAGCGGGGTGGGGTCAGCCAGTGGCGCTCGGGGCATCCTGGGCGGTCATTTTCAACGATCGTCGAGTGACATCCTCCCGGATCCGCGCCGGTGTCACATGCCGGCGCCGGTCGGCCGGCAGCACCCGCGCCAGGATGGCCGCGGCCGCGAGCAGCGCCGCGACTTCCGTGAGGGTAAGGTGAACGGCGGCGCCGTCGCGCTGCGCGGTCAGATCGCGCACCTGGTGCCGCAGGAAGTCCACGTCGAGCTGGAGCGCGTGCAGTCCGTGCAGCTCGTCGGCGGTGTACAGGGCGCCGTCCGGGGCGTGCAGCCGCCACTCCCGCGCCCGGCCCCATTGGCCGAATTTCCAGCCCATCCACGACTCGCCGCCCTGGCTGAGATCGACCGGTTTCGTCCGTTGTTTTTGCATGTTTTCCCCTTTGCCGACAAAGGCATAGCAGGGGCCGCGGGATCCGCGAGGGGTTGTGACACTCCACGATCGCGGAGTGTCGCACTTGACTTCACATAATATACAAACTAAATTTTTCCTCGCGCACCCGGGACCCGGTCCGGTTCAAATAGTTCTTCTCCCTAGCCGGTCCCCGCCGGTCGCAGCCTGGCCAGGTTCCGGCGTGCGTTCTTGGCCGACTTTCCCAACGGGGCCGCCATGGAGGAGTTTATGTGCTTGGGTCTGTCGTCCATCCGTACCTCTCGGTTCTCCGAGGGGAGTTTTCTTCCGATGTGCCAATCCGATGTGACATCACCAGCTCGTGCCTGGCCGCGCGCCGTGCTCGCCTTCAAGATCGATATCGATGGCCACATCGTTGACGATGATGAGCTGGTCAGCGTGTTGGTCTGGATGCGCGATCACGGCTGGTCTGGCTTGGTGTCGGAATTCTGTCAGAAGAATGGAGTGGTTCTGCCACGCCCTGAGCGAAACCAGCGAGCAGGGGGTGCGCCATGAGCACGCAGGGCAGGTGCGGCCACTGCCGAATCTATTATTTTTGGGGCGGGAAGGGTGGCACGGACCGGCCGCGCCTGAGCGATGTGCCGTGTCCACGGTGCGGTGGCGCGCTGCTTCGTACCACAAGCTACACTCGCTGGCCACGCGAGGACGTGAAGGTTGAAGGCCCGCGCGGCGCCTATCGGCTGGAGCCAATCAAGCGCGAAGATGCGCCATGAGCGTGCGTATCGAAGGCAATGTAATCCTCCGCGTCCGCCGGCTCCTGTATGAAGATCAGTCGGAGTTCGGATCGCGCTTCGGTGTGTGTCGCCGCACAGTGATCCGGTGGGAGCAGAATGGGCATATTTTTCTGTCTTACGATTCCTACCGCCGGAACGCCGGCCGCGGCGAAAAATCATCGGAAGAGCTGTGGGCCGACGCGGTCGCCGGTCGCAAGAACTTATCCAAACTAAAGAGCACAACGGCGATAGCGGCACGGAAGCCCGCATCCGTCCGCCGTCGGAAAGGTGCTCGCAAAAAAGCTGTGACAGTCAAGCGCCGGCGGGGCCGTGTTGCCCGTCGGCGTTCTGTTATCCGGAAGAGGAAGATACGGAGGAACAAAAAATGAAGATGCTGATGCTGATGGCAAGCCAGGCGATCTCGTTCTGGTTCGGGTGGCGCGCCTTCCAGTGCTGGGACAAGAATTACGGCGCTTCGAGGGACGAGCGCTACACCCTCAGGCCGTTCAAGGCGCCGTTCGATAGTGCGCTCTGGATGGGTCGCCTGGCTGAGCCCATGGCGGCCGCGATCGTGTGGGCGATGGTCGCCATCATCTACTTCTCAGGAGATCCGTCATGAGCGCTGCCGCCGAGGCTGCCCGCTGGCGCAAGCTCGCGCTCCGCATGCACGAGGGCCTCGCAAAACATGCGCGCCGTTGTGATCGGTGCCAATGGCCGGAATTTTCCGGCGATCGCGTGCTGGTGAGCACGGACTGCCGCGACGGTGTGCTGCTCTTTACCGAATGGGTGACGGCCTGCAATCATCACGCGAACCTGGGCGCGGACGGATGCGGCACCGCCGGGCAGGATCACCGGCTGATGTGTTGGCCGGAATGAGCCAGGTTGCCGATTCCGCGCTGGCTGCGGTTCGCCGGCTCCTGAGGGAAGAGCCGCCCCATAAGGTTCACTACTTCGCGGCACGCTGGTGGCTACAGATGTCGCCGGCCGATCGCTCCAGGTTGCTCGAAGCTGCTGGCTTGATCGCCGATCGCGGGTTGCTCTCGTGGCAAGCGCAGGGCGACGCTGCTCGTGAACGACTGCTGGCCACTGCGCTGATGCTGTCGTTGTCGAAGCCGTGAGAGATTCTTCCGGCATCGGCGGACTGGTGGCTACCTGGATGGCCGCCAATCCATTCAACGATCGCCTGCCGGAGTGGCTGGCCCCTCCGTGCCGTCTGATCTCGCCGCTGCCGGCCGACGCGGTCGCCGCGGCCGCGGTGGTGGCGTCTCATTCAGAAATCGATCGCCACGTGAACGCCGGCGGCGATGGCACGCGCACCAGCTTCAAACGGCGTCGCGTGATCGGCGAGCAGGTCGCCGACTACCTCGACCGGCACGGTCTGCTGTCGCTGGATCACAGATTGAAGTTGCGCGCCTGCCGGCATGGCGGCTTCTGGGGAATCGATACCGGCACCGGCAAGATGATCGTGGCCTGGGATTCAAAGTGCGGCCAGGCGCTGCTCTGTCCCCACTGCGCGCGTACCGAGCAGCGCCGCTTGGTGCGCTGTTACAAGCAGCCGATGAAAGCGTGGAAACAGGCCAGGCCGACACGTCGCATCCACTCGGGCGTCATCACCTGGCCGAATGTCACACCGGGCCGGCTGGCCGAGTACCTGCGGCTGATCTTCAAGCACTTCTCCAAGCTGAAGCGGGACTTCCCGTCGATCAAGGGTAGCCTGGCCACGGTCGAGTCGCCGCTGTCCAGGCGCGGAGACTGGAATCTGCATCTGAATGTTCTGCTGTGCGTCGATGGCCCGCTCCATTGGGGCGACCTGCGCGCCGCCTGGCACCGGCAGACCGTGCACTTGTTTCCCGGATACGAGGGCACGAGCTTCCAGATCGAGGTGCGACAGTTGCCGCGTTACGACGACGACGCGCTCGATGCGGCGCTGCGTGAGTTAATAAAATATCCGGCCAAGCACATCATGGAGGTGGATCTTGGAAGAAACAAAAAAATTGAAACCGTTGAGCGTCATCGAAATCCTGGCAGCGTGCCGGACGGTGCGGCGGTGGATGTCGAGCGCGCAGTCCTGGGGGGACCGCGACCCTGTGGCTCTCAACAAGATGGCGCTGAGCAGCGCGTACTGGTTCGGTCGGATCGAGAAGGAGGACCAGGTGCTGCTGATCGCGGTGAAGATCGAGGAAGCCACACAATTGATCGAGATGCTGCTGACCTCGATGCCGGAATCGGCCGAGCTCCAGGTGTGGAAGGCATTCCAGGGGTGGATCGAGACAAACGCACGCCGGCGGATGGCGGGCATGACGCCGCGGCAGCAGGAGAGGGCGAAGGCCGCGGTGAAAGTGGAGCTGGCGACGATAATGGACAGGCTGTCGAAGCCCCCGCACTGATCGCCTGGCCGCCTGGGCGCTTCCAGGAATGGTGGGACGGGCACCGGCGCTACCGACGGACCCGGTCCTACGGCTGTCTGTTCGGCAAGCCCCTGGCCGAGCTGAGCGGCGATATCGAGGACCGGCCGCGCGGTGAGGTGGCCTGGTATGGCCGGCTGGCCTGGGACAGTCGAGCGCAAGCCTACGCGGTCGAGCGGGCCGGGCTTGTTGATTCAATACAGGCAAATAAGTCGATGACCGGCGACCGTCCATCGGGCGGTAACTACGAGCGATCACGAACCGGGATGCCGGCGCCAGGACAGCGCCGGCAAATTTAAAACGGATGCGGAAAGGTGCCGCGGGAACTGATTAAAAAATGAGCAGCGCGAGCTGCT
>ERZ1292623.3889-Hain-H51-01um-R1-3889-length-12535-cov-4_pt1 | contig 12535 bp, 7 predicted proteins | sample MGYA00564398_ERZ1292623 | MGnify/ENA primary metagenome ERZ1292623 (study PRJEB36523, sample SAMEA6512633) | groundwater metagenome | collected 2019-01-07 | study: AquaDiva: Metagenomics assemblies of 32 groundwater samples | reverse complement strand
CTATAACTAGCATCCCCACTGTCCAAAAAAGTCCCCCAAAAATATTAAACTTTAGAAATTTTGTATAATCCATTTCAGCCACTCCAGCGACAATTGGCGCAAAAGTTCTAATAATTGGAATAAATCTGGCGATGATAATTGTTTTCCCACCGTGTTTTTTGTAAAAATTGTTAGCTCGTTCTATATGATTTTTATCAAAGAAAAAAGACTTTTCTTTATTAAATATTGCTGGTCCCACCTTCTTTCCGAACCAATAACCTATTGAATCTCCACTAACCGCAGCAATTGGCAAAATAATAAGTAAATAATAAATGTTAAAAAAACCCTGTGATGCTAGAAGCCCAGCCGTAACAATCAGACTATCTCCAGGAAGAAAAAATCCAAAAAAAAGACCTGATTCTGCAAAGACTATCAAAAAAAGCCCAAGATATCCGATTGCGGTGATAATTTCTTTAAGATCGATATGCACTTATGAGTAATTATATCAAACTCTTAAGATTAATTGGGAGCGTATTTTCTGATTAAGCCGACAACTTTGCCTTGAACTCTGACGTTTTTGACAAAAATCGGAGTCATTTTAGCGTTAGCTGGTTCTAATCTTATTCTAGTTTCCTCTTTAAAAATTTTTTTGAGAGTTGCCATTCCATTATCAAGTAGAGCCACAACTATTTCACCATTTCTGGCTTCATTAGTCTGCTCGATGACGACAAAATCTCCGTCTCTTATTTGTTCTTCGATCATCGATTCTCCACGCACCTGCAGCACATAAACCCGTTTTTTCCCCGAGACAAACGAGGGCGGAATGGAAATAGAGGCATTGGGATCGGTATAAGCTTCTAGGGGTGAGCCCGCTGCAATATAACCCAAAATCGGGACATTCATTCCTTCTTCTGAAATTGATTCTTTTTGAAACAGGATTTCAATACTTCTGGCTTTCCCTTTTGATCTTTTGATCAAGCCTTTATCCTGTAAAGTCTCAAGATGCTCATGAACTGTGGCCAAGGATGTAACTCCTATGGCCTTGGCAATCTGGGTGAGTGTCGGAGCAGAACCATTCGCCTGAATATACTGAGATACAAAATCGATAATTTGACCTTGCTTCCTGTATATTATCGGTGCCATAATACGTAAAGTTAACTAAAACAATATACGAATAAAGCACGAACATGTCAACTAGAACTTACTGTATAACAATATAACGCGTGTTCAAATTAAGATCTAATTTCACCCAAAACAAAGAGCAGGCAAATGCTTCAAAGCTATTGGCCCAGGGAATTCTTGATCAAAAAAAATATCAAGTATTGCTGGGAGTTACAGGCTCGGGCAAAACTTTTACCATCGCTAATGTGATCCAAAAACTGCAACGGCCTACCTTAATAATTTCCCACAATAAAACATTAGCAGCTCAGTTATATCAAGAGTTCAGAGATTTTTTTCCCGAAAATGCAGTTAGTTTCTTTGTTTCTTATTATGATTATTATCAACCGGAAGCTTATATTCCTTCTACCGATACATATATCGAAAAAGATGCGGGCATAAATGAGCTGATAGATAAGTTGAGGTTGGCAGCCACGACGAATTTATTGACCAGAAAAGACACCATTGTAGTGGCATCAGTATCTTGTATCTATAATCTTGGCTCTCCCGCAGCATATGGAAATTTTGTCTTCGAGTTTGCCAAAGGAATGAAAAGCGGCAGAAACCAGATAATCGATAGACTCTTAGATTTGCAATATGAAAGAGCTGGTTTTGGATTTACCAGAGGAACTTTCAGAATCAGAGGAAACGTCATTGATATATATCCCGCCTATAAAGACGAGGGAATTCGCATTGAATTGGAAAACAATATTATCGAAGAAGTTTCTCTAATAAATCCCATAACTGGTAAACTAGTGCCTAGTGCCAAGTCCCTAACAACTGTTTTTGTTCTTTACCCGGCCAAGCATTATATGACTAACCCCAAAAATTATAAGGGTGTATTCAGTCAAATCAGGTCAGATCTGGCCCAAAGAAGTAAAACCTTAATGAAAGATGGAAAGAATCTAGAAGCTCATCGGCTTAATCAAAAAGTAAATTGGGATTTAGAAATGATCCAAGAGGTAGGCTATGTGAAGGGAATCGAGAATTATTCCCGGTATTTTGACGGCAGAAAGCCAGGAGATCCACCCTATACGCTTCTTGATTATTTTAACGATAAATGGCTACTGATAGTCGATGAGTCGCACATGACATTCCCGCAAATAAGGGGGATGTATAGCGGAGACAGGACAAGAAAACAAACACTCATCGATTATGGCTTTAGACTGCCCGCCGCGCTGGACAATAGGCCTTTACAATTTGCTGAATTTTTGACCAGAATTCCAAATTTTATTGCCACCAGCGCTACCCCGGCTGACTTCGAAATTAAACTCGCAAGAAAATATGGAAATATTGTTCAACAACTAACTAGACCCACGCATATTCCTGATCCGGTAGTTGAAATTAGACCCACAGAAAATCAAGTAGCCGATGTTATCGAAGAAATCAAAAAGTCAGCCAAAAAGAAGCACCGAGTTTTAGTCACGACTTTGACCAAAAGGATGGCCGAGGATCTCAGCGAATATCTACAAGAGAAAGGGTTGAATGTTCATTATTTGCACTCTGATATAAAAACCCTCGACAGATCTAACCTTCTCGACGACTTGAGGAAAGGTAAGTACGACGTGCTAATTGGTATAAACCTGCTGCGGGAAGGCTTGGATCTGCCCGAGGTGGCTTTGGTGGCTATATTGGATGCGGATAAAGAAGGATTCTTGAGATCGCAAGTTACCCTCATTCAGACAATGGGCCGGGCTGCTCGTCACGTTGAAGGCCGGGTAATTATGTATGCTGACCGAATTACTGAAAGTATGAGGAAGGCCTTGAGAGAAGTGGCCAGGCGCAGAAAGTACCAGGTGGCTATCAATAAAAAGGATAATGTTACACCAAGCAGCATCAAGAAACCCATCAGAGAAAAGGTAATTGAGGAATTAGAAAATTTTGAGGACCTTTTTGATAAAAAAGAATCTGCCTTTAGAATACTCCCCAAAATAGACATCGATGGACTTACGCCGTTAGATAAACGCAAATTAATTATAAAACTAAAGCGCGAGATGATCTTGGCTGCACAACAGCTAGACTTCGAACTCGCTAGTCAGATAAGGGATAAAATTAAAGAAATAAAAGTAAGCAGATAGTTAATTATCCAAAGAAATTTTTGCTATAATCTTATTGCCACGGGTAATCGGTGGTAATTTTGTATGGATAAATACATTAAAGTCAGAGGAGCTAGGCAACATAATTTAAAAAATATTGACCTTGATATTCCTAAAAACAAGCTGGTAGTTTTTACTGGCGTTTCTGGTAGCGGCAAAAGTTCTCTGGCTTTCGACACTATTTATGCGGAGGGTCAAAGGCGGTATGTTGAAAGTTTATCAACCTACGCCAGACAATTTTTAGGGATTATGGAAAAACCCGATATGGATTTAATTGAAGGAATTTCTCCTTCAATTTCTATCGACCAAAAAACTACTTCCCACAATCCGAGATCTACAGTAGGCACAATTACCGAAATTTACGACTATCTCCGGCTGTTGTTTGCGCGAATCGGTCACCCCCATTGCCCAATTTGCGGCAGAGAGATTTCAAGTCAATCACTCGATCAAATATTGAGTAAATCTTGTGATTTAATTGAATCCCAATTAAAGAAAAGAAAGGTATCTAGATTTTTTGTTTATTCGCGCATAGTATTTGAAAGGAAAGGAGAATTCTCTAGTCTATTTGCTAATCTGAAAGCGAAAGGTTTTTCCCAAGTACGTATCGACGGGCATTCCAGAGATGTACATGAAGATATTGTTCTTATTAAAACTAATAAACATACAATTGACGTGGCAATCGATAAAATATCGATTTCACTAACGAATTTGAAAGACAAAACATTTAAGGAAAATCTAACTTCACGCTTGAGAGATTCTATCCAAACAGCTTTGAACTTATCACAAGGAACTGTAATTTTATCAGAAATACTGGATAAAGTCTTTGAGCTGCCAAAATATCCTAAATTTTTCAAAGACTATTTGTTTTCAGAACGTTTTTCTTGCCCTGTGGATAACGTCGAAATACCCGAAATAGAGCCAAGAAGTTTTTCCTTCAATTCTCCGCAGGGAGCTTGTCCTGGGTGTCGAGGTATAGGAAAAATATTAAAAGTAGAGCCTATGAGCGTTTTTTCTTCTTCAATATCCATCTCTGAGGGCGGGATTCTCCCTTTTTCTGCTCTATTCGAAAATGACACTTGGTATTCGCGTTTGATTTTAACTGTCTGCAAAGAAAATGCAATTGATGCGCGTCGCCCCATAAGCAACCTGACCAAGAAGCAAAAAGATAATATCTTATACGGAACTGGGAATAAGGAATATAAAGTAAAAGGGACCAATAGAATGGGAAATACTACTTATATTTGGGAAACATTTTCTGGGATAATTCCCGAGCTCGAAAAAAGACATTCCGAAACCAACTCTGATTTTGTGCGATGGGAAATAGAAAAATATATGAGAGAGAATGTTTGTAAATCTTGTAATGGAGCTAGACTAAAGCCTGGATCCTTGTCTATCAGTCTCGACTCTAAGTCAATTTCAGACATTACCAGCTATTCGATAAAAGATTGCCTTAGTTGGGTTAGTTCGCTGGCTCAAAGAAAAGTACTTTCGCTAAAAGAAGAAGAGATATCCACGCTCATCATCAGGGAAATTGAGTCGCGATTATCCTTTTTACTTTCAGTTGGTCTGGAATATCTAACCCTGTCTCGAGAAGGGGCGACCCTATCGGGGGGGGAGGCCCAAAGAATTAGATTAGCCTCGCAAATAGGATCAGGTCTAACAGGAGTCTTATATGTCCTGGATGAACCTACAATAGGCTTACACCCAAAAGACAACGCCAAGCTAATTTTAACCCTTAAGAAGCTTGTTAATTTAGGCAACAGCGTGATTGTTGTAGAACACGACCGAGAAATGATTTCGGCTGCTGACTATGTTTTTGACTTTGGCCCTGGCGCTGGTAAAAATGGGGGGAAAATAGTATCCTGCGGTTCTCCCGGCCAAATAGCAAATGATCAAAATTCGCTTACCGGAAAGTACTTATCAGGAAAAAATAAAATTGAATTCACTCCGCTTAAAACTGATTTAAATAATCCTAAAACTGTTAAGATTTATGGTTGTAAACAATTTAATTTAAAAAATATCGATGTCAGTTTTCCCTTAGAACGATTTATAGTGGTCACCGGAGTATCTGGAAGCGGAAAATCCACCCTCGTCGTGGAAACACTGTTTCCAGCTATCGCCCAATCGCTCAACCCATTTTTCAAGGGAAATATAGGAATATTTTCCCGCATCGACGGCCTGGAAAACATCGACAAAATAATACTAGTCGACCAATCACCAATTGGCAGAACGCCCAGAAGTAATCCTGCGACCTACACCAAAGTTTTCGACGAAATTAGAAACATTTACAGTCAGACTAGAGAATCACGGTTCCATGGATTTAAGAAAGGTAGATTTTCTTTCAATGTTAAAGGGGGAAGATGCGAATCTTGTGAAGGAGCAGGACAAACAAAAATTGAAATGCAATTTATGAGCGATATTTGGGTTAAATGTGACGTTTGCAAAGGAACGCGATATAACTCTCAAACCTTAGAGGTGAATTTTAAAGGCAAAAATATTTCTGAAGTTCTGAATCTGTCCGTAAAAGAAGCGGCAGATTTTTTTCAAGGACTGCCTAAGTTAGAATCTAAATTAGCTACCCTAGAGGAAGTTGGATTATCATATATAGAATTAGGTCAACCAGCCACCACCTTATCTGGAGGAGAAGCTCAAAGAGTAAAATTATCTACAGAATTATCAAAAAGATCTTCAGGAAGAACTCTCTATATTTTAGACGAACCAACAACCGGACTTCACTTCGCGGACGTAGCCAGACTGATTAAAATTCTTAAAATTTTAGTCTCCAGAGGCAACAGCGTCTTGGTCATCGAGCATAATTTAGATGTCATTAAAAATTCCGACTGGGTAATTGACCTTGGCCTTGAAGGGGGGGATTTGGGAGGATATTTAGTGGCTGATGGAACTCCGAAAAAAATCGCATCGACTCCGTCCTCTTACACAGGAACTTATCTGGCAAAAGTTTTGTAGTTAATATTCTGCTAAAATTTAGTAATGATCAAGAAAGTTTTGGCAATCTTATTGGGCTTTACTCTCATTTTTTTATTTTCAAAGGAGGCATGGGCCGAAGGGGAATTTAAAACTGCCACTAGCATTAGCTACGTAGTAAATGAAAATGGCATTACTACTGTCTCTCACAAAATCTCAATAGAAAATCTTTTCACCCAATTATATGCAATACAGTACAAACTCAAGCTAGAGAACTCACAAATTACAGAGCCGAAAGCCAGCCAAAAGGATAAACCCCTCAGCTTATTATCTAAGGAACAAGGATCCGTAACCGAACTGACTATCGAGTTTCCAGACCAACTTGTCGGAAAGGGAGAAAAAAGAGATTTTGAAATTACTTACATGGACAACAAAATTGCAACGAAAACCGGAGAAGTCTGGGAAATTTCTATACCCAGAACATTCAAATCTACCCAAGAGGAGACTTCAATAGCCGCTCTTTGGGTACCTAAATCTTTTGGCAACCCGGCTTACATTAGTCCCACCCCAAAAGATGTCGTGGATACTGAAAGCATGAAGGTCTTTCTTTTTGATAAAAACTCCAATAGCGGGATAAACGCAGCTTTTGGGCAATTCCAGACATTTTCATTTGACCTAAAATACCATCTGGAAAATCCAATAAAGAGAAATGGTTACATCGATATTGCTATTCCTCCAGATACTGCTTATCAAAGAGTGATTTATAGCGATTTCGCACCCCTCCCGCAAGAGGTTTACGTTGACTCTGATGGAAATTGGATTGCAAGAATTTTACTTCGTTCCAGAGAAAGAATTGATCTCTCCGTCAAGGGACATGTGCAAATCTATCCTGGAGCAAGAGAAGTTCCCAGAACATCTCTTGCTATTCTTGAAGATAATTTAAAAGAAACTAAGTTCTGGCAAGTAAATGATGCTCAAATCAGAGAAATTGCCAAAACCCTTAACTCGCCAAAAGAGATATATGACTACGTAGTGAATACCTTAACCTATGATTACCAAAGAGTTAGTCCCACAGTAGAAAGATTTGGCGCCAAGAAAGCCTTGAATAATCCCAATAACGCAATCTGCATGGAATTTACAGATCTTTTTATCGCTCTAGCGAGAGCCGGTGGCATCCCTGCCAGGGAAATTAACGGATACGCTTATTCTGAAAACCCCGAGCTCGAACCTCTGGGTTTGGTTGCCGACGTACTGCATTCTTGGCCAGAATATTGGGATAGAGAGAAAGGCTTATGGGTACCGGTTGATCCAACCTGGGGTTCTACAACCGGCGGTGTTGATTATTTTTCTAAGTTAGATCTCAGGCATTTCGCATTTGTAATTCACGGAGCGGATTCAGAAAAACCATATCCTCCGGGTTCCTATAAATTAGGGCCAAATCCGCAAAAAGATGTTTTCGTGTCCTTTGGCAGTAACCAAATAGCTAAATATGAAAATGTCGATATTGCAATTGACCCTATCGACAAATATTTTCTCAAAAACCTGAAGCTAAAAATTAGAGCAAAAAATAATGGCAATGTAGCCATATATGGGGCTAACCTTAAAGTCTATCTAGATTCTCAAGAGACAGTCAATAAAACACTTGAAATTATTCCTCCATATGGAATCCACGAAGAAGTAGTAATAATTCCAATAACTCCCCTTTTTTGGGAAATTCCGAGGTTTATAAAAGTTTCAATCCTCAATAAAGAAATGGAAATCGCAACTTTCCCAAACCAGCTTATCCTAAATCTTTTATTTGTAGTTATCTCCTTAATATTCGTTTTGGTTCTGGGTGTATACTTCTGGATAAAAAGAATCAATCCTTTTTCCTTAATTTATGCCAAATTTGCGGGTCTCAGACAAAAATTTTCTAAGAGGGCTACCTGAATCTCCGGGTGTGTATATCTTTAAAAACTCCCGAGGTGTAAGAATTTATGTGGGTAAAGCAAAAAATTTAAAAAGTAGAGTCTCTTCTTATTTCCACACGAATATAATAGGAAAAACTAACCTGATGATAAAAGAGGCAACATCTCTTGGGTTTATTAACTCATACAACGAATTCGACGCTATACTGCTTGAAGCTAATTTAATTAGGAAATTCTATCCTAAATACAACCTGGAACTAAAGGACGATAAAAGCCCTTTATATATCGCTATCACAAAAGAAAAATACTCCAGGGTGGTGAGAATTAGAAAAAGCGCCAATGGTAACTATAGCAAAATATATGGCCCTTTTCCGGGAACTAACACCATAAGAACTATTCTTAAAAATATTCGCAGAATTGCTCCATTTTCAAGCCAAAAACACTCAAAAAAAATTTGCCTGTATCACGAAATCGGCCTTTGCAACCCTTGTCCAGCCCAAATAGCCAGAGAGAGTGATGAAGAAAAAAAGGACAAGCTAACTAGCCACTATAAAAGAAATTTACGATATGTGAATAGTATCTTAAGCGGCAAGATTAAGTTAATCCGGAAATCTTTGGTTAACGAAATGAAGACCTATTCAAAGATAGAAGATTACGAAAATGCGCAAAAAGTGAGGCAAAAAATATCTCACATAGATTTTCTCCGCCAACCAATACTAAAACCTGAAGTCTACTTACAAAATCCCAATATAGCATCTGATATAAAAAGCGAAGAAATGAACGAATTAAAGCAAATTCTCCATAAATATTTATCAATAAAAAAACTTGTTCGGATCGAATGTTTTGATGTTTCTCACCTCAGCGGCACTTTTCCAACTGCCTCGATGGTTACTTTTGTTAATGGAGAGTGCGATAAAAGTCTTTACCGTCACTTCAGGCTTAAAGAAACTTTTACAGATGATACTCTAGCTTTAAGAGAAGTCATTTCGAGAAGAATGCGTCACTTGGAGAGTTGGGGTAAAAGTGATCTGGTAATAGTAGATGGGGGTAAACCCCAAGTTTCTGTAATATGGGAGTTGCTCTCTGAAATAATGCCAGTAATCGGCATCGCCAAAAAAGAAGAAACTCTAGTAATTAAAAAACCAGGATCATTTGTTGAAATTAAATTAAAAAATTCCGGTGTAAAAAACCTAATTCAAAGAATTAGAAATGAAGCTCATAGATTTGCCCAGAAATACCACCATCATCTTCTGGCTAAAAATTTGACTTTTGGCCGCTGGAGTTAAATACTCATTGTAGAGATTATGAAAAAGATATTAAGAACAATAGTTCTGGAAACTGTAACTTTATATCTGATTACCCAATTTACTTCTGGAATAAACCTGGGAGGCGGCTTTAAAGGCTTACTAATCACAGGTTTAGCCCTCTCGGTTGCAACTTATCTTATTAAACCCCTGATAAATATTTTAATCCTGCCGTTAAACTTGATAACTTTCGGCCTGTTTAAGTGGGTTAATCAAGCTATTACTCTATATTTAATCGACCTCATCTTGCCGGATTTTTCGATAACAGGTTTTTCTTTCCACGCACTGCAAACAGCCTATTTTTCTCTGCCCTCAATCAGCCTTTCTGGAGGTCTAGCTTATGTATCATTTTCGCTTCTCATATCAATAATCTCTAGCGTTGCTTTCTGGCTTTTAAATTAGCACCATAATATAATTGCATAGTATAATATGAAATGGGAAATTTCTTATTAATAGCTCAATTGTTGCTTTCCCTGGCAATAATATTTTTCATTATCCTGCAAGTCAGGGGCGGAGGCTTGTCTAGAGGAATATTGGGCGGCAGTCAATCATTTGCCCGACGGGGTGTGGAAAAACTTATATTTAAATTAACATTCGTGTTTGTGGCTTTGTTTGCTATAGTATCAGTTCTTCGGATATTTCTCTAAATAATGATCAACGTTCGTTACCTGGTTCGGCTATCGCACGCTTTTATAACGAGATTCAAAATTATACTATTTTCAGCGTTTATACTAGGGGTCATTTTTTTTATTTTTATTAGATTTTTTTCGCCTTTTCGCGTTTTCAATCATTCAGAGTATATTGGACTCGTTGGCAGATACCACGTAGATGAACTTCCTGATTTAATATTGACAAAGGTTAGCGACGGACTGACCAAAATCGACGAATCCGGAGATATCAACCCATCTATTGCCAAACGCTGGGATTGGCAGGAAGATGGGAAAAAGTGGACATTTTACCTAGACGAGAACGTCAAATGGCAAGACGGAAAGAAGATCACTTCCCAAAGCATTAACTATAATTTCGAAGACGTGAAGATTGATAAGCCTAATCAATCAACCATTGTTTTTACTCTGAAAACTCCACTTTCGTTCTTTCCGGCAATCGTGGCTAAACCAATTTTCAGAACTGGCTTGCTCGGCACTGGCAAATATAAAGTCGCTAAAATATCGCTCAATGGTGAATTTGTGGATAAATTAATTATTCGAAATAGTGACGGAGATAATATTGTATACAAATTTTATCCGACTGAGGATAGAGCGATGTTAGCTTTTAAGACTGGTGAGGTTGACATACTCGAATCTATTTTAGATGACCAGCCAGTTCTCTTCTGGCCAACTGCAAAAATAACAAAAATTGACAACCCAAATCAAATACTAATAATTTTTTTTAATTTTGAGGATAAATTTCTTTCTGAAAGAAAACTAAGACAGGCATTATCTTACGCTATAGATAAAGAAAATCTTGGCCAAACCAGAGCTTACGGCCCTGTTTCTCCGACTTCATGGGCATACAACCCGCAAGTAAAGCCATATGATTTTGATCCCCAACGATCTAAAGAGCTTATAGATCAGTTGGAAGATCCAGTAAAAAAGAACTTAGAATTAAATTTAATTTCTTCACCGATTCTTCTGGATTCCGCGGAAAAAATTGCTAACGACTGGAAAAGGGTAGGGATAAAAACTAATGTCAAGGTATCAGCTTCAAAGCCAGACCAATACCAAGCCTACCTAGCAATAATTGAGATACCCCGAGACCCTGATCAGTACGCCATCTGGCATTCTAGCCAAACACTCACTAATATCACTCACTATAACAATAAAAGAATTGATAAACTTCTCGAGGATGGCCGATTCGAATTAAATAAAGAAGCAAGGAAAAAAATATATCTAGATTTTCAAAGATTTCTGTTGGAAGATGCGCCGGCTGTATTTCTTTCACATCCAGAAACTTATAAAATAGAACGAAGGTAAACCAGCAAATGAATGAGCTTTTGTTAATTTTATTGGCAATAGCCTTTTTTGTGGCTGTATATAAAATAATTACCAGAACGATTTCCAAAACTGACCCAAAATTTAAGTCCTACTATGATTTCTCGGGCTATTTCCCTTTATCCTCAAAATGGTCGATCATTTTCTATCTTCTTATTATTTTAGTCTTGGTTGGAATATTTATCCTAGTCGCCAAAACCTACTTCTTGTGAGTTCAGGCCAGTACTAACTCGTTTGATAATGTCGGATATTCATCAGCCAGAGGCATATCAACCAAGCCGTTATAAGTTTCTTTCAGCCTAACCAACTCTTTGACTATAATTCTAATTAGCTTTTTTGCTTCGATTTCGTTTTCCTTAATTGATAAATTCCAATCCAGGCCCGGGCCAGTATTCCCTTCGAGAAGGTATATATTGCCATTGTTGCTGATAACAAAATCGAGAGCATATAAAGAACTTTTTTTGTTTAAAACATTGGCAATCTTATTAGAAAGATTCTTTACTTCCTGTGGCACTTCATTTCTAGAAATATATTTTAATGACCCTCCTTGGTGCTCGTTACAACGGAAATCACCTGTCTTTGCCATTCTGATATATGTTTGGATTATTTTCCCACCGAGATATATCAGCCGAATATCAGCCGATACCGGAGAATTTTTGTAGCTAAAACCTTTATCAAACTTAACAAATGGCTGAATAATATATGATATCTTTTCATGCCTCTTCATTTGAACCATCATTCCTTTTGTTTTATTAGCCTTGAATTTATGGACTTTTCTCCCGCCGGCTCCAAATCTGTTTTTCATTATGACTTCGTCAGAAAAATCATTTTGATGTGGATGTTTTGACATTATTTCCTTGAGAGTTTTACATGCTCTATAAATGCTTTGCCTAGTGCTATCTATAATAGCTACTGTGGGTATGGAATATTTATGAAGCTTTATATAAGTTTTTTGTTTGTCAAAAAAAAGATTAAAAATATATGGATTGTTAAAAGGCTTAACTCTTTTAGAAGAAAAAAGTAATTTACGGCTAGTTCTAATTCTCTTGTTAATCGGCGAAAACTTGTCAAAAATTAGATTTGAATAACCCTCTTGGCTAACTTTAAGCCAACTATTGCTTTCAAAGAGCCAATAACTTCGACATCGGCCTGTCCCTATAATATCAGCTGAAGTA
>ERZ1292623.3887-Hain-H51-01um-R1-3887-length-12539-cov-4_pt1 | contig 12539 bp, 11 predicted proteins | sample MGYA00564398_ERZ1292623 | MGnify/ENA primary metagenome ERZ1292623 (study PRJEB36523, sample SAMEA6512633) | groundwater metagenome | collected 2019-01-07 | study: AquaDiva: Metagenomics assemblies of 32 groundwater samples | reverse complement strand
ATATCCAGTATTTAATGTTAAGTTAATAAAATCGGCCCTTCTTCAAACCTCAGGTTTGAACAGGGCTGGAAAGAAAAAAATAAAAAGAAACAATGCGTCATCAACCCGTGAGAATGGTTCATAGTTAATGGTTCGTGGCCTGCCCCCGATTTAATCAGGGTTCATGGTTCTATTCCTTTTTACCAGGCCAAAAAAGCAGATCTGGCGTAAATCATAAAATGCTCCTTATGGTATACTATCCACGTATGAAAACTACAGTCTTACGCTACCATGTAGTCATCCGTAAGGGAGGATCCAACTACATCGCCGATGTACCGACATTAGGTATTTCAGACTTTGGAAAAACATTAGAAGAAGCGAAAAAAAACGTGAAGAACGCTATTACTTGCCACGTTGAAGGCCTCGTAAAAACAAAAACCGAGGTGCCACAGCCAGATTCTGATGACTATTATATGGGCGTTACCGAGATCAGCGTTTCCCAACCTATCAGGTTTAGCAACTGACAAATGCCAAAACTGGTACCCCTAAAACCTCGTGCGATAGAGTCAATTCTTTTACAAAATGGGTTTGTGGTAAATGTTAGCAAAAGCAGTCACAAACAATACTTCAATCCAAAAACGGGAGCCCATACGACTGTAGCATTTCACTCAACAGAAATACCTATTGGTACGTTGAGAAGTATTATCAGACAATCTCAACTCCCTTCTGATTTATTCCGTAAGTAAATTCCTTCTTTAATCTAGGCACCAATAGGCACAAGGGCAGCCCGTGGAGGCTAGAAGGTGCAAGTTAAGAAAAATTCGAAGCTAAAATTACTGCGTCATCAATCCGTGAGAATTAAAAAGTGATAAGTGATAAGTGAAAAGTGAAAAGTTCGTGGTTTACCCTGATTTCAAGAACGGTTAATGGTTCACAGTTCATAGTTCATAGCTCACCCTGTTTACCTTGAAAACTTTGAAAGAATTCAAGAGGTCACCGTAACGATACGGGATCGTCAAGCGGGGATATCAACTCATCAAAACTAAATACCCTGCCCCCAAGGCGATAAGCGCAATCAGAAGATATTCTAAAAACAATTTCTTCGTCACGTCCCCCTTAACATGGTGGTACGCAATAGCCCAAACAATATAAAAAATAACCAACAGGGCGAGTACCACAAACTGTCTGTAAGAGTCATAGCGCGACAAATAAACAGCAGCTGCCCCAACCAAAAACGCCGCATACAAAAACAAGTGCCAGGTTGTATCGAGTTTTTTAGTCATTTGTTTAATTTACAATTTTAAATTTATAATTTTTAATGTTTTAAAACTAAATTTTTTAAATTAATTTCAAATTTCTAATTTAAAATTAAAAATTTCCCTTTGACTTTGTCAAAGGATTGCTCCGGAAACAGCATACCAAATTACAATCAAGACGAATGCCAACAAGCCAAGGTGAGCAAAAATTCCGCTTCTCAAGTGTAAATTCTCGCGTTTTGCAACAAATATCACTTCGGCAACAAACATTAAGAATATAAAAGCAATTAAGCCAAAAGATATCCCGCGGGCAATCGAAAACTGACGGCTCGCAAGTACTCTTGCTTCACTTGTGTTAGCTTGGGAAGTCGGCGTAATCACGTCGTCGGTTTGAGCAATAGTCACACTTGTTGGAGCTGGAGTGGGAGAGGCCTGAGCAACCTCAAGCACAGGACTCGGGGATGGCAAAGGCGATTGTAGCGCTTGTGCAACCGCAGGGCTCGCCGCAGGCACGCGCGATGCGGGTGCAATGCTTGGCGAGGGCGCAGGCGATGCTAGGGCCAAAGTAGGTGTCGTTGGAATCTGAGACGTCGGTGTCCCGAACATTTGCACCACCAGTATCCCGCTGTTACCTGTTAAATTGCCATCGGCAACGGCAACACCAATTTCCTTAAAGTTTTTGTCTAGCAAATTGCTTCTATGCGAAGGCGAATTCATCCAGGCATTGACAACCGACGACGCGTCAGAAAAATCCCGCGCCAGGTTCTCCCCCGCATAAACATATTTATAACCGGCAGCAGAAATAAAGCTCCACGGAGTCCTGCCGCTGGGAGAATTGTGCGCCCAATAATTTTCCGAAAACATATTACTAGCCTTCTGCGTTGCCGCTTGCGCAAGTAGTGGGTTAAAAGTAACCGCCCCCAACCCGTTTTGGGCCCTTTTTGCGTTTGTAAGCGAAATAATTTGATCTGCAGAAAAAGTGACAGCACCCAAAATTTGCGGGGCATTTGCCTTTATAAAATAAAATCCGACACTGCTAAGTACAAAAACCGAAAAATATACAGAAAGAGCTACAACAGAAAGAGCGTGGGCACTATGTTCTCTCCCATCAACATGGTTGTGGGGTAAAAAGTGATGATGGAAGTGTCTGACATGGTGAATTATTTTTTTGTGGATCACAGTACAATATTACATCGTTACACTGCTCTATTGCTAGATTGTTCTTTTCCACCAAAAAGCCCCGGCGTTGGGCAGGGGCATTTTGGTTTTGGATCCTCTTCCTGAGTAATCCGTTATTCTTAAGTTTAACTAATATTAACCTAAGAATCGCTTATCTAACTACATCAAAGTGTGTTAGAGGGTGCGCTTACTGCAACACCTACAACACCTGTAACACCACCGGTTGTAACATCAACAACTCCATTGGTGTTTTCGTTGGCCTTATTCTTTCCAGTCTTAGCCTTCTGTTTTATTCTTGCTTTGACTTTAGTTTTATTAGCCTGAGTTGCGCTCGTCAGTTTAACTGTGTTTGTAACAACAGCGTTTGTCGTATCTGCGCCATTTAGGCTAATATCTGCGGCCGGTGTAACTTGTTCACATCCACAGCAGCTAGGAGCAACAGCCGTGTTTGTAGAACCAGCAATAGATACTGATGCCGTTTGACTTACATCTCCGGTTAAAATAGAAACATCGCCACCGGTATTTTTATTGGCTTCATTGCCACCGGTATTTGCGGTTTGTTTTACTTTAACGGAAATATCAGAATCGTTAGCCTGGACTACAGTTGCGGAACAAGTGTTTGTAACAGAAATTGTGTTGGTCGATCCGGCACCGTTTTCTGTAATTGTATTGTCTGCCATTATTGCCGGAGCAAAAGCACTTGCAAATAAAGCTGCAGTAGCAATACCTGTTCCAATTTTATAAGTTAATTTCATTATTTTTATCACCTCCCTTCTTCACCCGCCAAAGGTCGCGCGGGCATCCATACGAATCTGTACCAAAAAGGTACGTTTTAATATCAAAATTAAAATAATTAACGATAAAGTTATCGGCCAAAAAGTAGCAATTTGGGCAGTTCATATTAAAAAAAGTAACTTGGGGGAATTTGTCCTAATTCCGTTTTTATAACTTAATTTAACTGCAGATTTATGTCAACTGGGACAAAGAGGTCTTCTTAAAATCAAACAATGGCAAAAGATGATTTATTACTTGCTTTTTAGTGCTATTGAGGCTAATTTCCTTCTCAGCAGATATGTGCCCAAAGCGAGCGGGGCCATAATTAAGAGTATTCTAAGTGGAACAGGAATGCCTGTTCTTTCAAGGCTATTTAAGGCTTTGTATTTTGCAATTATTGGTTCCTGCTGTCCACCAACAAACGCATCTGCTAACTCATTCTCCTCACCAAAACGGGCAATATTATTATCTGATGCAGACAACGTCTGACCACCGATAACAACTGTGTTTATCCCGCCGCCGTTACTATTTATGCCGGAAGAGCCACCAGAAGAGCTGGAACTTGATGAATCTGATCCACCTGTTGCCTGCGCCTGCGGATTTGGAATGTCCCCGGCGTATCCGGCCGGTACAAAATTACCTAGCCAGGACCCGAAAACGTTGACTAGTGTCATCACAACTTTACGGCCGGAAAAATTCGAATTTATAAAGTTAATAACGTTTACTGCAATGTTCGCGTCTCCGGTGGAAATATCGGAATTTCCCCCTGTATTCTTACTCGCCTCATTGTTACCCGTATTTGCGTCAATATTTATATTATTAGTGACAGTTCCGTTATTGGTGATAGTGGTGGTGTTATCAGTATTGCTATTAACAGTCGCTTCGTTTGCCGAACCCGCACCGTTTCCGGTGTTAACAGCCCGCAATTGGCCATTTGAATCTACAAAGTAAAATGAGCCATCCGAAGTATAAAAGTACGTTCCCGGAGCTGCTCCGGCGATCTGACCTTTCCAGTTACCGGAAACATCATTGATAAAAACCATATAAACAGGATCGCAACTTCCTGCAGAAACATTAACGTTGGCAACGTTAACCACATTGGCATCAACCTTAACATCTCCGGTTGTAACCGAAGAGGCGCCACCGGTATTTAAATTCGTATCGTTTCCGCCGGTTGTGGCATCAACATTAAGATTATTACCAACTACCGCATTATTAACCTGGGTAGTTGTCGAATTGCTGGTAGTGGAAGTATTTGCCGTGTTGCTGGAATCCGCCCCGTTTCCGCTGTTGACAGCAGACGCAAACTCTGCCGAGCAGCAGGTAGAACAACTGCCGGATGCAGCCGGAGCTGCTGCCGGTTGGACAATATTACCAACCAAATTTCCAAAAATGTTAACAGTGTTTAAAACTCCATTAACAACTGTATTCAAGCTGTTTATAACGTTTGCAACTACATTAGCGTCCCCAGTAGTGATAGAACTGTCACCAACGTTTTTAGAGGCGTCATTGTGGCCACTGTCGGCTTTGATATTGATGTCATTTATGATATTGCCGTTGTTGTTTATATCTGTGGTGAAGTTATTATTCGTGGAAACACCAGCAGTATTTGTGGAATCCGCCCCGTTACCACTGTTTGTGGCCGAGGTAGAACCAGCAGATGGAGAAGGTGAACTGCAGTTAATGCAATTTGCAGCCGGTTCATTCAAAACAATATCTCCTGTTTGGTTACCGTTTACGTCAAACCTATATATATCTAAAGCAACCGAATTAGCGTCAGTTATTATTGTCGCCACAACATTAGCATCTCCCGTTATTATTTCACTGCTTCCGACGTTCTTTGAAGCATCATTGTGGCCTGTATTGGCTCCAAAATCAGCATTATTAACAACCGTTCCCGTGTTATCTATAACAACAGCCGTACTGTTATTACCTGTAATCTGTGCTGCATTATCTGTGTCGGCTCCGTTACCGGTATTAGAAGCAAAAGAAGTCGCGCATCCATTACAATTATTTCCCGGTACCGAAACTGCACTCTGGTTTACAGAACTTGTTACAACTCCGCTTGCTGTTGCGTCCCCGGAAGAGATAGAAGTATTACCGACATTGCCTCCGCCATTCTGCCCCCCGCTGTTTGTACCAAAATCTGAGAGCAAAGAATCACCCACGGTTCCTTCGGAACCAATTGTTCCGACTGGATTTTCAACGCCTGCTGTCGAATCCGAACTTGGACCAGATATTGTCTCCGGACTTGGGCTAGGCCTTGGACTCCTTTGCGGTTTTGGAGTTGGTGAAGGCGCTGCCGTTACAGCCCCTGGATCCGGAGTCGGGTTTGGTGCTGGAATCGGACTTGCTTCCGGTGCTGGACTTGCCTCCGGAACCGAACTTGCCTCCGGTGCGCTCTGCGCCTCTGCAAACGCATAAGTCGGACTATGTCCAACCAAAATCAAACTGATTGCAAATACTGCTATTAATTTTTTTATCTTTCTCATTATTTTCATTTATCTTCTATTTATTATTTTTCTATTTACTATTAACTACTAACTATGAACCGTGAACTATTAACCAAGAACTTATTTCTTTTTTCCTACATTCTTGGAAGGGTATACCTACTTGTATCCCTTAGAAAGTTCTACTGGTAGAGTAAACCTTCCAAGAAGTTCGGAAATTTACTGTTTAGCTAAAAAAAGCTAAAAGTAATAACAACAACGATGAGCTACCAGAAGAATGTCCTGGCCAGTCGATACCAACATTACCAACGATATTCTCATTAGCCATGTTTTCAATTACTACATCAGCGCTAGCATCACCTGTTTCTACAGATGGGTCACCATTGCTTGTTGTATTGCTGTTGACATCGTTATTACCGGTGTCTGCTCCAACAGATACATCTGCACAATTACCTGAGCGACCATTAGATCCTAGAATCTCAAAGAGTCCTGGATGTCTGCGGCCTCCGCATTTGAAGGTGTTGTCCTGATCAACTACTGCTACAGATGAAAGTGATACATTTGCGTCATTATCACTATCTGCACCATTTCCGGCAATTTTTACCAGAAGATCAGAAATACAACCGCATCCTTCAAGATGAGCTGCGTTAAAGTTAGCCATATTGGAAACTTCAACGTTAGCATCTGCATCCCCAGTCTTGATAGAAACTTCGCCTCCGGTGTTCTTGTTGGCGTCATTGTTACCAGTGTTAGACACAACACCAATCAAATTTCCTATGTTTGCATAGTTATTTTGATCGATATTTTTGTTTGTTGAAAGTGATACATTAGCGTCATTGTCGCTGTTTGCTCCATTTCCACTGATCTCAACTGACATTACTCCGCCGCCATTTGGACCTGCTGTTACAGCTGCCCAGTTAGAATTAGCTTCGTTAGAAACTTTAACTGTGGCATCTGCATCGCCGGTTTCTATGGCAACATCGCCTCCGGTGTTCTTATTGGCGTCATTGTCACCGGTTGATTGGCCAACATTTACTTTGTTGTTGATTTTTGCAGTATTGTCCTGATCAACAACTACGTTGTTATTGGTTTTGACATTAGCATCATTATCGCTGTATGCCCCATTACCCGCGATCTTAACGTTAAGACCACTGGCACAACATCCGGAAACTTCCGCCTTATTTGAGTTTGCCGAATTGGCAACTTCAACATTCGCGCTGCTGTCACCGGTCTCGATAGAAACATCGCCACCAGTGTTCTTGTTAGCATCATTGCCACCAGTGTTTGCAGAAACGTTAACACTATTACTAATGTTTGCGTCATTTGTCTGCGTAACAGTGGTGGTAGTTGACTGAGATACATTTGCGGTGCTGTCTGAACCTGCACCGTTTCCTGTAACTTCAACCGTTGTTGCTAGAAGTGGTGTTGCGAATGAGGAAACTATCAATGCTGCCGATGAGACAGCTGTTGCGATTTTTATTGTAAGTTTGTTCATAATTTATTCACCCCCTTTCCTGAATCGATTTACCGTTTTTCTTATACAAAAACGGAGGTTCATCACTAAGTTTTATAACTTAGAAACGAACCTCCGTTTGCGGTCGGTTCACCCAAATCAGCCAATGGCTAATAAAGGGCTTTTATTTAATTGTTAACTTTATTCTCTTACCTACTCTAATTTCCCAAATCGCTTTCAAGTCTAACAAACACATTTTACGTTTGTCAATCAAGCAAAATAGACTTAAAAACTTACTTCTATCTGCTCTTGCTTTACTCTGACTTCACCAATCATTAGCTTATATGTTTTCTGCGCGGAATCTACAACATAACCAACTCTGGTCTTTTTAATGGAAACCGCATCGGCTTTTACTCCATTGTTGTAAACTTCGGGCGCAAAGCTCCTGCCTTCGTTATCTATAAACCTGACCATATCGTTTGGTTTTATCGCAAGTTCCTGCTTTGTCGTGTTTTCAATTTCCATATTAACTAGTAAAAATATTTTGCCATCTTTGGTTCTGATGGGCTTATCCTGGGCAATGATAGAATCTGTTTTTTCTATAGTTGTTATTGTTACATGTAACTTATCACCTGTTTCTTTTCCGTCCTGAGTCTTAATGGCCACGTCAAATTTTTTATTTACATTAATTTTTGTTGAAGAATTTTCGCTTGTTGTTGTTGTAGTGTTTACTCCATTAATATTCGCCTTATTTGGTTTAGCAATATTAAATGCGGCAAACCCTAATATAAGTACAACTATTAAAACACTTAAAGCAATTTTTGGGTGTTTTTTAAATGGTGCTTTAATTCCTTTAATTTTTTCCAGCCTTAACTTTTTCAAGAAATTAAAGTTAACTTTTTTAAAATGAAAATTAAATTTCCTGGGGGGCGTTGCTTTATCTTCCACGGGTTTTGTCTCATCGGTCCCCTCCCTGTCAGATTGTCCTGCGCCCCTGATTCCCTCAACCGCAGCTTTTGTACCGAGAGAGGCAGTCTTAGCAGCATAATCAACAAATTTTCCAATTGCCAAGATCCAGGAAGGAATCGTAAATGTCACGCTCGGTTTGTCCGTTTGAGTTTCAATCATTAATCTCTGGGCAAGAATTTAGGCAGAAGCACAGGCAGTTCGGCTATTATAAACACCATGTTTTTTTTGTCAAGACCTCTACTTTAATGTATCAAAAGGATAAATTAGAAGATTAAATTATCACAGGTAATAAATTACAAATTTAAAATTTAAAATTACTTGAAGGGCCAGAAGAAAGAAAAGATATTGGTAAAAAATTTGAAAAACCAATTGCTTTTCGCGGGCTTTATCTCACCGGTCAAACTGCTTTGGCTGCTATATACTTCCGGAGCCGGGCTTACGGTATTTGCCTGGACATCTTTATCATTATCTGACTCCGCTTTCGATACTTTTGGTACATCTGATACATTTGATACACTCGTCCCCTTCACATTGCTATTTACGTTTACCTTAATATTGGCGCCACTTGGACCTCCAACTTTTATTGTCTTCACACTTTTGGAACTGGCGCCCTCTCCTTCTATTACCGCCTCGAGCGAGTAATATCCTTCAGAACTCGGCGCATCGAAGTTTGCAGAAAAATTGTTACCGGCTTGAACCAGGTCCACGCTCCTTATTAAGTTATATTGATTATCCCGTATATTCAGGACCTTTTTACCGTTGCCGGAACTATCGCTTGCTGTTCTGGTGTACACTTTTTCCCCGGCATTGAAATTCGTATCACTACTGGAAAAACCGGAGCTCTTGGAAACCTGCAAAGAAGAAGCAAAAACAACTGGAACAAAAAATACTAAAGGTAATATTATCAGAATGATCGGCAGTAATTTTTTTTGCATCTCAGGATAAATTTCAGTTCTCTTTGCCCTATTCAACCCGTGCCGAACTCTGCTGTTGCCCTTGTATCTGCGGTGGCGCATTTCTGGTTACAGATATCGAAAACTTTCTGGGTTCAACTTTTTTGGCGAGCTTGGTTATGGTTCTTTCTGTTATTTGTATAACATTATAATTCTCAACGTAAATTTCTATAGAACCATAAGCTTTGTTATGAAGAGCATCTATGATCCTTGAGATGAGCTGGGGTGTAATTTTTTGAGTCGAAAAGTCCTGATCCGGTTGGTTCATAATAATTAACTACCGGGCAGGCAACTACGAAACAACGTGAATATATTCCTTATCGAAAATAATGTCAAGCAATTTTTTGTTAAGAAATTTGACTGAGGCCAATTGAACTTTTATGGGTTATTTTTCCATCACTCTACTACTAGTTTTGCCAACACTACAAACCTCGAAGTGTCCAAAAATCCACTACAAGTGTAAATTGTTAAAATTGTATCGGTAGATGTACTCAATATACTAACGTCTGTTGGTTTTATCGTTTTTGTTTCGGTGACCTCATAATTTCTTAATTCTCCATTCTCAAGTCTCAATTCGATCATGTCACCTTTCCTCATATCTACAAGTCCTCCCAAAATTCGCGCCTTGTTGTGCCCATACAAAACCGTATTGCCACCAGCTTCAGGCAAAGCAGATTGTGTATAAAAAGACACTCCTTCCGCAGCAACTTCCCACCTACCATTTTCAAACTTGCCGTCGGAAACTGCCAAATCGCGCTCTATCTTAGGAATACTTATTGATTTTATTTTGCTAAACTGAGTCCTGGTTGTAACAGGTTGTTGAGTTGTCGGATTGTTAGACCGCTGGATATTAAAATCAAAGTTTTTACTCGCCGCGTAACCAACCAGTACCACCCCCAGCAAAATCAAAAAAATGGAAAAAACAAACTGAAGTTTTGCTCTGAAACCGTGAACTGTCAACTGTGAACTGTGAACTCTTCGATTCCTACTTTTTACCTTGACCCTAGGCCCTTTACCCTTTTTAACTGCCATATTCCTGCCCCAATCATACCAAATCCCGATATTGCCAAAGCAAACGAGTTAGAACTCCCGGTTGCTGCCAAAACTTGTGGTCCTGTTGATGTACCCAAAACTGTGCCACCGCCTGAACTATTGCTATTGGTGTTACCAGATCCGCCTGTTGACGGACTTGGTGCAGATGTAGGCGACGGTTGGGTTGATGGTCCAGGTGTTGGGCTTGGTGTTGGTGATGGTGATGGGCTTGGGTCACCGGTATTAGCACCGTCCTCTTCAAATTGATTTAGAACAATCAGGGTTCTGTCTGGCCTCTGGTCGTTGAGTACTATGTGGCCATCTGCATTCCGATTTCGTAAGTCGTCATTTAACGTGTTGCCATCGAATAGATTATTGTCATATGCGAAAAAATCCGAGAGTGTCACTACCGGTGTGGTAAATTGATCGTTGTATTTGGGCTCTTCCCAACCGCTTGCGGGGACTATAGATTCCTCACCATAGTAGTAAGCACCAATGGCAAGACCAGAATAAGTCGTGCACTGGGCATCATTTCCCAAAAAAGATGCGAATATATCTTTATTAAATATAAGTGGCGATGTAAATACTGAGGTTCCAATTACACCTACCGATGCACCGCCGGAATTGGGAGACGGGTTGATTCCAGAAATAGAAAAAGTAGTGCCGGGACTAGCGGAACCATCAACTATATTGCCATCTTCACCCACAACTACCTTGCAAACGGTAATTGACCCCAAAGATGTCGCAGCCGAAGGGGACGCTTCATTTGCAAAAACCGGAATGTTCACACTTGACGCAAGAAAAATAAACAGAAGAATTCCTGCCAAAGCGGGTAAAAACAATTTAAACTTTCTTTTGTTCATTATGTTGGGGCAAGAAATATCCAGGCAGAAGGGATATGTTATAACATATTGTTATGAGCCTGTCAAGTTAATACAGTAAAGCTTGCTGAAAATCTATCAGCTTCGAATTTACAGGGAAACGTTATTGCAACAAACCAACTATTTGTCATCCTGAACATGGTTCAGGATCTATTATCAGATTCCGAAACGAGTTCGGAATGACAGAAAACGGTAAGTTTTCAGCAAGCTCACAGATCAATCTTATTTGAATGCTATATAAATGTGTTATGGGTTTGGGAGTGCCGGGAGGGTATAATATTTTTTGACAATTTCGGCTGCGGGTTTTGCGCTGTAGTCGTTGTTAAAAATAGCAGTTGAGCCACCAAATCCTACCCAATAGTTTAACCCTATGACTTCCTCTTGGCTTTGGATTAGATTTAATAACTCGTCTAACCACCCAGCCTGCTCCTCTTCTGTTTGCTTGCCGTGGATATCCGGAATTGGGGCGCCAAACTCTCCAAGCATAATTCTGGCTTGAGTTTTCTGGCTTAAAGTCCTTATATCGTCTGCCAACTTTTGAGGCTCTTTGACATAATGGTCGATAACAACCATATCGCCAACGGCATTGGCGGTTTGCTCGTCCATTACAAGATTTGCGACATCAAAGTTCATTGAACTAACTGTTCTGACATTTTTGCCGATAATTCTAAATTCGGTGTTCGCACTTTGAAATTCCTCAATCATAAAGACGCGAAATCCCTCAACATCACCTTTATGTCTTGGATCACCAGCGCCTCCATTTTCGCATTCCGGACAAGGAGTAAAAAGGTCGCCGTTTTGGAAAAGTTCTCCGTTTCTATTAATAAACTGGCGCATCAGGGCTAAATGTCCTTCGCGGGTTAAATCTTTTTTGTAACCAAACCAGCCTTCCCACCCGGAAAAATTGCCACGGAACCAAACTTTTAGATTGTACTTTCTGGCAGCAGTAACCCACCGGTTTAAAAAGGGAATAAACCTTTCGTCGTAGGGAGTCCCTATAGCAACATGGGTGGCACCAGTTTGAGAAATTGCCTTGACTTGCCCCTCGATAGCTCGGTCAAAAGTAGGATCATTTAGTTTTTCCCCTGCTGGGTCACGGGAATATTTCATAGTGTCTATGGATTTTATCTGCCACACTCTCTTCTCCACTTCAGGGGTTTCTGTTGAGGTCTTTTTTTGCCGGTAACTTACGGCGATGGAAAAAATTCCAATGATCACTACTATCAAGAGGATAATCTTTTTTGTCATTTTTGTTTTCCCAAAACCGGTTCAGTATTTAGATTTATTAGGTACTCACTCTTAAGTTGATAAATGTCGGCAAACGGATAACTGTTAACCAGATCGTATTTTTCCAGCTGACCGGACGCCTGAGTTAGTTTAAAGGTTGAATCACCAAGGTCATTAGTGCGCATAACAATCCAGCGCGCCCAACGGTCTGGACTGGTAGTTGCGTTTTGCCAATAAGCGCCAGTTCCTTCGTGAATGAATCTTTTCATGGGCATTCCGGATGAAAAAATAATGGCATCATGGGAGGCTGCGGAAATTAAAACAAAGCCTTTTTCGTCTTTTGCATGCTTGGTAAGCCAACCGGAGACTTCGGCAACATTTTTCTG
>ERZ1292623.3886-Hain-H51-01um-R1-3886-length-12539-cov-10_pt1 | contig 12539 bp, 4 predicted proteins | sample MGYA00564398_ERZ1292623 | MGnify/ENA primary metagenome ERZ1292623 (study PRJEB36523, sample SAMEA6512633) | groundwater metagenome | collected 2019-01-07 | study: AquaDiva: Metagenomics assemblies of 32 groundwater samples | reverse complement strand
ATCGTGCACCTCCTGCCCAGAAGATAGGACATTACTTACACAGGTGTCAATAGTGGGTTATGGGCCAGGTTGGAATTGGGGGGTCAGTGAAAACCCAGTCTCGGTGTCGATTTCCGGTGGACAGATAAGGCGCACCGGGATGCAGGGGTGTAATTGGAAAAACAACAGGTTGCCAGCATTACCTCAAGCAGTAATTTTTAAAAATGCCTTTCATGGGCTGTTACTTCTTTTAAAGACTACCCCCATATCTTTTATTTTCAATACACTTGACGAAGTATGTCGCGCTGCTTAACCTTCTCAGAAGCCACACTGGTTTGAACTAACCAGCCTTCGTTTAGAATAATAAGAATTGGGGGGCGTCGCCATGGAAGGGAAAACTCTTCCCGTGTACCACATCCTGCGGCACGAACAGGGATTCCTGAAATCCATCGCCACGGTTGTGCTCGTGGCGTTCGTAAGTCTTTGTCTCCAGCCTCTCGCTCTTGCCGCCCAATTGCCCGCGGCCGCTCCGGCCCACAAACAGGCGCCGTCGTCGAACGACGAGAAACTCACCAAAACCATCGATGATATCGAGGATCGTCTCGACAAACTTGAAACCCGGCTGACCCGCAACGAAGACGCGACAAAGGACAAGGATGAACTCAAGCGCCTGCGCAAGGATCTCGACGAGCAGGATCAGCAGGCCATGGCCGATTTCGAGAAGATCGGTCAGCACCTCAAGGACAAGAACCTCCCGAAGGTCATCCTCGATCGCCATAGCGAGGCGGTAAACACCTACAAAACCGAGATGGCGGCGCTCAAGGCCAACGTCGATGACGTCGAGAAGGTGCCGAAGGACGAGGACAAGAAGCTCAAGGCCGCGAAGGCCAAGACGCATCTTAAAGATAAGAACAAGAAGCGCGCCCGGACGAAGTTCGATCCGAACGACATGCCGAACAAGAGTCTGCAACCGAATCCCAAGAACAAGCCCAAGTTAAAGAAAGAAGACTTCGTACGCGCCGCGCTGTTCGACAACCCGGGCGTGCGGCTCGCCGCCCTCGGCGATTTCACCTACGACCGGTTACCGGGCGCCTCTGATCCGGCCTATCTCGCCACCAGCGCCGAGGTGGTGCTCACTGATGCGATCAAGGCCAAGGCCCAGGAGCTGGGCCACGACCCGGTGAAGATCTACCAGTGGGTGCGCAACAACGTCGAATGGCTGCCCACCTGGGGCGCCACCCAGGATGCCGACGTCACCTTGGGCAGCAAGCGCGGCAATGCGCTCGATATCGCCAGCCTCACCATCGCACTCTATCGCGCCTCTGGCATCCCGGCGCGTTATGTGCACGGCGCCATCGAGGTCCCGGAAGACAAGTTCCGCAACTGGGCCGGCGGCTTCACCAATGTCACAGCCGCCGCGAATTTTGCCAGCAGCGGCGGCATTCCGGTCACCACCTTCGTCTCCGGCGGAAAGATATCCAAGGTCCAACTCGAACACATCTGGGTGGAAGCGGCCATCGACTTCCAGCCCTCGCGCGGCGCCATCAACAAGGCCGCCGACAGATGGGTGCAGCTTGATCCGAGCTACAAACAGCGTCAAGAATTTTCAGGATTAGACTTGGCAGTAATATCCGGAACAGATCCGACGACAATGGTTCAATCGTATTTGGCAAGCGGCACTTTGGACCAATCTGGTAGTTGGGTAATGGGATTGAACGCTGGCATTTTGGAGACCACCGAAAGCCAGGTGCAATTGGCGCTGTCGTCATATTTGACCACCAATCTCCCAACAGCGAATATTGGTAATGTTAACGGTGATCATCATCTTATCCAACAATCGGCTTCGGTGCTTTCTGCGACTTTGCCGTACCGCGTATTAATAGTCGGTGCGCGTTATGGAGCGTTTCCCAGGTCGTTACAAAATTCTATGACGCTGGCTTTAGGCTTCGATGAGTTGGGAGAGCCTATAAATCCTGTAAGATTTCCGTTGGCACGATTAAACAATCACAAGATTACATTCTCTTATCGCCCAGCGTCGCAGGCAGACGAGCAAACCCTGGTTTCGCTAATCCCGAATGGGCTCACTGACCTGACTTCGGTGCCTACTTCGATACCTGCATACTTGGTTAGCGTTATTCCAAGAATCGCAGTCGATGGCCAAGTAGTTTCGGAAGCGACGGCAAGACGTCTTGGAGAAGACGTAAGTATCGTCTTTGGCGTAGAGAGTGCAGGCAATACCGCCCAGACCCCGTTTTATGAATATCGAGTTCCTACAGGTTCGTACCTGAATGTTCCTATTATTGCCGGAAATGTTTCAGTGCAGAAAGTGCTTGATCTTCAGGTAAAGCTATCGCAGACCCATTCGATACTCACTTCCATCGATCTGAATTCCAAAGCGACGTTGACCGCGGAAGATATTACCGGAGATGTATATTATGGAGCTGGTTTGAGTTATTTCGCTCAGTACGTCGCCATGTCGCAACTCATCGGTGTCGCAGGGAAGTCACAGCACAATTTGCCAATCGGATACGGCTCGATGGGTTATGAACCACGTGTCAGGACTCTTTTCGGGATTCCGATGGCGATTGAACGGGGAAGTTTCGGTGTGAACATTCGTCTGCATTGGGCGGTGGCATCGCTTGCTGGTGATAGCGAAAAGACACGGCAAATGGCTGTTCAATCAGGCCTTCTCTCTTCGGCCCTGGAACATCTGATTCCCGAACAGATCCTCTCCGAGGAGCAACCCGGCGAAGGCGTGTCGGCCGTCAAGGCTCTAGTCACGGCCAATGCCCAAGGACAGCAGATTTATCACCTGACACCAGTTAACCAGGCCGTCACGCTGTCGAATCTACATCTCGGCAGTCTGGTAATGGATGAAATTACGGCGGCACTCGCCGTCGGAAAGGAAGTCATCGCGCATACTCAACCGATCACCATCTCCGGATGGGCCGGTGCGGGATATATTATTCTCGATCCCGTGACGGGCGCAGGTGCTTACAAGATTACGGGCGGCAGAAACGGTGGAGACTTTCCGTGGGGAGGGCTCGCGCGAGACCTTGTTGGCGCGGGACTCGATATTGGAATATTTTTAGATAGAGTAGCAGACTCCCCCGACCCGCTCAAAGTATTCAGGTCGCTGGATAAAATCGTTAACTCTCTTGTTAAAGGGATTGTAAAGAGCACAGTAATTTATGCCGGCGACACGAGTCGGGTGAGAAAATTGTGTTTGACCCAGACACAGGCGGATTCACTTCTGGGCGCCATAAGCTCGTTGAACCAGTTGTCCTGGATTGGCCGCGTACCTGGATTGAATTTGCCGCCGGGGGTTGCTCCGGCACTGCTACTTGGTCAATACCTTGGTTACATGGTCGTTTTATTCCATATGCTGCATTTTATGCAGCTTAACGAGGCACTGGATGACTGCTAATCATAAGCCATGGATTCCCTCATTTTTAATTGGAGATTGTCGTCTATATATGCCACGACATGACTGCACAGATGTATCCGGTTCTCTAAATTGGATGGTCTTTACTGCCCCACTGCCGTCCAAAACAATCGAAGCCGGATAAGTACCCTATTGATCTGACTGCGGGGACTGCAAGTCGATCTTGGGAACCATGATTGAGAACAGATTTATTTCTGCGAAATTTGAATGAGGAAAGGGAGTTGGAGTGAATAACCGTCTGACTACTACACGAGACTTGCGCATGGGCGTTATAACGCTTTGGGCACTTCTCGCCTTGCCGTTCTCCACCCTGGCCGGCATTACAGATGGCACGGCTTGGCTCTCGACCCAGCAGAACACCAACGGCAGCTTCGGCAGCACCGCAACTTCACTCGCCACACCCGTCCAATCAACCACCGAAGTCCTGCGCGCGTACCAGGCGCTTGGCCAGCAGAGCCAACCAGCATTTGCAGCTGCGCTCGGATTCCTCAACAGCGACATCGAATCCAACACCGAATTCCTCGCCCGCAAGATTCTCGTCAACGCGCCCGCGGGCGGCGATGTCGCGGCGTTGACCAATGCATTGGCAGCGCACCAGAACGCCGATGGAGGCTTTGGTGATTACGCCGGAGAGAGCAGCTCCGTTCTCGATGCCGCTTTTGCGCTGCAGGCGCTTTCGGCCGCCGGTTACACCTCCGGCCCGCAGGTCACGGGCGCGGTTGGGTTTTTGATGAATCGGCAGAGTGCGGCCGGTGGTTGGGCGGACGGAACCAACGAACTTTCGATTCACCTTAGCGCTCAGGCGTTGCGGGCATTGTGGTCGTACCGAAATAACTATGTAGGCGTGAGTGCCGCGCTGGGCAAGGCACAGAATTTTCTACTGTCGAAGCAAGACGCGAACGTAACCTGGGGCGAGAACTTTGATACCGCGCTGACGCTGATTGCGCTCATTCCGCAGGTTACCGATCTGTCGGTCATCAAGGCCAGTGTCGCGGCGTTGCAAGCGGCGCAGTCGGTCAACGGCAGCTGGAACGACGACTCCTATACCACTGCGCTCGCGTTGCAGGCGCTGAAGCTGTACGAACTGCGCCAGGGTGTTGGCCTGGTGCAGAACGGTTCGATCAGCGGCTATGTGATCAAGTCCGGCAGCACCGAGCCGATCGCGGGTGCGACCGTGACACTGAAGGAACTGCCGGGCATTTCGGTGCTGAGCAATGCCGACGGTTATTTCATCTTCACCGGCCTGCCGGCCGGTACCTACACCATCACCGCCAGCAAGAGCGGCTACAGTGCGGCCAGCATCGTGGCCAGTGCGCAGCCCAATCAAGTCACGCTCGGCGGTAATCTGGTGCTGGGTGTGGCCGATCAAACCGGTCTGGTGCGTGGCAAGATCTTCGATGCCGCCGACCTGTTGCCGTTGTCCGGGGCAGCGGTAACGCTCAGTGGCGCCGGCATTTACTCGGCGACCACCAATGCCAACGGCGAATTCGACCTCGGTGCGCTGCCAGTTGGTGGCTACGCGATCATGGTCGCCAAGACCGGGTACTACACGGTAAATGGTTCCGCTACGCTGGCCACCGGGCAGACACTGACGGTCAACCAGGGACTGACCAAGGAAGGCGCGTTCCAGGACACGAATCCGGCCGCCGTCAGCGGTACGGTGATCAACGCCAAGACCGGCCTGCCGGTCGCGGGCGCGGTGTTCGATCTGGGCGGCGGACTGGCGGCGACCAGCGCCGCCAATGGCCAGTTCACCATCGCTTCGGTTCCGCGTGGCAACTATACGGCCACGCTGACGGCCGGCGGTTATGTGACCCAGACCTATTCGATCAGCTTCCCGGCCGGCGCCACCGGCAACCTCGGGGCGTTGTCACTCTATCCATCCGCCAGCAGCACGGCGCCGACCACGCTTACGCTGAACGGTCTGGTTGTGAACGGCGTCACGCGCGCGCCCATCGCCGGCGCGTCGGTAACGCTGGTCGAGACCGGCGCCACCGCCACCACCGGGACAGACGGCCGTTTCACGCTCGACGGTATTACGCTCAAGAATTTCACGCTTAACCTGAGCGCGACCGGATATCAGTCATCCACCGTCGGCATGCAGGTGGCCGCCTTCGGCACCGCCGAGGCGACCCTCGCGCTCTCCTTGCCGGGAAGCGGGGCGACGACCAGCATTCTGCAGGGCACGGTGAAGGATGCCTCGACCGGTGCGCCCATCGCCGGCGCCACGGTGCAGATTTCCGGCACGGCCTTTTCCGTCGTGGCCGGGGCCGACGGCCGTTACGCGTTGAGCGGTATCGACCTCTTGCAGTTCGCGGTGTCGGTGTCCGCGGTCGGTTATGCGCAACAGACCCAGCCCATCCAGCTCGCCGCGCACGGCAACTACGCCCTCGATCCGTTGCTCGCGCCGATCGCTGCGGACGCCTTTACCGTGGTATCGGTGCGGGCGGAGCAAACGCAATCCGGCGCCAACAGCACGGCGCTGTTCACCGCCAATATCGCCAGCCTGCTGTCGGTGCCGAAATCGGCGCTGGTGCTGGGCGAGATACTGGATGCGAATGGCCAGTCGGTCGCGCAGGTGGTGCCGTATGCCGAGGGCACCACCGTGCCGATGGCGGAATTCGCCTTCAATGCGAACGAGGTCAAGACCATTTCCGTGTCGTGGAGCACGCTCCAATTCGTGCCCGGTACTTACAAGCTGGTGCTGCGGGTGATTGAGCCGGGCACCATCAACGCGAGTGTGCCATGGGGTCAGATCCATGCCGAGGGCAGCGCGTACACCGGCGTCGTCGATACCCAGGCCATCGGCGGTGCGCTTGCGCTCGACCCGCCGCTCACCCAGGCCGGCGCCATGACGCCGGTGACTTTCAATGCGCTGGTGCGCAATGACGGCAACGTGGCGCTCGCCGGCGGGCTGTATGTTCTGAGCGTGACCAAGCCGGACACCGGCGCAGTATTGTTTACCGCTGAAACCAGCGCCGCCGGTATTGAGCCGGCGCAGAACGCAGCCATCTCGTTCGGGCCGTGGGCGCCGACCGAGGCCGGTAATCTGGCAGTCAAGATCCTGCCAATGACCGCTGATATTACGGGCGAGATAACCGGCACGCTGTACGTAGGTGACAAGGCCAGCGGGGCCTTCACGCTTAACAAGACAGTGGTGCCGGAAGGCACGCAGACTGTGCATGGCAGGATCGACATGCAGGGCGTCGACACCAGCAAGGGTGGCAGTACCGACCCGTTATTTGCGCTGGTGAAGGCCGCCGTCAAAAAAGGCGGCGCCTATACCGCGCCGGGGGCAGTGAACTGGCATACCACCAACCGCTGCCTCGGTTGCCATATCCAGACTCAGAGCCTCTATGGTCTGGCGAGCTCGATTGGCAAAGCCGAAATCGATTTGGACAGGACCAAGTTCCTGTACAACGCGATTGCCAGCAGCCTGCAGTCGGACGGCGCGCTGCGTATTTCGCATCCCGAGTTTGCCAGGACGCAGACGATTCTCGGTTTCTGGTCGTTAGGGGCGTGGACGGAGCCGACGGATTCCTTCCGCACCAAATACAAGACCGGGAAGTATCTGTTCGACCGCAAGACCCGCAGCGGCGCCGCCACGTTCTGGAACGGTGATCATCCCTCCTCGGGCTGGTGGGCCACACAGGTGGGCGGCACCGCGCTGGTGACCAAGGGACTTGCCGATGTGCTGCGCAACGCTCAGCAATTCGACCTGAACCAGATCAAGGATTACAGCTTGCGCGCCAGCATTGGCGCCCTCGGCACCGGCAGTAATGCGCTCGATATCGAGAGCGGTCCCGATGGGGCGCTCTATATTGCCAAGCATTTCGGAAGAAACATTGTTCGTTTCGATACGTCCACCGGTGCGGTTACTACCGTCGCCTCGGGATTCCCGAACAACGTCTACGGGATCGCCTTCGCCAACGACGGCACAATGTATGTCTCCGGCATTGGCTTCTTATCCAGGGTCAACGCCAACGGCACCAGCCAAGTCGTTTTAAACACCACCGGCGGAAGCCACGCTACCGATGTGGAGCGAGGTCCAGACGGCCTGCTGTATGTCGCCGACCATAACAATAACCGCATCCTGCGGTTCAATCCTGCAACCCAGTCGTCCGAGGTGTGGATCAGCGGCGGATTGCTGGTGAACCCCTATGGTCTCGCGTTTGACGCCGCCGGCAATCTGCTGGTCGCGAATCACAACGCCTTTAATATCCTGCGCATCGCGCCGAACAAGGCGGTATCTGTCTTCGCCGATGGACTGGCGTTCCGGCCAGTGTGGCTGGACCTCGATGCGGCGGGCAACGCCTATGTTTCCACGGTCGGACCGAACGGCATGTACCGTGTCAGCGTTCAGGGTGTGGCCGAGCGTTTGTTCGGAGTCGAGTCGACCCGCGGCATTTTGGTCAAGGACGGAACGGTCTACGTCGGTAATGAAATCAGCAATACGCTGCATGTGTTGCAGACTGGCATTCTCACCACGCCGTTCCTGGCGGACTATGCCAACGAAATCCCGCGTGTGGTGAATTATTTCCTGAGCAACTATAGAGACAACAGTACCGACAACACGGTCCAGGCGCTGCGCCTCTGGGGGCTGGCAGAGGCACGGACCGTGATTTCTGACCCGGCGCTGGTATCACAGATCGATGTGGCGATTGCCTTTGCGGACAATCTGCTGCGTACCCGGCAGCGTGCCGACGGCGGTTGGGGACATTCCGTCAACCAGGCGAGTGATGCGCTGGTTACCGCCATGGTGGGCCTCGCGCTCGACTATTCGCATCCCTCTGCGGATGACCCGCAGATACGCAAGACTATCGGGTATCTGTTGAATACGCAGGCTACAGATGGTTCCTGGGCCAACGTCAACAACGGTCTGACGACCCGGTTGGCTTCGACCAGCTTCGTCATGGCCTATCTGCCCAAGGCGCTTGAGCGCCTCGGTGGCATCGACGTCGATCTGCACATGGATCTGCCGGCCAACATCCAGCTGAGCAATCCGTCGCTGGCGCCGACCACAACGCTTCCGGGCGCCGACGGCGGCAAGGAATACATCTGGAAATTGCTGGGTGTGACCGGCTCCGGGCGTGCGGTGGAGTTCGACCTGACGCTGGCCAACATGCAGCTGCACGAAGTACGGCCGGCGGCGCGCGCCGCGTACATGGAATTTGCCAATTCCTTCACCAGCGAGAAGCTGCGCGTCGATCTGAACGTCCCGGTTGTCAAGACGGCCAACCAGTTGGCGCTCGGCGTGGTCACGGACAAGCAGGTGTACAGGGCCGATGAGGCGGTGACGATCCAGTCGACTGTCACCAATGTTGCACAGACTGTTGCCTCGGGTCAGGTGATAGTGGCGATCCGTGCGCCGGGGACGACGGTGAATCTGGTGGAGTTGGCGCCGCTGCCGGTTGAGAATCTGGCGCCGGGCGCACAGGTGGTGTTGTCCGCGGTTTGGAATACCGCCGCGACCTTTGCCGGCAATTATGAAGTGTACGGGCGTCTGTTGGACAGTCAGGGCCGCCTGGTCTCGGAAGCGGTTTCGCCGTTCGCCATCGTTGCCCCGGCGCAATTGGCGGTAACGAGCGTAACCACCGACAAGCCGTTGTACCAGGCCTGGGATTCGGTGCAGATCGACGGGCGCGTGCGCAACGCCTCGAACAACACCCTGTTGGCGCCTTCGCGTGTCGAGATTACAGTGCGCCGTCCCGATGGCAGCGTGCTGTATTTCGATACCCGTAAACTCAACGAGCTGGTCCCGGGTGGACTCATGGATGTGCCGTTCGGCCTGACACTGGCCGATGCGGCGCCTGGAGTTTATCCGGTGGAACTCGTGCTCAAGGACGAGTTCACCCGGGTGCAACTGAGTACCAGCAGCACCAGTTTCCAGGTACAGCGAAATGCGCTGCAAGGGATACTGGGACAGGTCACTGTCAGCGCACCGACGTCCTATCTGGGCGATATGAATTCATGCACCGAGGTCGCCAAGAACGTGTCGGCCACAACGCTCACCGGAGTCCGGTTGATACATCAGCTGGTCAACATGGACGCCGGCACGGTGATCGATGAATTCAGTGAAATCGTAGACCTGGCGGCCGGAAGCGTGGTGCACAGCTACTTCCGCAATATCGATACCGGTGGGCTGGCGCTCGGCGGTTACAGTTGCGTGATCAAGGCCGAGTACGGCGGGCTTTTGCGCACCATCGCTTTCGGCGGATTCCGGGTGCTGGAGCCGCCGATCAAAATCGACAGCCAGCTCAAGCTCGGCACCCGCGGCCGCCTGCTCATCCTGCTCGACACGCCGAAACACTGCGAGCAGCACGAGGATCACAGCCTCGACAGTGCCAGGAAGAGCAGCAGCTCGAGCGAGAATCACAAGAAGTGCGACCGCGATCCGCACGGACCGAAGGGCGCGGACGGCCTGATCGCGCAGCGCGCATTCCTGGAAGCCCTGCTCAAGAAGGCCGGCTGGTCGTACACCATTGCCGACACCGCCGACGACTTCACGCGTGAACTGCGTTCCGGAGGCTACCGACTGTACGCGCTGCTGAGCGAGCACGAGAAGCTCGACAAAGACGTTCAGAAAGAATTGCGCGAGGCGGTCTACCGCGGCGAAGGGCTGCTGGTGGCCGGCGGTCACGACGAACGCCACCATGGCCTCGATGAGACCCTGGGGCTGCGGTTCAAGGGCAAGGAGTCCCATGTGGTGGGCATGACCCTGGCGAGCAGTCCGCTCGGCCTGACTGGCACCGTGGCGTTGGCCTACGATCACGTGTTGCGCGTGAACCCGACTACTGCAGTGGTGGCGGGCGTCTATGATCTCGATCCGGCCAAGTACGCCAAGTACTGTGACAAGGACGGCCATGACAAGGACGGCCATGACAAGGACGGCCATGACAAGGACGGCAAAGATAAGGACGGCCATGACAAGGACGGCCATGACAAGGACGGCAGCAAAGGCCACGACGATAAGGACAAAGAACACGAGTCCTACAAGTGCCTGCCCAGAGCAGCCGTGACGGTCAACGTCTACGGTCAGGGACACGCCGTATTTGCCGGCTTCGATCTGCTGGCCGAGGCGGTGCGCCTCAGCGACGACAGCCTGCTGGCCAATCTGTTCCTGAATGGCCTGGTTACCGTGAACCCCGCCGGCCCGAGTTTGGCGCAGGGCGCGGTGGTACCGGTGACCCTGGCGCTCGAGAATCAGGGCGTGGCCACCCCGGTGCATGTCACGGTTACACTCCCGGCAGCGCTCACGCTGGTCGATGCCGGCGCGGCCATCCGGAACGGCGCCACGCCGGAGACCCTGACATGGGATATCTCGCTCGCGAAGGCCGAGAAGCAGAGCCTGACGTTCTATGTGCGCCTGCCGGCCTCGACCGGGCCGCAAACGATCACGGCCCTGATCGAAGCGCCGGTCGCCGGCGTCTTCAAGAGCTTCGGCAGTCCGACGCTGGTGCTGACGCCGACGCCTGCAGCCGACGGAGATGTGGCCAAGGCCATGCTCGAGGCGTTGATCGCCGGCGGCACGTCTGACGAGAAGCAGCTCAGAAAGGTGCTGGAACACGTTGAGCACGCGGCACGATATCTGGCATCGGACATCGAGAAGACCTTGAAGGAACTGCTCAAGGCCACCGATGTGCTCAGCGGAACCAATCTGACCGAGACCGGCCCGATTCGCATTGAACTGGATGGCTGGATTCGCTGGGTCGAGATGCAGCTCAAGCCGGAGAAGCACGGCAAAGACGATTGATTCTCCTCTGAGTCCAGGAACGGACTGCGTTGCTTTCTCCGCCCCCGGACGGTAACATCGCGCCCTCATTTCCAGCCGAATCCGTTAAGAATTCAGGGGTCCGATGTCCGTCCGCCAGCCGCTTGTGGCAGGAAACTGGAAGATGAATGGCAGCCAGGCCGAGTCGGCCAAGTTGCTCGCGGGCATAAAGCTTGGCTTAAGTTCGGTGAAGAAGGCGCAGGTCGTGGTGTGCCCGCCGTTTATTCTGATTCCCCAAGCCGCCAAGGAGTTAAGCGGCACGGCCGTGGCCTGGGGCGGTCAGAACCTCGATGCCCACAAGTCCGGCGCCTACACCGGTGAGGTGTCCGGCGCTCTGCTCAAGGATTTCGGCTGTGCCTATGTAATTGTCGGTCATTCTGAACGGCGCGCGCTGTTCGGTGAGACCGATCGGGTGGTGGCGGAAAAATTCAAGGCCGCGCAGGAGGTCGGGTTGACGCCGATCCTGTGCGTGGGAGAGCTGCTCGCCGAGCGCGAGGCCAATCAGACGGAAGCCGTGGTCGCCCGGCAACTCGACGCCGTGTTGAACCTGGTCGGCATCGGCGCGCTGGCAAAATCCGTGATTGCCTACGAACCGGTGTGGGCGATCGGCACCGGCAAGACCGCGACACCGCAACAGGCCCAGGAGGTTCACAAATTCATTCGCGCTCGCATTGCAGCCAAGGACGCCAAGGTCGCGGACGGTCTGCGCATTCTGTACGGCGGCAGCATGAAGGGCGCGAATGCCAATGAACTTGTTTCCCAGCCGGATATCGACGGCGGGTTGATCGGCGGCGCTTCGCTGCAGGCCGATGAATTCCTGACCATCTGCCGCGCGGCGGATTAAAAGTGCTTCATCAAAAACGTTTGGAGATACGGCAATGAAAGAAATTCTGCTGGTGGTACACGTGCTGACCGCCGTGGGCATTATCGGGCTGGTGCTCCTGCAGCAGGGCAAGGGCGCGGACATGGGCGCGGCCTTCGGCGGCGGCGGTAGCGCATCGCAGACGCTGTTCGGCGCGCGCGGTTCGGCCACCTTTCTCAGTCGCACCACCGGCATTCTCGCCGCGATCTTTTTTGCTACCAGCCTTTCGCTCGCCGTGGTGTATTCGCGGCAGTCCGCGGACCGGGGCCGCAGCATCACCGAGCAAGCGGCGCCGGTTCCGGCCGCACCGGTCCCGCAGGCGCCGGTGGATCCCGGTGCGCCGGCGATACCGAAATAGTATAATCGCCTCGTTTCAGCTGTACGCCGAGGTGGTGGAATTGGTAGACACGCTACCTTGAGGTGGTAGTGGCGAAAGCCGTGAGGGTTCGAGTCCCTCCCTTGGTACCATCCTGTCCAATGCG
>ERZ1292623.3884-Hain-H51-01um-R1-3884-length-12541-cov-13_pt1 | contig 12541 bp, 17 predicted proteins | sample MGYA00564398_ERZ1292623 | MGnify/ENA primary metagenome ERZ1292623 (study PRJEB36523, sample SAMEA6512633) | groundwater metagenome | collected 2019-01-07 | study: AquaDiva: Metagenomics assemblies of 32 groundwater samples | reverse complement strand
CTGTGCTTATTTAAGAAAATGAGGCTGCACAGATTTGAACTGTGGACCCCTGCCTTATCAGAGCAGTGCTCTAACCTGGCTGAGCTACAGCCTCATTCATGAGATGTAGCGAAACATCCGCCTTACACTAAAAGGGAGATGTTACTGTAGAAGAACCGTAGGTTCTTCTCATGAGCTACAGCCTCATAAGAAAACAAGAATTAAATCGTTTATAAAATTAACCAATCCCAAACTTTTTAAACCAGTTTTCTTTAAAGTTTTAATGGCAAGAGGAATGTACCACTATATACAAGAAGCATGGAAAAAGCCAGATGCAGCTACATTAAGAAAAAGAATGATTGACTGGAGAGCTAGTGAAGCAGTTATAAAAGTTGAAAAACCTTTAAGACTAGATAGAGCAAGAACATTAGGATATAAAGACAAAAAAGGATTTGTAATTATAAGAGTAAGACTTAAAAGAGGGGGGCATAAAAGGCCTCGTCCAAATAAAGGGAGAAGGTCAAAAAGACTCCACACGAGAAAAACCCTAAAAATGAATTATAAATGGATTGCAGAACAAAGAGCAGAAAGAAAATACAGCAATCTCACAGCACTGAATTCTTATGAAATAGGAAAAGACGGACAGCATTATTTTTTTGAAGTAATTTTAGTAGACCCCCAAAGGCCGGAAATTCAAAACGACAAAACAATAAATTGGATAACTAAAGAAAAAAATAAAAAAAGAGCAATGAGGGGATTGACGAGTGCAGCAAAAAAATCCCGCGGATTAAGAGCAGGGAAAAGATAAATAAATAAGAAAAGATTTTAAACTTAGATATTCCATTTATATTAATTAAATAAGAGGAAAAATGTTATCAAAAGAACCTATAGATTTAGAAAATGTTTCCAGCAAGGATTTAGATAAAGAAATTTTAAGGCTTGGGATGATAGCGGAGCTTGATGCAGTAAGTCTTTATGAACAGCTTGCAGTAAAAACAGAAGATAAACGCATCAAAAGAACTTTACTAAATATAGCCAAAGAGGAAAAAACTCATATTGGAGAGTTTCAGGCTCTTTTACTGGAGAGAGATTTAGAACAGGCAGAAGAGCTTAAAAAAGGAAAAAATGAAGTTAAATAAAAATCTAAAAAAATAATATCTTAACTTATCTAATATTTAGTTGTTTAGTAATAAAAATCTAATCTCCATCAATCTATTAATTTTAAAAACTCTATTTTCTTCTCTTTCCTATGAGATATTCAAAACTTGTTGAAACATATGAGGCCCTTGATTCAACTACAAAGAGGCTTGAAAAAACAAGGATATTAGCAAAATTCTTAGAAGATGTTTCAGAAGGTGACAAAGAGATTTTATATTTGTTATTAGGAGATATTTATCCAGAATATGATGAAAGAAAAATAGGGATTTCAAATCAGATTGCAATAAAGGCAATTTCAAAAGCAACAGGAGCAGCAAAAGAGCAGGTCGTATCAGAATGGAAAAAAATAGGAGATTTGGGAAAAGTTGCAGAAAAACTGATAAAAAACAAAAAACAATCAACTCTTCATTCCAACATTTTAACAACGCAAAAAGTTTTGGAGAATTTAAGAAAACTTCCAGAACTCGAAGGCAAAGGAACAATAGATAAGAAATTATCTTTAATCACAGAACTTCTTACTTCTGCCTCCCCATTAGAAGCGCTATATCTTGTAAGAACACTGATAGGAGATTTAAGAATAGGAATTCAGGAGAGTACAATCAGAGAAGCAATAGCAGAAGCATTTTTCTATAAAACAAAATCAGAAGCATCACCAGCAATTCAGAGCGCAATAGACAATACGAATGATTTGGCTGCAGTATTTGAAATGGCAAAGAACAAGAAACTAAAAAAATTAGGAAGTGTTTCTTTACAGGCAGGCAAGCCGATAAAAGTTATGCTTGCGCAAAAAGCAAAAAACATTGAAGAGGGTTTTGAGAAATTGGGAAAAAAATGTGCGATAGAATACAAATATGACGGATTTAGATTATTGATACATAAAAAAGAAAAAGAAATAATATTATTCACAAGGCGCTTGGAGAATGTAACAAAACAATTTCCAGAAGTGGTTGAATATGTAAACCAATATGTAAAAGGAAACTCGTTCATTCTTGATTCTGAGGCTGTAGGCTATGATGCAAAAACAAAAGAATATCTGCCTTTTCAGAGTATAAGCCAGAGAATAAGAAGAAAATATGACATTGAAAAACTCCAAAAAGAACTACCAGTTGAAATAAATGTTTTTGATATTCTTTATTACAATGGAAAATCTCTTTTAAATGAGCCATTTGAAAAAAGAACAGAACTGATTAAGAAGACAATAAAAAATCATCCATATAAAATAATTCATGCAAAGCAAATAATAACTTCAAGCACAAAAGAAGCAGAAGAATTCTACAAAAAAGCGCTAAAAGATAATCAAGAGGGAGTAATGATGAAAAGTCTTCAGGCAGAATACAAGCCAGGGCGCAGAGTCGGCCATATGTTAAAAATAAAACCAGAGGAGCGTGATTTAGATTTGGTAATCACAGGAGCAGAACATGGAAAAGGAAAAAGAAGCGGATGGTTTTCAAGCTTTATACTCTCTTGCGCAGGAAAAGATAAAGGGGAATATTTAGAAATTGGAAAAATGGGAACAGGAATAAAAGAAAAAACAGAAATGGGAATGTCATTTGAAGAGCTTACAGAAAAAATTAAACCCTTAATAATAGAAGAAAAAGAGAAAACAGTAAAAATAAAGCCAAAGATTGTTGTCTCTGTAACTTATCAGGAAATCCAGATATCTCCTAATTATAATTCTGGTTTTGCTTTGAGATTTCCAAGATTTACTGCATTAAGGCCGGATAAAAGCCCCAGCGATGCTTCATCGCTGAAAGAAATAGAAGATGATTTTAAAAAACAAAAGCGAAACTGGAGATAGATATGGGTGATTCTTCTCTACACTGAAAATTATTAGTGTATAAATTTTAACAGATTAATAATATATCATTATTAAATTTATTATCGCAGCTTAAAGATTATTATCATATTAACAATCTACAAGCGAAAAACACTGTCCAAAGGCAGATTTTGAGCAATTAATGTTTTAGAAAATTATTTTTGTTACAAAAACTCTTTATAAAGCTTTATAAACTAACTTTTTCTATAATTTATCATTGGAAGATGGCAAAAGGCACCTATAAAATTCAGAACATTGTTGCAACAGCGTCCTTGGGAAAGCCGGTACCATTGACAAAACTTGCAAGAACACAGCCTAACACAGAATACAATCCAGAAACTTTTCCTGGCTTGGTTCTAAGAGTAAAAGAGCCAAAATCAGCAGTTCTTGTTTTCTCATCTGGAAATCTTGTCTGCACAGGGACAAAATCAACAGCACAGGTAAGAGAAGTAATAAATGCAGTAATAAAACAGCTTAAAAAAATAAATGTCCATATAACAGGCCAGCCCAAAATTACAGTTCAGAACATCGTAGCGTCAGGAACAATTGACTTAAAGCTTAATCTTAATTTTTTAGCCTTAGAAATGCAAAACACTGAATATGAACCAGAACAGTTTCCCGGATTAGTTTATAAATTAATAGAGCCAAATGCAACATTTCTTTTATTCAGCAACGGCAAACTCGTCTGCACTGGAACAAAAAACAAGCAACAACTCGAAGATTCTATGGGCCAGCTGTTAAAAAATGTAAAGATTGCTCTAAAGAATTATTAACTCTCACCCCTAAAAAGTAATCATTCTCCATTAAAAACCACTTTTGAATCATCATAATATTATTTAAAGAAATCCTTTCTTCCCTTTTCATCTAAAATGGCCGGTGATGAAACTGAAACTCCTATAGAAAATTTTCCTGAAGATTTAGAGAAATCAATCAAGTCAAAAAACGAGGAACTCTTAATTGAAGCGAAAAACTTTTTTGATTTTCACAAAAAAGAGCTTGGTGACTCTCTAAGAAAAGCAGGCGCTGTAATCTATTTAGATTTTATGAAGCTCACTGAATTTTCCAATAAAATTTCAGATGAATTAATGGCAAACCCAGAAGAAACTCTGAGGCTTACAGAGCTTGCAATAGAAGAATCTGGTTTAGTGAACAATGTTCGTGTAAGACTCTTTAATTTGCCGGAATCAAGCCAGATAAAAGTGAGAAACATAAGATCAAAACACCTGAATGAATTAATTGTAATAGAGGGGATTATAAGACAGGCTTCTGATGTAAGGCCTCAGGTAGTAAATGCGAAGTTTGAATGCCCCTCTTGTGGCACAGTTATCTCTGTTTTGCAAATTGAGAAAAAATTTCGTGAGCCTTCAAGATGCTCTTGTGGAAGGCGTGGAGGATTCAGGCTTATCAGTAAAGAAATGGTTGACACGCAGAGGATTGTTGTAGAAGAATCCCCAGAATCACTATCAGGAGGAGAACAGCCAAAAAGAATTAATATTTTTGTCAAAGAAGATTTAGTAGAGCCGCGAATGGAAGAAAAAACAACTCCTGGAAGCAGAATAAGAGTTATAGGAGTTCTGAAAGAAGTCCCAGTTCCATTATCAACAGGCGGTTTATCAACACGATTTGAATTAGCAATAGAAGCCAACAATATTATACCATTAGAAGAAACATTTGAGGAACTTGACATAAACGAAGAAGATGAAAGACAAATTTTAGAATTAAGCCAAGACCCGGCAATATTCACTAAATTAGCAAGAAGCATAGCACCAAGCATTTGGGGTTATGAAGAAATAAAAAGGTCTCTAGTTTTGCAGCTTTTTGGAGGAGTTCCAAAATCTAATATAGATGGTTCAAAAAGCAGAGGGGATGTCCATATTTTATTAGTTGGTGATCCGGGGGTGGCGAAAAGCGTTATATTGGGCTTCATGGCAAATATCTCGCCAAAAGGCAGATATGTGGTTGGTAAGAGCACAACCGGAGCCGGACTAACAGCAACAGTAGTAAGAGACGAATATTTGAAAGGATGGAGTTTAGAAGCCGGAGCAATGGTTCTCGCAAACAAGGGACTTGTGTGTATTGACGAACTGGAAAAAATGGACCCGCAGGATAGAAGTGCAATGCATGAAGCAATGGAACAGCAAACTGTGACAATTTCAAAAGCTAATGTTCAGGCCACGCTTCGCGCAGAGACATCTGTTCTTGCAGCAGCAAATCCAAAATTTGGGAGATTTGACCCATATCAAAGCGTTGCTCAACAGATAGATATTCCTCCAACTCTGATAAACAGGTTTGATGTGATATTCACTCTAAGAGATATTCCAAATAAAGAAAAAGACGAGAAAATAGCAACACATGTTTTATCCGAGCATAAAAAACGGGGTGAAGAAATGACAATCCCAAGAGAGCTATTCAGAAAATATGTAGCTTATTCAAAACAAAAGATAAAGCCAGAACTAAGCGAAGAGGCAATTGAAGAATTAAAGAAATTTTATGTTGAATTGAGAAACTCTCCAATATCTTCAGAAAGTGCAATGAGGCCGATTCCAATTTCTGCAAGGCAGTTGGGGGCATTGATAAGAATGTCAGAAGCATCCGCGAAAATAAAGTTCAGCAGGACAGTTACAAAAGATGATGCAAAAAATTCAATTGAACTTATGAAATATTATCTAATGCAGGTAGGTTATGATTACGAGTCAAAAACTTTTGACATCGACAAAATTTCAACAGGAATAACTGCTGCAAAGAGAAGCAAGGTGTTTTTAGTGAGAGATACAATAACTGAATTAGAAGGAAAACTTGGGAAATTGATACCGATTGAAGAACTCGAAACTGAACTTCAGGGCAGATTAACTACAGATGAAATCAATGATGCTCTTATTGAGTTGGAAAAAAACAGCGTAATCTTCAAGCCGAGAAGAGGTTATATACAAAAAATGTAAGGTGGAAAAAAGAGAAGAATTAAGAAAGTTAATACTGACTCATTTAAACAGAGAAGTAATGTATCTGAAAGAAAAAGGAATAGAAATCACCTGTGAAAATTTTGGGTGTTTTTATGGAGAAAATAGAGATTCAAGATGTTTATTAGACGAATACTCTAACAAAATTGGTGAAAAATATTTTAATATAAAAGAAACAATGGATATATGCCATTTATTTAGAATGGAAAAACCAACCAAATGTGAAAATGACGGGTATTTAATTTCAAAAGAAATTCCGCTCCATAAAGAACTTATTGATTTATTAAACAAATTCAGAAAAAGACATGAAGTAGAGGATATTAAACCAGTGGATAAATCTTTATAAATCAATTTGATTTTTTTATAAAAATGCCAGAACAACAAAAACAAGAAATTTTTGAGCCCGTCATTTTCAAGGAGATAAGAAAATGCCAGAACAACAATTCAAAAGAAACATTGCATTCAAATTGAGAATAGGGGATATTTTAATTGGAAAACCAGTGTTTGATGGAGAAAGATTTTCTTTTCTTGAGATAGGAGACAGGAAAATTATAAGAGTGAACATAGTAGGAAATATTGTAGAAAAATTTGAAAGCGAGGGTGATAAAAAGTTTTCAAATTTAACGCTAGATGATGGTTCAGGACAGATAAAAGCAAAGGCATTTTCTGAAGATACCGGCAAATTAAAAAACTTTAATCAGGGCCAGACAATTCTTATTATTGGTGTATTAAGAAGCTGGAATAATGAAACCTACATACTCCCAGAGATAATTAAAGAGATAGATTCGAGATATCTTTTAATAAGAAAACTAGAAATAGAAAAAGGGAGGAACAAGAATTCATCACTAATCCAAAGAAAGCAGATAATTGCAATAAAAGACAAACTTTTGGATTTAATAAAAAAATCTGAGCCTGAAAATGGCATTGAAATAGAAAAAATAATAATGGAAACTAGAGAGGTTCCTCCAGATGTAATAAACCAAGAAATCAAAAAACTCTTAGAAGATGGGATTATCTTTGAACCGCGCCCTGGAAAAGTCAGGTGGTTGGGATAAATTATTAATTTTTCTCTATCAAAAAATCCCTATGTTTTTGTTCTGGATTTTTGGAGACAGAAAACTTCCTGTTTTCTCTACCAAAAAAATTAATAAACTCAGAATAAGATAGTGAGTTATGGGAAATTTTGAGATTTATTCTGAGCCGAAAAAATTCTATAAAAAAATGCTGGAAGATATTATGTCTTCTAAGAAACATGTCTATCTAGAATGTCATCTTTATTGGGATGATTTTATTGGAAAAAAATTTAGAAGAGTTTTAACAAAAAGGGCTGCAGAAGGTGTTAAAGTTAAACTGTTAATTGATGCATGGGGGGCTAAGATTGATAAGAAAAAGTATTTTAAAAAATTAATTAAAAATGGGGGAGAGGTTAGATATTTTAGAGAGATAAAATACGTTCTGAGATTTTTAAGCAAGAATCATGAGAGGAATCATCGGAAATTATTGCTGATAGATGATAAAATATCTTATATTGGCTCTGCAAATATAAGTTCTGAATTTTATCCTGATGGAAGAGAGCTTGTTATGAGGATAGATGGGAATATAACGACTGCTTTTGCAAAAACTTTTTTAAATAGCTGGGATTCTGCAGGAGGATTAAATAAAAAAAGAATAAAGAGTTTATTTCATCGTGGTTTTGAGATTATCCAAGATGCTCCATCTGAAATTTATAAGGCAACTGAAAGAAGGTATATTAAATTAATAGATGGTGCAAGAAAAGAGATTTTTATAGAATCTCCTTACTTTATTCCTTCAAGGGGCGTGAGAAAAGCTTTTGTCAGGGCAATTAAAAGAAATGTTAAAATAAAACTCGTTCTTCCTCATTATTCTGATATGAAAATTGCAGATATTGTCAGAGGAAGATATTTAGGAGAAGCGCATAGGAGCGGTGTTGAAATTTATTATTATCCGAGGCATAAATTGCACTCCAAACTATTAATTATTGACGATAAATTCTTTTTATTAGGCTCTTCAAATTTAGATTATAGAAGTTTTCTTCATCAGTTTGAAATAAACTTATTAGGTAAGAATAAGCGAATGATACATGCTTTGAAAAAATCTTATTGTCAGGCTCTAAGAAAGTGCATCCCTTTTGATTATAATGAATGGAAACAGCGTTCTTCCATAGACAAATCTTTAGACCTTTTATTTTTATTAATTAGGAAATATATTTGATTTAAAAAATTTGATAAGAAATTTACTCCATCCCTTCATGCTCTTTCTTCTTCCATTTCTTGTTAAAATAATAACCTAGCCATATAACTAAAACAAGTCCTACTAAAGACAAGGCAAATTTTAGCCAGTCCTCTGCAAATCTCCAATATTCACCAGCACCATAAAAAATTATTCCAATACCGCCAGCCATTATTCCTGCACCGACAAACTCCAAACCAAAAATCAATGTGCCTAAAAATATTACAGCTATTCCAAGAGGCAATGCTGTATAGAAAACTTTTTTATAATATTGTTCTTGTGCACTATCATAATCCTTTTGGCACAGGGTAGTATAATCGTACTGACAATACCCCCCTTCAGCAGGAATTGGTTTTACATTACCACCAGTATCTTGAATTACCTGAGATGAACTAGCCCAAGTCCCTCCTTTTTGTTCACATATCGATTGATTGATCAAATTATTAGGGCAATAATCATCGTATTGCGGAGCTTCCTTATACAAGGTAGAAATCCCATAGATTCCAACGAAAATCGTTAATATGAAAATAGCAATTCCCATCACTAAATTCTTTATATTTATCATATTTCATTAAAGCATAAAACATTTATAAATCTTCTCAAATAAAATTTCAGAATGAGTTAAAAACTCCCGAAGAGTTTTTAAACTCTTTTATTGAGAGGAAGATAGAGAATAATCGAGTCTAACAGTTACCTTACAATTAAAATTCTTTTCATACTCTTCAGCAAGTTCAAGCGCTTTTTTCTCTAATGATTTTAAGTCTACTCTTATAGTATCTATTCCAGGCTCTATATGAATTCCTCTTCCCTGCTGATAAACTGGATTATAATCTATACAGATATCAGACCTATTACCTACACCACCCTTAAGATAGCTCCGCACAAAATTTCTTACAGCAAAATATTTTATTATTCGTTCTCTATGAGTTTCTGTTTCATTAATAATCTCTACCATCTTAAAACAGATGAAAGAGAATTTATAAAAATTTATATACTGACTTTTCTCAGAATTATTATGGAAAACTACGAAAAACTCCTTGAAGAAGCATATAAACAAGTAAAGCAGATAGCTGGAACTCGGGGAGATGAAAGGTTTGAAATATCAAAAATAGAGGGGCATATAGAAGGCAAAAAAACAATTCTCACAAATTTTTCCCAGATTGTTTCTTATCTAAGAAGAAATCCAGAGCATTTTATTAAATTTTTATTAAAAGAACTTGCAACATCCGGCCAGAAAGAAGGAGACCGTTTAGTTTTAAATAATAAAATTCCAAGTTCAAAAATAAATCAGAAAGTAGAGGAATATGCAAAAGAATTTGTAATCTGCAGGGAATGTGGAAAACCAGATACTGAACTAATAAAAGAGGACAGATTAACATTCATTCACTGCCTTGCATGTGGTGCAAAACATTCTGTAAGAGGAAAAATTTAGAACATTGTTAATACCTCAAAAATTATTAAGCGAATTATCATAATATCTAAATTAAAAATTGTTATTGAAATAATAATTTCTCATGCGAAAATCCAAGCTATCGGCAGGATTTGAACAATTCATCTCAAACAAAATGAATATTTTAAGAGTTGAATGTCACATAACAATCTTTAAAAGACATCAAATCTTATGCATTTTATAGATTCATAGAATCTTAATAAAAATAAATTGAAGGAAGATTAAAAATAAAATGGCTACTATTGGATATTGTGTAAAGTGTAAAAAAAAGGTAGAGATAAAAGACCCAAAAGAAAGCAAAACTGCAAAGGGGACAAAAATCGCAAAGGGAAAATGCCCTCATTGCGGGACAACTGTTTGCAGAATGGGTGGAATTCAAAGATAAAATTTTAAATTAATTTTTTATTTTTTATTATTATGTTTATAAAAATTCATAGCTCGTATAGGGATGTAGTTGCAATATGCGACTCTGAATTAATTGGAAAAAAATTTGAGCATGGAAGAGCCCAGCTCGATGTAAAAGAAGATTTCTTTAGGGGAGAAGAAAAATCTGAACGAGAGATATTTGAGATAATGAAAGATTTGGAAAAAGAAGATGCCACTTTTAACATCATTGGTAAAAAAGCAGTAAATACGGCACTCAGGGCAGGAATTATAACTGGGGATGGAATCAAAGAAGTTTCAGGAATTCCATTTGCTTTAGTACTAATGTAGACTGATAAAATCACTCGCTCCGAGCCAGGACAAGTCCAAGGCTCTTCGCTAAAAATCTTTTAGCCTCATAAATAATTTTCGTAGCTTAAAAATCGTTATCGTATTAACAATTTCCTAAGCGAAAAATCTTGTCGTAAGACTGATTTTGAGCAATCAATCAATATCTTTATAAAATCAATCTTTCTTTCATAATCATGGCAGAAGAATTTGGAGGGAGAGAAGAAAATTCCTCAGCAGAAGAGTTTCAAAAGATTAGAGTAAAACTTCCAAGAGGAAAAGAGGTAATTGGTATAATAGAGCAGAGACTTGGAGGAAACAAAATGTCTGTTAATTGTATAGATGGAAAGATAAGAAACTGCAGAGTTCCAGGAAGATTAAAGAGGGCATTATGGCTGAGGCCAGGAGATATAGTTATAATTGAGCCATGGGAATTTGACTCGGAAAAAGGAGATGTAATCTTCAAATATACGCCAACAGCAATACAATGGCTGAAAAACAGAGGATATCTGAAAACAGACAAAATAGGATTTTAACCAAAAACTTAATAATACTTAATTCTCTTTTAACACAATGAAAACGATTTATTTTGAAAAAATTCAAAGAATTCTAAAGAACAAAAAAAGATTAGAAGAAGAGTTAAATGTAAAAATAACTAATCGCGGAAAAGAAATCTTTATAGAAGGAGTGCCAGAAGATGAATACATTGCAGAAAAGGCAATTGATGCACTGAATATGGGATTTCCTCTAAAAGTAGCATTGCTGATAAAAAATGAGGATTTTGTTTTTGAGGTGTTAAATATAAAAGATTATACAAAAAGGCATGACCTAAAAAGAATCAGAGCAAGAATAATAGGGACAGGAGGGAAAACACTCAGAACTCTTTGTAATTTAACTAAATGTTTTTTTGAAATTAAAAATAATGATGTTGGAATTATTGGCCATAACGAATATATTGAAATTGCACAAGAAGGGATTTTTTCTATAATTAAAGGAACAAAACAAGCCAATGTATATGCTTATCTTGAAAAACACCAGCCAGAGCCAATTGTTGATTTAGGGTTGAAAGAGCCTAAGAAAAGAAAGAGAACTAAAGAACGATAATTCTTATAAACATAAAAAAATAAGCATATTCATGGCAATTGCAGATACAAATATAAATGCACCTCGCGATTCTCTTGGAGAACCTATAGATTTCTTTTATCATAATGCTTATTCACCAATAGAACATATCAGTGATGCAATAGCAACATTATTCTTAGATGCAGCTTGTGAGTTAAGTGACTTAAAAAGGAATAAACCAGGAAAAATAGAGAGGATTTTACAAACATCACAACTGCTTCTGGACGCATCAGCACGATTACATGAAAAAATAGAAAGTATTGATAACATTAGGGATGGGATAAATATGGATTTAGGAGAAGGTTGTGCTTTTGCTTATCAAATGACATTTATATGGCCCGCTCCAGAAGGAGAAAGAGATTTAAAAAAACTTTCAAAAGATTATTCTAAAAAATTAAGGAATTATGGTTTAGAAATGTCAGATCCAAAAAGAATTCCTCAGGATAGATTAGATGAATTAAAAACATTCTGTCTAAGAGTATCAGAGATAGAAACTGCTCGGTGGCCTTTGCCAGGTGTTGTTTATTAAACAATTAAAATTCTCCTCCATTATTAGGAGAACGAGAAGTATATCCAACAAGAGGGAGAGATATTTCAATAAGGACCACACTTGGAGAAGCTGCAATTGCATTGAGCTGCTATAAAAAACTACAAAAGGACAATGATGAAACTGCAGCGAGATTATTATTGAGTATTGGAGCAGCTGCACAATTAATTCTTGAAGCATCAGGACAATTAACTAAAAATGAAAAATTCTATAGTGATTTAACCCATAAGGAAGTAGAAGTCGATCATAGATTTGATTTTATATCAGTATACAGGCCAGTTTTTCCAGAGATAGATGTAGAAAAAATCAGGCAAATAGATCAATTAGCTCCTATGTTCGCAGAAAAAACTAGAGAACTAGCAGGAAGATTAGCAAATCCAGAGAGATTAACTAAAGAAGAAAGAACAAACCTTGCACAGAAATTAATAGATTTATCTAATTCTATAAATCATGAACAATACAGAGCAAATCGTTATTGAGTAATAATCTTAAAGAAACGATACTGTCAAGTTATCAAGGTATGGCTTCAAACTTAAAGATGTTCAAATTGC
>ERZ1292623.3882-Hain-H51-01um-R1-3882-length-12548-cov-6_pt1 | contig 12548 bp, 9 predicted proteins | sample MGYA00564398_ERZ1292623 | MGnify/ENA primary metagenome ERZ1292623 (study PRJEB36523, sample SAMEA6512633) | groundwater metagenome | collected 2019-01-07 | study: AquaDiva: Metagenomics assemblies of 32 groundwater samples | reverse complement strand
TCCGGCAAATTCTTCGCATCAAGCGTTGTCTCATATTCCTTCCGATCTGGTTCGCGCCATTGGAAACCTTTCTCCTCCGCCTGCTCTTTTGTGAGCGGAAAAAAATCTTCTGCGATCGTTTCGTTGTACGCAAAGGGAGAAAATTCTGAAGGAAAGAATTCTCCATATCGGTATTCAATTTTTCTCCTTTCTCCATTTTCCATTTCACGTTCAACCACGTACGGCATAGCATTCATGTGTTCGATAATCTTCGCCCGGAGCTTTTCGTACTCTTCTTTTGAGTATTGCTTATTGAAAATACAATACTGCTTTTTTTTCAAACCGACACAGCCAAAAAGATTAGACGAAGATCGACACGAAATAGAATATTCTACTCCCTGCAAGGAGGGCCAACAATCGTAACAAAAACGGAGAGTATCCACCTCCAAGCCACATGTCACGCTCTCATATATACGCGAGGCGCTATCCCCCCAGACGGTATAATCATAAGAATCAGAAACCTTGTCAGAAGCTACCTGGCAATATTTAAGATTTTCTCCATTGTGAACCGCGTAGCTTCTATGAACATTTTTTGAATGTTCGATATGTTCACCGGTGCAATTCATATTATTAATCCCGAGCGTAAATCGCATCGGAAATTTCATCCAGAATTCTTGGACTCTTCTTTTCATCTCATCGATCGCAGTATATGAACCCGACCGAAACTCTTTCATAAACTTTGCGTACGATTCTTTCGTGTGTGGTTGGTTAAAGATGTAATACGACTTATTTCGTAAATTGACGCAACCAAAACAATTCTGACAACCAATGAGATTTCTTGAAAACCACACCTCGTGGCAATCTTCGACATTCACCGAAAAGAAAACACGATAGCTCTCGTCAACCATGTAATCTTCGTAAGAAAGCTCACTGTGACGAAATTCATATAGATCAAGGGAGTCTTTGCCCTCTCTACCTCTCACGCAATATGCACTGTTTTCTCCATAATCCATATCGAAACAGAGATAGCAGTTTTTGAGGTTACTTGCCTGATCGCAATAGTCAGAATTCACCATATTAAGTACCGACCTCGATGGCCATGGCACAGCTTGAAGAAACTCTCTGAACTGTTCGAAAAATGGGCGAGAAAAATCGTAATCTTTTCCATAACTCGCTGCTTCCCAATTATCTGAATTCCAATAAGGAAGGTCATAAATAGTTGCCAATACTTCCTTCGGAAAACTAGAAAAGATTTCCTTCCCGGAAATCGGGTCTGGTCGCCGAAAAAAATTCCTCTGGTTTCTCCAAATGAACCTCCGGATCATCCGACACTCCGGGCACCAGGTAGGTGGCGGCACCTGCATTTTTTCATAGAACGAAAAATCGTCGGGTTCGATGACAAAATCTTGCTTACAATTTTGGCAGATTCTTGATTCGTTATTCATTACAGTGCCTCGTATACCTTCTTAATGCTTTCCTTTGCTACCCCCGCGTAGTGAGCGGCGACTGCATCACGCAACACAATCAGCCGCAACGATTCCCCTCTCCACTTTGGGTCGCCAATCGTGAGATCAATGAGTCCCAGTGCCCGTTCGATAGCGCCCCGAAATTGAGCTTCTTTTTTCGATTCCCAGACACGGGCACGTTCGAGCTCGGCTCCAATTGAAAGCAGTTGTACCCGCTTCGTCAGTGTATGCCACCGCTCTTCTGTCATACGGAAAGAATTTGCTTGATAATTTTTTCCACCTGGGAACGCACCGCGGGAATTTCTATTTCCATAGAACGGTTTCCCTCTGCGGGCCTAATGTTAATCAGAGACACGAAGTCGATTTTCCCTTCGTCCGCATACACATTCGCCCCCCATAAATTTTTCCAAGACGACCCGTTTTCCACCATTTCATCTGCACAATCGCTGTGCAGCTCGCATACTGCGGATAGTATGCCTTGCTCGACATCAACCACCACTTTCACAAAATCTCGCGGAATTTCTTTCGTATCGCCTGGACGTAAAATCATAAGTATATATGAGCTATTACCACTACAGTACCAGCTTCCGCGGCACTCGGGGAAGCGCTTCTATCGCATTACCACATCCTTAATCCGCTGCGCCTCTTCTTTTATTGTTTCGCTCTCGTAGTCACCCCCGTGTGCTGTTGTACCTTCATATGACGGCTTCTTCTGATCGAGATGTAATGAGAACGTGAGAATCTCCGGAGTTTCGGTAAGGTACACATGAAACCTCGGATAATCGGCTCCGAGGGCGCGCACACAGTTTAGCTCGTGTTTTTCACTATAGCCAATCGCCTTGTATCCCATCTGGCGTACGAGATCCTGAACGTTATAGTTATGATTGTAGAGCTGAAATTTCATACGACTTCTGTTTGATAACATTGCTCGCAATACGAGCGAAATCCTGATTTCGGTTCATACATGGTCTTAATATTCATCCCACATCGATCACATACCCCATCGTATAGACGATAGGGATTCGCGAGGATATAGCGCCGTCTAATGCGTTCGTTCGGATGAATCGTAGGAATCGGAAGCTCCTTTCCGCGATAAAATGCCAGTTCTTCGGGAATAATCCGAAACGGCCGTTTTGTGGCTTCGCACAAAAACGCTTCTTTCAGAATTTCATCGCCTACCGCCTCGATGTCATCATAACTATTATTCTTTTGAATTTTTGCGTTCTCATAAGATTCGTTGTCATCAATCTCGCTAGGCGGATTCACCTGAAATTTTTTCTCTTCACTATCAGAAAGTGGGAACACGAGACTCGCAAATGAGTCGTTGTATGCATACGCGCTGAATTTGAAAGGAAAAAACTCTCCATAATTCCCCTCTTCAAGCATCTTTGTCTTGATGCTATCAACGATTCTTTCATATTCCTCTGGTTCGTATTTGCGATTAAAAATGCAGTAGGACTGATTCTCTAGTCCGATACAACCGAAACAGTTACTGACGCTCCTGCAGTTGATTACAAACTCGGAATCGGTAATAAATTTGGAGCCGAAAGAAAATTTCACGTTCGAACACTGGGAACCTACGCCCACTGTTTCGTACAGAAGTTCCGAGCCACCAGAGGCAGAGTAATCCATGGAATCATGGTTCCCTATCGTCATATCGGCGAAGCGGATATTCTCGCATTTCTCAGCAACATACGCTTCATAACAGTTCTTCGATTCAATGATGTGATTACCGATGCTCCGTAGTGCCTGCTCGTTCCGAAGCGCCCGTGCAGGCTGCGACTTTACCAAATCCCAAAAACGCTTTTGCAGACGAAGAAGCTCAGCTCGATTACCAAGTTTTACTTCAGCGATCTTTTTTTCGTACGCTTCTTTCGTAAGTTGCTCATTAAAAAAACAGTAACTTCTGTTCCGTAGATTCACACCCCCAAAACAGTCGTGGCAATTCTTTGAGTCATACATAAAGCGGCATGAGTAGCAATCGTTTGAAAAATAGAGGAAGTCGGTATTATTCAAATTCTTCGAGAAAACCCCTTCGTAACACTCCGTAGCATTCTGGACCTGGTATGAGTCCATGACGTCCCGAGAGTTCTGCGAAACGGTAGCGCTATAGTAGACATTTTCGGAATTCCATCCACCCGATACGAAGTATCCCCGCTTCAGGTTTCTTCCGTTTACCGTGTAATCGCTATCGATGTTCGAAGGATCGCGTACGATCGCGGGCTGGGGCACCCGAAGCCGCAAACCCCAAAGTTCATCGAATAAATTATGACTGGTTTCCGGGAAAATTCCGTAGCTCAAAGGATCCCATGCGTACGTGTGGTAGTAATCCCAGTCGTAGACTTTGAATGCGCTTTTAGGGGGCACGATGGAGATTACTTTTTCGGTATGACTCGGTGCTACACACTCCGTTTTATAGAAACGCAGCATTGGACTAAACGCGAAACGCCTCATCCGGCGACATGGCGGACAGAGTTTCGGCGGAGGGACACGAAGCTTACGGTAAAACCGTATGTCATCATCGGTTACCGAAAATTTTTTGAGACAATGTGGCGACGAGTTTTCCTGCGCGCATATTCGCTCGTGCGGTTCAAGCCGAGCAAGAATATCATCTAACTTCGCATCGAATTTGGGAAATGAATGACTCATATAACTTCCTTTTGGTAGCAAGACTCGCAGTACACGATCTCCGGTCGGTTGGGCACGTACGTAGTCCTAATAGCTTTCTTGCAGTTGTCGCAATTTCGATCAAAAAGCTTCATCGGCCCGCGCCGGCGGATGCGATCTGCATGGCGACAATAGAAACATTGCCGCGGGATAGGAAGAATTGCTTTCCGATAGAACTGAAGTTCAGCTCCGGTAATCCGGTAGTTACGATCGCAACCGGTGCAGGTAAGCACTTCGCTCACGATGGAGTCAGGAACATCGTCGATATGATCGGGAATCTTTTCTGCGTTCAATGTTCCTTTTCCCTTCGTCATTTGGAGGTCGTCTTCCCAGCGGAGTCCTTCCGCTATCGCACTCTCTCGGGTAAGCGGCCATATTTCTTGACCAACGCTTTCGTTGTACGCGAACGGTGAAAGCGCGGGTGGCATCATGAGACCGTATTCATCCCGTTCTTTTAACTCCTTAACAATGCGATCGCGGAGCTTGTGAAATTCTTCTTCACCGTAGCGCTGATTCAGAATCACATATTTCCCGCTCTTGATTCCATCGCAACCAAGACACCAGGTGCTCGATCGGGTTTGCGCCGAATATTCGACATTCTGACAATTCTCCACCCAAAAACCACCGATCACTCGGTTCGAATATCCGGCTGCTACACAGCCAAGAAGTAATTCAGAATCATACCCGAAACCGATGAGATCATAGGAGTCACGGTTCAGTTTCACCGAGAACAAAAATTTCCCGTCTTCGCAGCGAGTCGTCTCAAATGAGTTGCGCACATTCTTCGATTCGAAAAGGTAATCCCCTTCCACGCCAACTGACTTTAAATTACTATTCTCGCGGCGAGGAAATTTAAGGGAGAACGCCTCGAACTCTTTCCGGAACTTTTCCATCTTTGAGTAGCTTCCCCGAATTTCACCGGTGCGACGTTCATATTCATCTTTCGGGAGTGGTTCGTTCAAGAAGTGATGCGATTTGTTTCGAAGATTCACGCAGCCGAAACAATCCTGGCAGCCGCTCAAATTCAGAACGAATGCCGCGTCGAACGAGCCTACGGTGTTTTGACCAAACTGCACGGCCGTAGATTCGTTTACGTTTATCACTTCGTAGCACCGTTCGAGTTGCACTCCCTGGTAGCCGTCGAGCGTGTCGCGAGAAAACGCCGTGCCGCGCGAATACATTACATTTTCGTTACCACCAGCATTGAAAATCATATAAGAATCTTTATTGCCTCCCGCATAGTTCGTGTATTCGCTCCGCACGTTTGGCCCGAGTTTGCTGGATGTCGAAATGATCGTTGCTTTCTTTGGTACCCGTTGCATGAGCTCACCGAGTTGCTCGAAGAATGGACGCGAATCGTCGTAAGACTTTCCGAAACTATACGCATCCCACTTATCTGATTCCCAGCAGGATTCGCAGTAAATCTTGTAGGGCGTTTTTGGGTTGTAGCAGGATACGAGCGCCTTTCCACAGAGACCGCATTTCCGCGAATACAGACTTATTTCATTTCGAAACGGCGCTCTTCGCCTAAACCGACAATCCGGACAAATAGCTGGCGCCGGCACCTGCATCTTTTCGTAGAACGAAAAATCATCGGGTTCGATGATGAACGCCTGGCTGCAGTTTTTACAATTTCGGGTTTCAGAGTTCATACGACTTCTGCTTGGTAGCAGGTCTCGCAATACACTACCTCCGGTCTTTCAGATGCATATGATGTCTCGAATTCATTCGCACAACGTCCCTCGGGATGATGCGGGTGTTTCGTCGAATTTTTGCGCACCGTGTAGTCACAAACGCACTGCCGGTGCCAAAGCTTAAGGGGATTCCTATGGTTCATTCTTTGGAAATGCCGACATTTAAAGCAAAGCCGAGGAATAGGAAGCTTTACGCGTCGATAAAACTGAAGCTCCATATTCGCTATCCGATAATTCTTTTTACATTCTCCACAACTAAGGACGACTTCCAAAATATCATCTTTTACGTCTTTGATGTTATCCGGAATGGAATATGTCTGTTTTTGAAATTCTCTAACGTCAGGATCTCTCCATGGATATCCATTTGCAACCGCTTCGTCTTTCGAAAGCGGGTATGCATCCGGGGCGGTACTTTCGTTGTAACCAAACGGCGACAGTTCAATTGGGAAAAATTCACCGTAGTGATAGACGCGTCCTTTTTTATCTATATATGGAAAAGACTTCATTTGTTCCGTAATTTTACTAAGCAAAGTGAAATATTCTGCTTTGCTGTACTGTCTATTTAGTATGCAATATTCCTTATGCTTCATGGAGATACAGCCAAAGAGATTGCCACATGAAAAGTTATAGTGCCCGTATTCTAAGTCATGTGACTGCCAAAATGCCTGCCCAAATTTACTATTATTAAGAGCGGTGCAACTGATTACCTCGTAACAAAATTCCGACCGGTCATATCCTATTTTACTGATATCCATCGAGTTATATGCCGCCGTTATCTTCGGATAGCAATAGGCGCAGTCCTCGGAAAGTTCGACTCGGAATCCATGCCGGATATTTTTCGATTCCCTCATATCATCCCCAATACAACCTACAGAGTTTTTTTGATATGAAGAGCGCCGCAATGCTTGTTTTTTTAACTCGCTAAACTTTTTCTTTAATAATCCAAGCGATGCAAAGCTGCCGATGTTAAACTCGGCAATCTTCTTGAAATATTCTTCTTTTGAGTACTCTTCATTCAGAATACAGTAGTTTTTACTACGTAAGTTATAACTTAAAAAGCAGTTGTTACAACCACGTAAATCGTAACTGAAGAAGCAATCCCGACTATCAAACACGTATTCAACAAATGCACAGTTATATGATGCGCCCACAAAATTTCCCTCGTACACTAACTCGCTTTCGGTAACTTCGAGAACATCAAGGCATTCCTTATCACGCACGCCATACCAACAATATGCGCAGTTTTCATTGTAATGACTACCAAAAAGTAAGTAACAATCTTTATTTTGTAAAACATAGTTGCTGTATTCGCTGCGAACATTCTGGGCCGGATTATTTACGAGTGCAATTGCTGGAACAACACGTTGGAGATCTCGGAATTGTTCAAAAAATGAGCGATTAAAATCGTACTCTCTGCCATATTTTATCGCATCCCACCCATCACCCCACCAGCATTTCTGACAGTAAACGGGAAATGGAGCGTCGGCATGGTACATTGAAATGATGTTCTCCTTACAAGAGTCGCACGGTCTTTTATAGAGAGATGATTCATTCCGAATTGCCGACCGTCTCTGCGAACGACATGACGGGCAAAACGTCGGCGCCGGCACCTGCATCTTTTCGTAGAACGAAAAATCGTCGGGTTCGATTACGAACTGGGTTTTGCAATTCTGACAGATTCTTGATTCGTTATTCATCGTGTTTTATCCGGCAGGGCCGGATCCGGCTTTGCCGGACAGTTTTGGCAAACTCTAGTTTCTGAATTCATTTTCTTATTCTCATGTTCTTGAGAATATTGGAATGGCATTATACGACTTCAGCTTGGTAGCACTGCTCACAATACACTACTTCTGGCCTTTCGAGAGCATACGATGTCTCGAATTCATTCGGACAACGCCCTTCGGGATGATGTGAGTGTTTCGCGGTGTTCGGATATATCGAGTAATCGCAAAGGCACTGCCGGTGCCAAAGCTTCAAAGGGTTTCGACGATTGAAACGTTCCTCATATCTGCAATCCTGGCATATTCGCGGAATTGCAAGATTCTCTCGACGGAGGAATTCAAGTTCCGATTTGATAATCCGGTAGCTCCGTTTGCATGAGCCGCATGCGATGATTTCGTTCAGAATCGAGTTCGAGACTTCGCGAATGTGATCCGGTATTGCATTTACCTGTAGCGTCGCCTGGTGTGGGTATGGATCGGGGTCCCGCCACACATATCCCTCATGTTCCACTTCCTCTTTTGTTAAAGGGAAATATTCATTCGCTAATGATTCGTTGTAGGCAAACGGAGAAAACTCAGTAGGAAAAAATTCACCGTATTTGTATGAGGTTCCCCTTGTTATTTGTCCCTTGTCGTTTGTCACTTTTGAGATGTAAGGCATCGTATTCATATGCTCAATAATCTTCGAAACGAAAGGTTCGTACTCTTCCTTCGCGTATTGCTTGTTGAGAATGCAATACTGTTTTTTTCTCAACGAGATGCACCCGAAAAGTGATGCGGAGTTTTGGCACCAATCTGAATACTGAATATTTTGAGATGCCTCAAGAAACGAAAAAAAATTATTCCCGTAGCTACCAAACCCTCCGGCAATTCCTTCATAGAGCAACTCGCTTGCTACCCCGATATTGTCATACACATCTTTCGATCCTTTGGTGACACGATTGGAATACTTGATATCTTCAGCGTCGTACGCATCGAAACACTGCCTCACATTCTTACAGTTCTCGATATTGTTTCCTGTGGAGTTCGTGGTTTTTACGATATTCGCATATTTATGAAGCGCTCTACTCATTAATTCAAAACATTCTTTCCTGATTTCATTTAACACCCTATTACTACCGAAATTTATCTCTCTAATTTTGCGCTGATATTCTTCTTTTGAATATTGTTTGTCGCGAAAGACGAACTGCCGGTTGCGAAGATTCGTGCTCATGAAACAGTTCTGGCAGTTTACGCAATCGAATAAGAATCTTGACTCAATGCAATCTCGCGAGCGCACGAGGTGATGAGATTTGTAGTTACGTGCCCCATCTACATTTCCGTAGCACATCTCAAGTTCGCGGCAATTCAAGGAATCGAAGGATTCTTTGCTCCAATCAATCGAACGGGAGTAGTACACGCTTTCGCTATTTACAATCGAATAGGAGAGGTATACATTTCTGCACCCGATGATAAAATTCGCGTAATCAATACCAATCTCGCTCCGAATGGAAAAAAGTGCGATGCGGGGCACACGTTCCTGCATCTCACGGAATTGAAGAAAGAATGGACGATTCCAATCGTATTCTCTCCCAAATTTGAGGGGATCCCATCCGTCCCCGTACCAACATTCCCGGCAGTACACCGTAAATGGTTTGTCCGGAGAGTACATTGAAATTATCTGCTTTTTGCAAAGATCGCAGGCATCGCGGTAAAGTGTGCGTTCATTTCGAAACGCGAATTTCCGCTGCATCCTACATTCCGGACAAAACGTCGGTGGAGGTACTCCGATTTTTTCATAAAACGAAAAATCGTCGGGTTCGATAGCAAAAGAATTACGGCAGTTTTGGCACTGTCTGGTTTCACTCGCCATAGGTTAGTCTTACTCTTTAATCACCGTTGCCATCCATTCGCGATATGCACGATTGAAACGTCGGATATCGATTGCCCCAATGTAGGGCATAATACCAACTTGGGATTCTATGAGTTCTTCGATTTCCGCGATCTTCGGTTCCATGGTTTTAATCAGCATCCCCGCACCGAGTTCGTTTTTCACCTCAGTACCAACCCTCATAATCATTTGGATCGGCCAAAGATTTACTGCGGAAGCAAGATGCCGATTCATAATTTCGTTCCCGAGCCGCACCGCATCTTTCGTGTCCTTACACGTGGTGTAAATGAGTACCATTAGATAAATAATAACCAATGGACAAATAGACAATGACAACGAATACGAACGCAGCCCATTGGCAATATACCGACCTTTTTTCTTACCGATATAGTGACACATTCTCGTGAAAATATCGATCGCAGCGTGTACCCTTCTTCGCCCCCCAGGGCTTCGAAAGGACTATTTCCTCGCCAAGCGAGGAAATAAAAACCGCTTTCGCGGTAGTTCAGTATCACTATTCCGAATCCCCTGCCTTGTCGTAATGTAGTTCCTTATCCTCAATCGCTTCGAGCCGACGTATGATGCGTCGCATGCGGTGGAGGTGACGATAAAGCCGCACCACCCAAAGGATGATGAATAAAAAGGCGAGTCCGATTACGAATAGCACCCAGTCTGCAATAAACATCCGTCTTCGTTATTTTAACGAAATTATTTTTGAAACGCAATCACGGGGAAGGTCGACCTGCTTCGGAGAAAGAATCTAGCTCCGGCCCTAACGGCACCACGAACATCTCAAATGCCACTTCCCCTGCAGCATTTTTAATCTCCGCTGATACCGGGTACTGCTTCCGGAGCATCGCCGCAAATCGCTCAAGCCGATCCGCGTTTGCATTCGTTTCATGGGGAGTGTTTTCGGTTGTGATAATAATCGTTGCTTCCCGAAATCCATACTCAATGAACTTGTCTATGTAACGCTCATCAACTGCAGTGACAAGGTTAGTAAGTGAAGGGATCATGGCGACGTCGTACGTTCTCCTCCGTTCAAAAATCCACACGGTTGGGAACCAATCCATGCGGTCATCGAACACCAACATATGCGTCTGTTGGGGACGATCTTCGCCTTTCGCATGAATCGCTTGGATAAGGTCAATTTGGTAGTTACGGATTTGTGGGGTTTGTGCGAATACGTAGTACGACGGATCTGGATGCCTACGGTAGAAATCGGCAACGAGCGCCTCGAGCGCATTGTACCCGAGCCATTCAGGACGCGAATCCATGACTAACAACGTATGACTTATGATTGGTACTGAAAGAAGCTGACTTTGTACCATGAATATTCCCTCCCATATGAACAACAAAAGACTTACGACTAAAAACGAAATCTTAAACAACTGTTTTTGTAACTTGGCGAACAGTGCAATACCAGCCCAAGCAACAGCAATCACGACAAACGGTAATACCACAACCCCGTATCGATCCCCTCCGCCCGTAACTCCAAGCATGAGCAAAATCCATGTAAGAGAAAGCAATATGATAAAAAGATTTTGAGATCGGCTTTTGTGCCGAATCCACGCAATGATTCCGAAAAGAAAAGCGCCAGCGAGGGAAATGAGAACCACTGGCCCCATACCCCAGCGAAGACCCTGGAGGGCATCCCCGATCCGCCCCAAACCGAAGCTCGCTCCCCTTGTGAGTCCTCGAAAATCATCTGGGTGAAGACCGATCATCGTTGAAAGCGCGGCGTCGGGATGCCCCCGCGTTACTACCATCATCACGTTATAGACGATTACCGGAGAAATGAACGCAAGAAAAACTCCTACGCCTGTCCAAAACCATCTATTTCGGAACGCGTTTCGCCGCCACAGTAGGATCATTAAAAGAAACACAGGCCCCATGAAGAGAAACGTGTACTTCGTAAGGAGTCCTAACCCGACGAATGTACCCCACGCAAGGTAGAGGCGCGGATCTTTTTCTGCGCGGAGAAAAAAGTAAAGAGAAAAAATTACCGAAACGATCACGAATCCATCGAGGAATCCGATCCTCGAAATCCACACGTGGTAGTTCATGGCTGCCATGATGCCCGCCGCAAGGATCGCCACACGGTTCCCTGTCATGAGGCGTGCGAGCAGGAATGTTCCGTAAATCGCAAGAAGCCCTGCGAGTACGAATGGGAGCCGTGACGCGAATACCGTTTCTCCGAAGATTTTAAAGAAAAACCACTGTACCGCAAAAACAAGCGGCGGTGCGTCGTGGAACGAAAGCCCCTGCCACCACACGTGCTCGGGAAACCAGATAATCGGCGTTGTCTGGATATTTGTTGATGCGATGTAGTCAAAATATTCAACGGAACGCATGGCGTAGAGTGCCTCATCGTTCAATAAGTCCGGCCCCGCAAGATTAAAAAAGCGTATCACCGCCCCGAAGAGCATAATCCCTATAAGAATCCCTGGTACAATCCAATGCTTTTTTGATACCCAAGGTTTACTTTTCATAGCGATATTTTATACGTTAGCGTCAATGTCACTATTATGAAATCTCAACCGGAGAACATTGAAAAAACTTTCCGCTATGATACCAAGTGCCATTTTTGAATTCCCTTCCCTCCGCTCAATGAATACAATTGGAATTTCAGTAACCTTACAATCAAGCTTACGAAGCGCGTAACTCACCTCAACCAAAAATGCATATCCGATAGAGCTAAAAGACACATTCGCCAATCGGCGCAATGTTTCAACCCGGTAGGCACGGAAACCGCTTGTTACATCCCGATAAGAAAGCCCTAGGATGGTGCGTGCATACCAATTCGCGCCACGACTTAAAATTCGACGCAAAAAATTCCATTCCTCAATCATTCCTCCTCGCACGTATCGGGAACCGATCACCGCATCGTAAGATTTAAGTGCCTCAATCATCTTAGGGATTACCCCGGGGTCATGTGAAAAATCTGCGTCCATGTGGATAATATACTGAAGTGAAGGGAAATGTAATTCGTAGAGAATGTATCGGAATGCTTCGGCGTAGGCGGTACCAAGACCTTGTTTTTCTTTCCTATGGAGCACGGTCAAGGGGTACTTTTCCGCGAGCACATCTGCTACCTTTCCGGTGCCATCGGGAGAATTATCATCCACCACCAAAAGACCTAACCCATGAA
>ERZ1292623.3881-Hain-H51-01um-R1-3881-length-12549-cov-5_pt1 | contig 12549 bp, 13 predicted proteins | sample MGYA00564398_ERZ1292623 | MGnify/ENA primary metagenome ERZ1292623 (study PRJEB36523, sample SAMEA6512633) | groundwater metagenome | collected 2019-01-07 | study: AquaDiva: Metagenomics assemblies of 32 groundwater samples | reverse complement strand
TGCAGGATGGACTCGATGTCGCGGAAGGAGAGCTGCATCTCGCGAAGCGCGTCCACGGCATGCTCCCGAAGCGAGGGGATGGAGGACGCTGCGTCCTGCGCGAGCTTGAAGGCGTCTACAGCCGCGCGTGCAAGCTCCGGCAGGTGGATGACCTCCTCGGCCTTCTCGCCACGGAGGAGGCGCTCTACCTTCTTGCGGCCCATGCGCAGCGTCTGCGCTTCGGTCATCGGCACGAGCGGGATCGTGGTCGCGCTGGTCGCAGACTTCGGGAGGGGTTGCTCGATGATGATGCGCCACCAGCCGGCCTCGGTGCGAGAGTAGTGGACCGTCAGCACCGCTCCGTTGTAGCGCGCGCCAGTTTAGATGTCATCTAGCCACAGCAGGTTCTGCACGCCCGCCCAGGATAGGAGATCCGCTGTAGCCTGGAAGCGCTCGAAGGCCTCCTGGGTTGTCATCCCATCTAGTGTATGGGCAACGTGCACGCCGAGGTAGGGTGGCTGGGGTTCGAGGAGGACGACAGCGTCGGGGAAGGCGGCCTGGAAGGCAGCAATGATGTCGATGCGGACCATGGGTCAGCATCACGTATGGGGTCGTGGCGAGCAAGCTCCGAGGTGCGGGCGGCGCGGTCACGGGGTACTGGGGCAACAATCCGTACCGCCGGATCATCGACGCCGAGCGGACGCCGCAGAAGATCCGCGTGCTCCTCCAGGACAAGCTGCGCGGGCTCGGGAAGCTCGCGTGGCTCTACTTGCCGGTGACCAGCACGACCTCGGGGGTCGTCGCGTGCACGTGCGTACGGGACTCGACGCAGCAGGCCGACCAGCCGTGCTTCACGTGCTACGGCACGCACTACGCGCCCGGCTACCTCCGCTTCGGCTCGACGACGCTCTTCTGGGCCTCCGCTGAAGCCGCCGGCTTCACGCTGGCGGGCTGTGCGCTCGACACGACGATCAAGCCGAACCGCGTACTGCTGAACACCGGCGCGACCACGGGGACGATCACGACGACCGACAAGGCCTTCTCGAACCCGGACGCGGTCGCGTGGGCGCTCAACACCGACGAGATGCTGCGCGCGACTGGGAACACCGTCGTGGTCCAGTTCTCCATCGACGCTGGCACGAACTGGAGGGCCAGTTCGGACATCAACAACGCCATCGTGGGTCTCGTCGGGACCGGCAACGTGCGCCTGCGGATCACGCTCACGCGCTCGGCCGCCGCAGACAAGTCGTCCGCGTGGGAGATCACGCGGCTCCGCCGCGTGCGCGACGAGCACGTGAACCGGATGCTGCTCAAGCGGCCGAGCTACCTCGCAGGGCAGATCCTCCTGCTCCGCACGTGGGCCATCGAGCAGGTCGGCCTCGACGCAGGAGCTGGGCGCCAGGTCGGGCAGATGGCGGATCGGGGCTGGACTGCGCCCCTCGACTTCTTCGACACGTCGCTGACGATGGACACGCCGTCGGTGAAGATCGACGACCGCGACCCCGGACCGCACCCCTTCTACGAGATCGCGTACGGCATCCACAGCGGAGACCGCTACGCGATCACCGGCCTCTCGTTCAACGAGCAGTTCGGACTATTCACGCACCAGTCGTGGGGAGACCGTCTCGTACAGCGCGGAGAGAGCTACCATCTAGTGTATTGAGTGTGCAGAGAGCACTCGACCTCCGCGGACCCAACGTCTCAGCCCTCAACCCCGAGCAGCGCGTGCTGCTTGCATGGATTCGAGAGCGGCGCAGCCCAGTACAGCCAGGGCTCGCGGCGCTCCACTTCGAATGGAACTACTGGACGACCTACGACCGCTGCCGGCGGCTCCTCGACCTTGGCCTGATCGAGCGTGTCAACCCCGGCGGCCGACCGGCGAAGTACCGCGCGAAGCCCCTTGGAGACCGGTGAAGCTCGTGGTACACCCAGCTCGGGTGTGCTGCCTCTTCGGAGGTTAGCATGGCAACGTCCGCCCTCACGTCGCGTGAAGACATCCACACTGCCGAAGACCGCTTCCGGACAAAAGTCCAGAAGACCGAATCCTGTTGGCTCTGGCAGGGCTGGAAGCTCCCGAAGGGCTACGGAGGCTTCTGGTACGCACGCCGGGACGGCTATGCGCATCGGTTCTCGTGGGAGCTGCACGTTGGCGCCATCCCCGACGGCCTCTTCGTCCTTCACGACTGCGATACACCTCCGTGCGTTCGGCCCGACCACCTCTTCCTGGGGACGCAGGCTGACAACCTTGCCGACATGGACCGGAAGGGCCGCCGACGCACGACACCACGTTTCGGTGCAGACAACCCGAACTGCAAGCTGACGCCTGCACGAGTCGAACAGATCCTCCAGCAGCTGCATCGTGGAGACAGGCAAGTGGACATCGCCGCCGATCACGGCGTCTCGCAGACCCTTGTCAGCATGATCAAGCGAGGTGTCGCATGGGCCGCGTGATCTGGCTTGAAGGGATCATCGGCGCAGGGAAGACGACGCTGGGTCGTGCGCTCAGTACAGCGCTGCAGCTCAGAGCGATAGAAGAACCGGTCGAGACCAACCCCTTTCTCACCGACTTCTACCAGGACCCTCGGCGCTGGGCCTTCCCCATGCAGATCCATCTGCTGCACGCACGCTTCGCCATGCAGCAGCTCGCTGCAGCTGAAGCGCTCACCAGTCGAGGTGCGATCCTCGACCGTGGGCTCCCAGGAGATCGTGTGTTCGCCAAGATGCTCACCGAGGACGGCTTCATCTCGTCCCGCGAGTGGCAGACCTACGAGATGGCCTATGATGTGATGACAGCCTCGCTTCGGCCGCCCTCGCTCATCCTCTACCTCGACGTCGAGCCTGCAGTCGCATTGGACCGCGCCCGCGTGCGCGCGCGTGGATGTGAAACTGGCCTCACGTTGGAATACCTGACTCGGCTCCAGCGAGGGTACTTGGACCTCCTCGTCCAGGTAGAGAGTGGGAAGCATGCTTGGTCACGAGGCATGTCGATCCTTCGCGTGCCATGGAACGTCGACCACCAAGGGATCGACGGGATCGTCGACGAGATCCGGCGGCGCACGTGAGCGACCACAAGGACAAGCTCGTCAAGCTCCTGCTGCTCGCCGAGAGCAACATGAAGGCGGTGCCGGAGACCTTCAGCCGGAACGAGGCGCTCGTCTGCGTGGGCCGTGCGCTGGCGATGGTGGAGAAGATCCGCTTCAAGCCTGCGCAGGCGTCGCCGCCGCCGCCGCCACAGGCGTCGCAGCCTCCACCACGGCAAGAGCGGGCTCGGCGCTACGAGCCTCCGCCACCACCCGACGACGTCGACGGCACGTTCTCGCCGAACTTCGACCCGTACCACTACGGGTGGTCGCTCTCGTCGAACGGGAACCCAACGGCCTTCATCCACGAGATGGTGACGACGGTGTTCCGGTCGAAGCAGGGCGCCGTCGGGTTCGTGTTCGTCGTCGACGGCTCCTTCTCGCAGGAGGTGTACGCGCGCCGCTCGGATGCGATGCGCGCTGCGGAGAAGTTCGCCGAGGCCGTGCAGAAGAAGCGCTCGGAGCGCGCACGCGTCGACGAGGAGTTCCGGCGTCAGCAGGGCAACTTGGGCGACCCCGAGGTGCTCGACCTGTGATGGCACCCCGGCGGTGACGTATAGGGCGTGACCCTTTCAACGACTGTCCAGGCGTCGCCGCTCGCGGGACGCATCATCACCCAGACCTCGGCCATCGCCACGGCCGACACCAACGTCACCGGAGCTGCGGGGTCCGTCCTCCACCTGGTCGACGTCGACAACACCGGCAACGTCGCCGCCACCTACTTGAAGCTCTTCAACGCAGCAGCTCCCACCGTCGGGACGACCGCGCCCGACATGATCTTCATGGTCCCGGCGTCCGTGCGTCGCGTCTTCCCGATCATGGAGGGTGTCACCTTCTCGGTGGCCATCTCGCTCTGCGCCGTCACTGCGGGTGGGACCGCAGGCACCACCTCCCCCACCAACCCGGTTGTCGTTCGCCTCGCCACATCGTAAGATCTCTCGGCGCCCTCCTCGCACCCGACGCAAAGTGCGTGGCATTCCGCCAGACTGGGGTCCTCCCAGCAGCACAGTCTAACTAGACACACCGGTCACGTGGAGGAGGGCGCGCGTTCCCCACGTATAGCCCGTGGCGCGCGACGCATTCGAACGGCGAGGGTACGCATCGACGGTGCCGGATGCACCTGGTGAAGCGCCTCGCTTTGGCCAGGTCATCGAGACCACCAAGAACGCGTTTCTGTGGGAGCTTCGGGAGTTCTTCAACCAGGCCTCCCAGACGACGGAGGGCCTGGAGGAGCGACCCCGGATCGAGAAGTACCAGTTCGGCTTCGGAGCTGGGCTCGACCCGTACGAGACGGTGGTGAACATCGTCCGCCGACACCCTGACGTGTTGGAGGCCCTGCCGCATGTGGCCGTGCTGGCGACGTCGGGGGCGTGGCGGCCCCTGGGGTTCGGCCCGCCGCTGCTTGGGGCCGTGCAGGACCTCCCGCGGGTGGAGAGCGGGGTGGAGCCGTACGCGCTCGTGGCGGGGCCGTCAGGGCGTACAGGGACCATCGCCGTGGTGGGCGACGGCGCGATGACGCTGACGGTGACGGGGGTGGGTCCGTTCCTGGTTGGGCACGTCGGTGCGCAGATCACGTTCACCGGGGTTGTGGGACGGAACGCAGGGGCGTTCGTGATCACGGCGCTCAACTCGGCCAACGAGATCGTGTTCTGGAACGAGTTCGGCACCGCGGAGACGCTCGCGACGCTCGCGACGTGGGTGATCGGCGACAACGCGTCGGTGGAGCTGCACGTTCGCACGACACCCGACGGGTTCAACGCGAAGGTGGACCGAGTGGTGTTCCGGCCCGTCGACTTCCCGACGGCTGCACCGATCACGGCCGCCTCAGCGACGGACGTGGTGCGCGTGTACAACAACCGCGCGCTCTACTCGCACGCGGAGACGCACACCTCGGAGACAGGCGTGCGGATCTTGGCTGGAGGGCCTGCAGGCGGGTACGGGGCGCCCAACCAGGTGGAGGTGGCCTCCGGGCCCCCCACGTCGCTGTTGACGGCGCTGACGCTTGGGCGGACGGGGACCGGCGACTCGATGACCGTGTCGGGCTCGACAGTGACGCTGACGGATGCGGGGGCGGCGTTCGTGGCCGCTGACGTGGGGCGCTACATCACCATCGCGGGTTCGGACCTCGCGTCGAACAACGGCCGCTTCCTGGTCACGGCGCGAGCTGCGACGACGGTGTCGTTCACCAACGGGGACGGGCAGGCCGAGGCGTCGTTCACCGGGACCTGGTTCATCGGCCTGCGAGACGACACTACCAACGTGCTCCGGCCGGCGAAGAACCGGTACGCGTACACGTGGGACCTCCAGATCGAGATCCAAGTCCTGACCGAAGACGAGAACATCCGCACGGAGCTGGCCGACCTGGTGGGCTCGTTCTTCTCCTTCTGGTTGGAGCAGCGACACTTTCAGCTGCTCGGACGGTCGGTCCTCGACGACACGGTGGCCGACGAACACTACCAGATCGTGATCAAGCCTGGGGTCCGGTCAGGGCAGGAGACCGAGGTGCCAAGGGCTGAGGACCCAAGGGACAAGATCTACGTCGCTGCCTTCTCAGTTGACGTGACAACGACGATGTACCTGGACCGCGACGTGGAGCACCCGTCGGTTCCGGACGTGCCGTGGACGGTCAAGGGGTCCGACCTGCGGCGCGACGAGACGCTTCCGTTCAACACGGCGGACGCGGAGGAGGCCGACGTTTGATCAAGCTGGTGTGGTGGTGGTTGTGGTGCGGCGGCCTTCCACCGTCAGCTTGTAGCGAAGGCACTCTGGCGTGTACGGCGCAACAAGCTGCCAGAGCGCTTCCATGTCTGCCTGCCAGCGAAGCCAGACGACAGGATGCCGCCCGTCTGCACCGACCCGTGCACGCCACCCGAAGCGGCGTTCGAGCTGGTCGCGGAGGAACTGGACCGACTCGTGAGAAAAGGAGTGCGTGCAGAACTTGACGCGCCCCTCCGTGACGGTGCCGTCGCCGAGGTACCAGAGCGCCAACGCTTGGGGTGTCAACTGTAGATCGCGTGGGACCAGCTGCTTCTTCGATCCGACCGAGTACCATCGCTTGTAGTAAGGATGGAACTCGTTGTAGGCGAGCGTGCGGAGCTGGCGGGCTTCGCCACGTCCACCCCGTTGGGGAGGCAGAACACAACGACGAACGATGACTCCGTGCAGTTCCAGTTCGCGTTGGATGTCGTCGAGCCAGCCTTCTTGGGCGGGCGACTGGGACATGCTGAAGGTCGGAGTTCGATGCACTCCATGCATTGAGAGCCCACCGTCGCCAAGGAGAAGACCATCAACGACGTCCTGGAAGTTCGCTTGGGGCGAACAGGTCTTGGGTGGACGGCCACCAGGACCCAGTGGTGGCCGTTGTGGGACACGTGCAAGTTGAAAGCGCTGTCGCAGCTCGACATCGGTCGGAAAGACTGCTTGGTTGCGTGCTGCACGTTGGATCGATACGCCCTGCTTCGTGAGATGCTGCCGGACGGTTTGAACCCCCATCTTGGCGTATGTGGAGATGCGCTTGATCGCCCAGTGTTCCTCCACGTAGAGGCGCTTGATCTCCTTTGGATCGAAGGTGGACCACTGCCGAGGCGTAGAGGCCTTTTGCCGTAGCGCCCAGGCCTCCTTGAGCGAACGCCTGGGGACTCCGGCCTTCTTCAAGTGCTGGAACACGGTGGTTGGGCTGATGCCCAAGTCAGCGGCGATGCGCTCCGCGCTGTCGCCTGCCAGGTAGCGGTCCACAATAATCTGCTGCACGTCAGCGTATATGTGCGCGCCCGGGGTCAACCGATGCGCAGAAGGGTGCCCGTATCAGACGCACGTGCCGCAAGGCCTGAGCGGAAGGAATCGAGAAAAACATGCCTTTCAGTGTTTCAGTGTATACTGACCCTGGTGTGTATATCCAGGAAGTCGTCGTTCCTGGGCAGATCAACATCGCGGGCCAACCGCTGACGGCGTGCCTCATCGGCAACGCTGCTCGGACGAAGACGGCCTCTGACGAGGCTGTCGTCCGGGCGCTCATCGAGGCCGAAGCGCTGACCTTGGCGGGCTCGTCGCCGTACGTCGCGACGCTCGTCTACCACGGTGACCGGAACCTCGACAACACGACGGTCTATCGGAACGGCGTGGCCCTGGCGGACTCCCAGGTGACGTTCCCAGCAGCGGTGCTCACCGGGACAGCGGCAGGCACCTACGACCTGTCCACGAACAACGCGTTCGGTGTTCAGGTCGACGGCCAGGACCCAGTCACGGTCGTCGTCAAGACCATCGCCACGCTCATCCACGATGCCGTGCAGGAAGGCGCGGCGTTGGCCTTCCCCGGACCGATCCGTGGCGTGCTGTCGGTGCCGGCCGTGGTTGCATGTACCTTCGCAGTAGGTTGGCAGGGTGGCGACATCACCCTCACCGGCTTCGACGCGAACGGCGTCGCCGTGACCGAGGTGGTCGCTGACGTCGCAGGCGCGACGGTCAACTCCGTCGCGCTCTTCTCGCGCATCACCTCGATCTCGAAGGAGCTGATTGCTGGCGCGGCAGACACGGTCACCATCGGCACGGCAGCGACGAACGCTGCTTGCCAGCCGATCTTCAACACGGGTGGTGCGGCAGTCTCGGCTGCCTACGACGAGCTATCGGCCACCATCTATGTCGGTGTCTCCGGCATCACCATCAACGCTGCGACGCGTGCGAACGTGGTCACGGCCATCAACACGGCGCTTGGGTCGGTGCGGTTGGCCGTGTCGAAGGGCTACGGTACGACGTACGCGGCTGTCGCAACGGACGCGACCACGGGCGTGCGGATCACCTCGCCCCTCACGGGCACGACCTCGGACGTGCGCGTCTTCGCCGCGGTGGCAGTGTCTGCTGCAGCAACCGTCTGGGGCACGGTGCCGGCACGGGCCTCGACCGTCGTGCGCGTCGCTGACGCGTCGTACGTGTCGGGTGCGACGTACACGGCCGACTACCTGGCCGACGACGACGACGAGGTCTCGGGCACGGGTGTGTCGCTGACCAACGGCGCGACGGTGACGTTGACACAGACTGGGACAACGTTCGCCACGACGGACGTGGGCAAGTACATCACGGTCTCCAACTGCGCCACGGCGGCGAACAACGGGCGCTTCAAGATCCTCACGCGACCGAGCACGGCGACGGTGACGTACACGAACGCGGCAGGCGTGGGCGAGGTGTCCTCGTTCTTGTGGACGCTGGAGCCTCGTTCCGATGCGTTGGTGAACGCTGCCACGTCCCTCACGGCCGTGGGCTCGTTCGCGGGCACCTCGACGTTCCTGGACACCCGCGACTTCGTGCGCACGGGTGGCGTGATCGACTGGTCGTACCCGGACGCGGCACAGCAGGCAGTGATGACGGGAACGGTGACGGGAACGGGCGCGGGTGGCGCTGGGTTCTATGACCTCAACGCAGCGACCGGAGCAGACAACGACCACCTGCGGCTCCAGGTCGATAACCACACGGCGTTCGACCTGAACCTGGGCGGCGCAGACCTGCCTGCGGACCGTATCCCCATCGGCTACGACGTCTCGTACACGAACTCGAAGGACGACATCCAGCTCGCTGACCTGGTCACCAACATCAACGCGATGCTGGCCAACCACCCGTCGTACGGCCCGCGGCAGTACCGGTCGGTGGCGTCGGCCTCGTCGAACGCGCTGCGGTTGACTTCGCCGCTGTCGGGGTCGCAGGGCCAGGTGCGGGTGATGGCCCCAGTTGGGGCGACGGTGGGAGACGCCTCGACGGAGCTGCTGGGTGGCCGGACTGAGGTCCTCGGGATCGGGACGCGGCCGTCGGCAGGGACGACCTACTTCGTGACGTACGCGTACACGCGGCCGTCGACGGACTACAACCTCCTGCGGCAGCACTTCTCGCTCGACCAGGCGCTCGCAGAGCTGGGAGCGGTGGCCACGGACAACGAGCTGGCCATCGCGGCCGAGATCGCGTTCCTGAACGGCGCACCGACCATCACGACGGTGCAGCTCAACAACGCGACGAACCAGCCGGGGTCTGGCGACTCGTCAGGCGACCCGACGCTCGCCGAGGTCCAGGCAGGATTGGCAGCATCGGCGCGGTCGTCGACGCCGACGGAGGTCGTGCTGGTGGGCGCGGCTGGAACATCGCTCCAGTTCCAGGTGGAGCTGCTTCAGCACGTCGAGACCCAGACGGGTCCGCTGGAGAAGAACTATCGGCGTGGCTGGTACGGCATGGCCGCCGCCACGGCCATCGGCGACAAGAACACCGCTGACACGCTGGTGTACCGCGCCGCACGCACACTGCAGTACGCAGCGGCGTCGCCGGGTCGTGGCCGCGCGATCCTGGTAGCGCCGCCTCAGTTGTCGGGGGTGACGCGGACGCTGCAGCTCGCAGACGGGTCCATCGCCGAGGAGGTCGCGCTGGACTCGACGTTCCTCGCCGTGGCCGTGGCCGCGAAGTTCACGTCGTTCACCTCCATCGCCGAAGCCTTGGTGCGGAAGACCATCCGTGGCTTCGACCTGGCCACGCTGACCAACCCGATCCTCAAGGCAGAGCGGCACCGACTCGCGTCGTACGGCGTGCTGGTGGTGACGCTCGATGCCGGGCGCCTGATCCTGGTCGACCCGATCTCCACGGAGCGCGCAGGCGGCGCCGTGATCCACTTCGAGCAGATCCAGGCGACGGGGATGAAGGACAACGTCACCCGCAAGGTGGACCAGGCACTCGACGCGAACATCGTCGGCATCGTGCCGTCGGACCTTGCGTCGTTCCTGGTGGACATCAAGTCGGTCATCGCCTCGGTGCTGGTCGGTGAGATCTCCTCCGGGTCCATCGGTCCATTCCGCGACACGGCCGGAGCTGCGCGGTCGATCGACCTGACCAAGGACATCGAGGTCGAGCAGGACGCGAACGACCCGACCAAGTTCAACTTCCGCTACTTCTACAACTTGCGGTACCCCGCGCTTCGGCTCTTCGGGCAGTACTCGGTCGACAACCCGTTTTTCGTCCAGTCGTGAGTGGCGTGAACTGAGGAGCTGACATGACCATCCAGAACACCACCCCGCCCAAGACAATCACCGCGACGAACCATGGCCTGATCATCCGGGTCAACGGAACGGGAGAGACCATCGGCTGCATCTTCTCGTGGTCGCCTGCGATGACGCGGACGATCACCGAGGTCTACCAGTTCGGTGATGCAGGCATGGGCGAAGGCATCACCGGCTCTGGTGGTCCGGGCGAGCCGTACGAGAAGGTACCAGGCAACGTGACGGGCATGGTGGTCCGCGTCGACCGCTACGACCTGTTCACCAAGCCGATGGAGAAGGCGTTCGGAACGGTGGACCTGGTGGACCTGACGATGCTCTCGTCGCAGTCCAACCCGTTCGTCGTGAACGAGTTCCAGAAGGACCCCGACGGAGGCCAGACGGTCTTCGCGTACGAGGGCTGCTGGTTCAGCTCGATCGGGCGCACCCACTCGGCGACGGACGACCGCATCGTCAAGGTCAACGCAGAGCTGCAGTACACGCGGAAGGTGAAGAAGAGCTGACGCTGCCGCTTGGCGGCTTACCCACGGCGTGAACCGCCGCGGAGCCCTCTTCGGAGGAAGACATCATGGTGTTGCCTGACATCCGGGCGCCATTCGTTGGCATCCCGACTGACCTCACCGCCGAGCTGCGCTCGGCAGGCTTCAACGCGCTCGAAAAGACGTCGCCGGTTCTGGCCCAGCTCTTGGGGTCAGTCATCCAACCGCACGGTGCCGTTCCAGCCACACGAACACGGACGACGCACGCTTTCGCGCTCCATGCCGTCTCGAACCTGCCCACGGCTGCAGATGGCACGCTGCGCTTCCGGCGCGGGATGGTTGGGGCAGTCCACGTCGTCAATATGCAGCAGACCCGCACCGTCGACGACGTGTGGGAAGTGGACGCGTACAACGCGGGCCTGCCCGCGGACGTGGTGCCGCAGGCGCTGACAGGTCGAACGCTGACGGTGGCGCGCTACGACTTGTGGACCAACTTGATGGAGCAAGTCTTTGGTCAAGGCGAGGTCATCGACCTCACCGACCAGGCACGACCATTCGCGTTGCGCGAGGTCTGGGGATCGCCCGGCCAGCTCCTTTCGGGGCGGCGCACCATCTACGAGTACACCGGCTGCTGGTTCACGTCGTTGGGACGGAACCTGTCCGCGGACAACAACCGCATCGTGAACGTCGATGCGCAGCTGGTTTGGACCAGGCGAAGGAGAGTCCTGTGAACGACAAGGCAAAGCGGCACCAGATCCTGCGGGACATGGCAGCTGAGATGAATGGACGCCACATCCAGAAAGATGTGGTGGTCGAGAAGTGGACCTTCACGGTTCGCACGATCAAGCCGGTGGAGTCTGACTGGGTGATGGCCAAGGCAGAGAACTCGTACGGCGATCCTGCGAAGCTGATGATGTTCCAGGTGCGCCCACTGATCGCAGCCTCCCTGGTGGCCATCAACGGCGTGTCGGTGGAGCAGCTGTTCGAGCTGCCCGACGAGATGTCGGCCGCCGTGAAGGAGGCGCTGCTCCGCGACGACCGCGCACTTCGGTCATGGCGACGTGACCAGGTGCTGGAGTTCATCGGTGAGGAGCTGCAGGAAGAAGTCCTCGCGCCTCTGTGGAACGCAATCTCGTCGCTCAAGGAGCGCCAGGTCGCCGCGGAGGGCGCACTGGGAAAAGTCTAGACGAAGACCCCGAGTGGAAGCTCAAGGCGTACGTCCTTGCCCGGAAGGGTGTGCTCGCGTCGGACCCAAGCGTGATGGACATGACCACGGCCCAATGGATCTTCGAAGCGCACGCGCTCCAAGCGCGTGACCGCATTCAGGCGGACACGGTCCTGGCGACCGTGAAGGCCTCCGTGCGCATCCTTCGGAACTTGATGGTGTCGGTGCTTGGGTTGCGGCTGCGTGCAACAAAGGAGGGCGAGGAGGCGGACGAGTTCAAGTTCGTTCCCTTGTCGGTGCTGCTTGCAGACCCGGCGCGCCTCAAGGACTTGATGTCCGCTGAAGAAGCCGAAGCTGCAGTCGAGACGGCGACGGAAGATGAAGCCTTCGACGCGTTCTCGAAGCAGCTTGCACGCGGGGAGGTCGGTGACCTGGAGCCGATCCTATCTTCGGACCCGACACCAGGGAAGGTCTCCGTCGAGGAGTACCAAGCGATGCTGAAATCTATGGGCATCAAGATCGTGGGAGGTAAGTGATGGCCGGCGCCATGGACCTGATCCTAATGCACGATCAGATCGGCCGCATGGCGCAGGCGTTGGATGGCCTTGCCTCGCGCATGGAGCGGCTCACTGGGGCAGCCACTGACGGCACAGCGCGCGTGCGTGAGGGCTGGCGTGGCGTCGGCGCCGACATGGAGCGCGCCGCGCGACAGGGTGAGGTCGCCTTCGAGCGCAGCACGGGCCGGATGACCCAGCTCTGGTCGCGATTCCGTGCCCAAGTCCGTATGCCTGGGGAGGCAGGTGGGTTCCAGCTAGGGACGGGAG
>ERZ1292623.3878-Hain-H51-01um-R1-3878-length-12549-cov-7_pt1 | contig 12549 bp, 11 predicted proteins | sample MGYA00564398_ERZ1292623 | MGnify/ENA primary metagenome ERZ1292623 (study PRJEB36523, sample SAMEA6512633) | groundwater metagenome | collected 2019-01-07 | study: AquaDiva: Metagenomics assemblies of 32 groundwater samples | reverse complement strand
TGAAAGGATGCCTACGGAAAGCGGGCGTGTTAAGTTAAGTGGGGAAGGTCAGTAGGAACTAAAATGATACCTCTCATACGCTCTTTGACGAGGAGTAATAAGATGAAGCCATACATTATCGCTTTTAGCCGTAAGGAAGGAGAGAATGAAAAAATGATGAATGTGGGAGCTGACGCAGCGATAGAAAAGGTCCCGCAACTTACAGATGTGCTTAAGGTAATCCGAGAGATTGAACGTCGCGCGAAAGAAAATGCAAAATCCTGAAACTCGCCAGTGTCAGAACTGCCAAGCTTCGTTCACTATTACGCCCGATGACTTCGGGTTCTATGAGAAGATCGCCGTACCGGCGCCGACGTTTTGTCCGGAGTGCAGATTTCAGCGGCGGCTGTCATGGCGCAATGAGCGGACGCTTCATCGCACGATCTGTGCGGCCACCAAGAAGCCGATTATTTCTGGCTTTGCGCCCGATTCTGGCTATGTGGTGTACGATCGTGACTACTGGTGGTCCGATGCGTGGGATCCGTTAAGCTTTGGGCTGGAGTACGATTCAGCAAAATCGTTCTTCCAACAATATGACGAGCTGATGCGTCGAGTTCCGCATCCGGCAGTGTTTAATGCACGCACCACGAATTGCGATTACACGCAGTACACGGGAGAATTTAAGGACGGCTATCTGGTGTCTGCTTCGTGGGAAGGGGAGAACGTCGCGTATGGGGCTCGCGTGCAATCGGTGAAAGATTCCCTCGATCTCTATATCCTCGTCGACGGATCATTGTGCTACGACGTCGTTTCATGCTTCAAAATGTACAGCAGCATGTTTTCGGAAAAGTCAGAGAACTGCACCAATTGCCAGTTCGTGTACGCGTGCAAGGGATGTAATGACTGCTTTGGCTGCACCAATTTGCGCAATAAGTCATACCATATTTTTAATCAGCCCTATAGCAAAGAGGAATACAAAAAGAAACTCGAAGAGATGGATCTGGGGAGTTTTAAAAACCTGGAAGCCGCACGAAAGAAATTTACCGAGCTTAAGCTCGCGGCAATCCGCAAATATGCCAATCTCATCAATGCTCCCGAATGCACGGGCGATGACCTGACGAATTCCGTGAACTGCAAAAGCTGCTTCGTAGCAACCAACGACATGCGCAATTGCAAGTATGTTGCCAATTCCACGGAAGCAAAAGATTCCTATGACGGCTACGGCATCGGCGCGGCGGCGGAGATGATGTATGAAGCATTCGACTCCGGCGTGCAGGCATCGAGGCTCTGCTTCGTCGCCACCGTCTATGGCGGCGTGAATATTTTTTACTCGTACAATTGCCACGGGTGCCAGAATTTATTCGGCTGCGTCGGATTGCGCGGCAAGCAGTATTGTATTTTTAATAAGCAATATACCAAAGAAGAATTCGAAAGCCTTCGGGCAAAAATCGTGGAGCAGATGACACGGGCGGGCGAGTATGGCGAGTTTTTCCCCACGGCAATTTCACCGTTTGGCTATAACGAAACGGTAGCCAATGATTATTTGCCGCTTACTAAGGAGCAAGCGACGACCAAAGGCTACAAGTGGCGAGATCGAGAAGCATCCGAACATCAGCCAACAGTAAAAGCCGAGAACCTGCCTGATCATATCAAAGACATCGATGATAATATCCTCAAAGAAATTATCGAGTGTGCAAGTTGTCATCGCATTTATCGTATCATTAAGCGCGAGCTGGACTTTCTCAAACGTTTTAATATCGCCTTGCCACGCAAATGTTTTGAATGCCGTCACCAAGATCGTTTTCATCAGGTCAATTTCCCGCGGCTGCATCACCGCCAATGTATGTGCAAGACTGGGCACGCCCACAGCGACCAACCCTGCCCCAATGAATTTGAGACTACCTACGCCCCCGCCCGTCCCGAGACAATTTACTGCGAGCAGTGCTACAATGCGGAGGTAGTATGAACTTAAGTGAAATATTATCGATCATTGCGAGCCTCTTCAATGTAGCCTGTTTGGCGATCTATTTTAGGCAACTGCGCAAAAACCAATCAATCCCCAATCCCGCAACGTGGCTCATCTGGGTCGTTTTTACCATTATGAATTTTGTGAGCTATTTTCTTGTTACCGATAAGAATCTTTGGATCTCATCACTTTCGCTCGTCAACGGTATTGGAAATATGTTTCTATTCCTCTATTCCCTGACGCAGCGCAAATTTGCAGCACTGGGAGTGACGGAGATCATAAGTTTATTGATTGCCGCCGGCATTGGTATCTATTGGAAGATCAGTGGCAATGCGATTGTTGCGAACGTCGCGCTTCAATCCATTCTTGTCATTTCTTACTATCCCACCTACGCGGGCCTCATAAAAAGTACGCTGCGTGAGCGACCACTCTCTTGGATATTTTCGGTCATTGGCTATGCGATTCTTATGATCGCAGTTCTTCTTGAAAAAGGGAGCATTACAAAATTTGCGTTAGTTTTTCCGATCCTGAACGTTATCCTCAACAGCCTCGTTGTCTTTTTGGCGTTTCGTCAAAACATAAAAGCATCATGAATCCTCAAACCAAAAACTGTAAAAATTGCCAATCCTCCTTCACCATCGAGCCCGATGATTTTGGGTTTTACGAGAAGATCAACGTTCCGCCGCCGACGTGGTGTCCCACTTGCCGCGCGATGCGTCGACTCACGTGGAGAAACGAAAGGACGCTCTACAAGAGAAAATGCGATGCGCCGGGACATGAGGAGATGCTCATCACGAATTATAGCCCGGAAACCGGCATACCTGTCTTTGACCAGAAGTACTGGTGGAGCGATGCGTGGGATGCCATCGAGTATGGGCGCGAGTATGATTTCACGAGACCATTTTTTCAGCAGTTTCGAGATCTCATCCGAGTTGTGCCTATTCCCAATCTGATTAACTTGGAGGTTGTGAGCAGCGATTATTGTAACTTCACCTACCAGTCAAAAAACTGCTATCTGAACTTTGCCAGTGATATCAATGAAGACTCGGCATACCTGCACCACACGACGCATAGCAATTCTTCTTTTGATCTTCTCGGATGTGAAAAGATGAATATGTGCTATGAGTGTGTGCATTCGTTCGGATGTTTCAATTCTACGTATCTTCGTTTTTCGAACCAGTGCATTGACGCTTCGCTTTTGTATAACTGCAACAACTGCCAGTCATGCTTTGGATGCGTAAACCTTCGAAACGCAAAGTACATGATCTTTAATCAGCAGTATTCGAAGGAGGAGTATGTACAGGAGCTAGAGCGTATGCAGGTCAATACCCGCGATGGATTCACTGTGGCGTGGGAACGTTTCGAAAAGCATCGTCTGCAGTATCCGCATCGTTTCGCGACTACGCTTCAGGTGAAAAATGTTTCTGGGGACTACCTGTACAATGCTAAGAACTGCACGATGTGTTTCGATATCCAGGGTCCCGCTGAGGACTGCAAAAACGTAGTGTACGCCATCAAAGATGTGCGTGATTGTCGTGATAGCCATGGCTTGGGAATCATGGAGCAGGGATACGAGCTGATGGGGTCAGGGGACAATGCATTCAATATGCAGTTTTGCTCGCTCATTTTTGTGGGTAACAATACACTCTATTCAAGTCAGTGCATGCGAGTTGCAAATATTTTTGGCTGTGCAGGCTTGAAAGATAAAAAATACTGCATACTCAATAAACAGTACTCAAAAGAGGAGTATGAGGCGCTTGTGCCAAAAATCATAGCGCAGATGAAATCTACCGGTGAGTATGGAGAATTTTTCCCTGCGGCAATGAGTCCATTTGCGTACAATGAAACCATCGCACAGGAGTTTTTTCCTCTATCGAAAGATGAGATCATCAAGAAGGGTTTTACGTGGCAAGAGCCGGAAGTAAAAAACTACGCTATTGGCGGAGATATTATCGCTTGCGATCATGGTGGCACGTGCAATGACCAGTGCACGACAGCATTCAAATTGATTCCATCTGAGCTTGAGTTTTATGAACGCATGAAGATTCCCCATCCCCGTCTATGTCCCAATTGCCGCCACTACCAGCGCCTCGCCCAGCGCAATCCGCTGAAGCTCTGGCATAGAAAATGCATGAATGCAGGATGTGAAAACGAATTCGAAACTTCGTATTCCCCTGATCGCAAGGAAACTGTGTACTGCGAGAAATGCTATCAGGCAGAAGTCTCATGAACGCTGAAACGAAATCTTGTCAGAACTGCAAATCATCATTTGCCGTCGAGCCGATTGACTTTGATTTTTACGCGAAAATGTCCGTGCCCGCGCCGACGTTTTGCCCGGCATGCCGTTTCCAGCGGCGGCTGATGTTCCGCAACGAGCGCGTGCTGTACAAGCGCGATTGCGATCTCTGCGGGAAAAGTATGGTGACCATCTTTGCTCCAGGAAAAGATCTTATCGTGTACTGTCCCGCTTGCTGGTGGTCCGACACGTGGGACGACGGAGCGTTTTTTTTGGATTACGATCCCGATCGTAATATTTTCGAACAAATGAAAGAATTGCAAAAGAAAACACCGCACATGGCGTTGGTCTCCGACTATACAAACCTCGTGCGCAGTGATTATGTGAATCACGCGGGGAGCCTCAAAGATTGCTATTTAATTTTCAATGCCGATTTCGATGAAAATTGTGCGTATTCAAATATTATGGTGCACGTAAAAGATTCTATGGATTGTACCATGGGAATTGATTCGCAGCTTCTGTATGAATGCATTAATTACAGCAAGGCGTATCGTTCAGCATTTTGTCATACGATCGAAGATTGTACGGATACGTACTTTTCTCGCTATGTGAGCGGGTGCAGTGATTGCTTCGGTTGCGTGAATCTGCGCGGCAAAAAATATCATATCTTCAACGAGCCGTATTCTAAAGAAGACTATTTCAAAAAAATAAAAGAATTTCGTCTGGATACGTGGTCGGGATTGCAGAAAGCAAAGAAATTGGCCGATGAGTTTTGGCTCAAGCATCCATATCGTTTCATGGAGGGGACAACGCAAAGCACCAAGGTGAGCGGGGATTATGTTTTTAATTCAAAGAATGCCCTCGACTGTTTTCAGGTGAATGAGTCCGAAGATGTACGCTATTGTCAGTTCATCACCATGAGGCCCGAAAAGGATTGCTATGATCATACCGAGTGGGGGCATGGCGCGGAGCGGGTGGTTGATACGATGACAGCGGGGGAAGGATCATATAATGTGAAATTTTGCGCCGGAGCATGGGGGACGAATACGCTCAATGTCGAGTACGGCATGTACAACCTTTCTTGCCAGAATGCGTTTGCGTGCATCAATTTAAAAAAGAAACAGTATCGGATTCTCAATAAGCAATACTCGGAAGAGGAATACAAAAAACTTCGGGAACACATAATTCAGAGCATGAACAAGAAGCCGTATGTTGATGCTCAAGGCCGAGTTTGGAAGTACGGCGATTATTTGCCATACGATCTAAGCCCGTTCGCGTACAACGAATCCCAAGCGATCCAGTATTACCCGATGACGAAGGAGGAAGTACTTGCAAAAGGCTGGGCATGGCGTGAGCCGACACCAAGTCAGCACAAAGTCACCTTGTCCGCCGATCAGATGCCCGATAGTATCCATGATGTGCAAGATTCAATTCTTGATGAAAAAATCGGCTGTGCGGCTTGCAGCAAACCCTTCCGCCTCATCCCCGCCGAGCTCCAGCTCTTGCGACGTTGGGGATTCCCCATCCCGCGCTCCTGTCCCGACTGCCGTCACGCCGCCCGCCTCGCCCGCATCAACCCGCCGAGGCTGTATGATCGTCAATGCGCCAAATGCAGTGCTGGTATCAGGACAAGTTACGCACCGGATCGTCCCGAGGTTGTATATTGTGCGCCTTGTTATCAGGAAGAAATCGCCTAGTATTTTGTCTCGAAATCTGCTATACTAAGGTATGAAATTTCGCCAATCGCTTTTCTGGGATGTTGACGTTTCCAAGCTCGACCCGGACAAAAATCCGGAGTATGTCATTGAGCGGATTCTGGATTTTGGTCGTGACGAAGAAGTTCGTTGGATGTGGAGTCATTATGAGCATAGCCTTATAAAAAAAGTTGCGGAGACTTCACGGGTACTCCATCCGCAAACCCGTTCCCTATGGATGCTTCTCACGGCAACCCAATAACCTGGCATCCTGATGCTTTGCCTCGGGTGACACAAAAGGCGCTTGAATTTTGCGCGGCTGACCAATGGTTCCAAAACGCTCCATGGTATCTTGCCGGAGGCACATCGCTTGCGCTTCAAGTCGGGCATCGCAAATCTTTTGACCTCGATTTTTTTACGCAAGAGAAAGATTTTAACCAACAGGTTGTCGCGAGCCATTTTCCCGCAGATCATTGGAAGACGGAAAATATTTCCTTTGGCACGCTTTTAGGAGAACTCCATGGCGCAAAAGTCAGTTTTATCGCGTATCCACTCTTCATCCCACGACAACCTTTTGTGTACTATCAATCAGTCTCCGTTCTTCAGCCGCGGGATGTCGGTGTCATGAAAATTCTTGCCATGAGTCAACGAGGGAGAAAACGTGACTTTGTGGATTTATACTGGCTCTGCCATCATATCGATCAGCTCGCTTGGTTTTTTAAACAACTTCCTGACCAATATCCAAGCGTGGCCCATGACTACCACCACATAATTAAAGCTTTGACCTATTTTGACGACGCTGAAAAAGACGAAATGTCCGATCTCAATTTCCACGCCGACTGGCGCACGATAAAAAAGTTTTTTCAAGACGAAGCAAAAAATCTCGCACGCGATTTACTGGGTATTCAATGAATAGAAAATTAATCTAGCCCTTCAGTGATGCGTGCAGCGCGCGGAAAGTTTGCGCGAGATGTTTACTGGTGATGACCGTGCCGAAGACCGGCTCTTCAAGCGAGATCAAAGCGATTGTGTCATTCCAGATCAGCATGTCAGTCGGTAGGTCTCCGAACCGGGCGTTGAGGTAGCGGACATCGTAGAGTTCGCCGACGAAATTTTTCATGAGTTCTCCAGCTTTTTTTGATTCGGCCGTCAAGACGTCATGAAAGATAATACGGCGCTTCTTGATCTGATGCTGATACTCGGAAAGAAATTTCGCCGCGATCGTATCGAGCTTCTGCAGCGAGCCGATGGCATGGATACTTTCCGCTTCAAGCGACGCGAGATAGATTTCTTGCACCTCGTCCCATCCTTCGTAGAATTGGATGCTCGGCTTATGCGTACTGGTCTTATGGAGCGCTTTGAGATCAGGGAGCAGTTCTTCGGTTGTTTTCCTGATGTGTTCCGCTTGGCGCAAGAGTGACTCGGGATTCTTGGCAGCATACGCAAAACGCTTTCGATTTTTTTGTCGCTGAATCAAATCTTTCTCCTGTAAACTTCGTAGAAGATTGTAGGTATTCGTGCGGGCGATTTTAGTCCCCTTTGCGATTTGCGGGGGAGTCGAAAGCCCGTTTTTGAGCAAGTAGACATACACCGCGCTTTCGCTCGAGTTGAGTCCGATTTCCTTGAGTTTTTGTTCGATAGTCATATTTGTCAATTAATTCTATGTCGAAAAATTGCTTTAATTGCTATTCTATAATAAGTAAGATATAAATTCGTATAATTAAATCTTAACATCTTATCATCAATGTGTCAAACTCTAAATTATGGTAAACTCATATCAAATGGAAACCCAAGCAAAAACCTGTCAGAATTGCAAAAAAGAATTCCCGATCGAGCCGGATGATGTTTCATTCTATGAAATGATGCACGTCCCGGCGCCGACGTTTTGTCCGGATTGCCGACTTCAGCGAAGACTATCCTATCGCAACGAGCGAGCACTCTACAAGATCAAGTGCGCTCTCTGTAGTAAAGATACATTTTCGATTGCGGAGCAGGGAAAACCATTTACGATGTATTGCGCCGACTGCTGGTATGGCGATGACTGGGACCGCTTTCAATATGGGCGTGACTATGATTTTTCACGGCCGTTCATGGCGCAGTTCAAAGAACTGTATCAAGTCGTTCCGGTTCGTGCTCGATTCGTTACTTCAGGCGCGAATCTTGTGAATAGCGACTTCACGAATCTCGTCAGCTATCTCAAGAATTGCTACCTCATCTATAATTCCGACTACGATGAATACTGTTCATATGGCAACGAAATACAATCGTCCAAAGACTGCATTGACTGCATGATGGTGGAAACCTGTGAATCCTGTTACCAATGTCTGAACTGCCAAAAATGCTATCGAGCGTTTTTCTCGGTGGATTGTGAGAGCTCCAACGACATCTGGTTTTCAAAGAATCTTTCGGGCTGTAACGACTGTTTCGGCTGTGTTAATTTACGCAAAAAATCTTACCATATCTTCAATCAGCCCTATACGAAAGAAGCATATGAAAAGAAGATTCAAGAGCTCAAAGGCTTTACGCTTGCGAAAGCCCAAGAATTTTGGCTCCAGCATCCGCATAAATATATCCACGGCCGCCAGAACACCAATGTATCCGGCGACTATATCAATCACTCCAAAGATGTAAGAAATACGTTTGTCGCGACCGAAGCGCAAAACTGCAAATATTGCATGTGGCTTTTGATCAAGCCCGTGAAGGACTGCTGGGACTATACGGAATATGGTGATGGGGCCGAGCGTGTTATTGATTCTCTCACTTCGGGCCTTGGCGTCAGCGATGTCCGCTATTCGAGCTTTATGGTGAAGGAAGTTTACGACGCGTCCTATAGCGGTGACTGCCAGTTATCCAAAAACATTTTCGGTTGTGTCGGCCTCAAGAATGCGCAGTACTGCATCCTGAACAAACAATATTCGAAAGAAGAATATGAAGCACTCGTGCCCAAGATTATCCAGCACATGAATGATATGCCGTACCAAGACGCCAAAGGCAGAGAATACAAGTACGGCGAATTTTTCCCGATCGAAATGAGTCGATTCGCGTACAACGAGACGAATGCGCAGGAATTTTTTCCATTAACCAAAGAACAAGCGCTTGTTAAAGGCTATCGCTGGAAGGATTTTGAAGAAAAAGCCCACATGCCGACCAAAAAATGGGATGAAGCGTACGGTCTCAACGACATTGTGCTCTGCCAAGCATGGGATGAGGACAGTACGAAAGCGCAAGAGCACAACTGTACCAAGGCATTTCGCCTGACTGACTATGAGCTCCAATTCTACCAGCGCTTCGACCTCCCGCTTCCGCGCCAATGTCCCAACACGCGCCACTTCGAGCGATCCAAGCTCCGCAATCCGTTCAAGCTCTGGGATCGGACGTGCGCAAAATGCGAAGCCCCGATCCGGACATCCTACGCCCCCGAGCGTCCGGAGATTGTCTATTGCGAAGAATGCTATCAAGGAGAGGTGATGTAGGGAGTTTGACAACACCCGTAGATTTGATATAATGGTCAAGTTAGCTTAGTTTTCCTGACAGTTTGCTTCGCCTACACAGCGGACAGACGAGGACGTTTCCAGCCATTGCGGCTTGAGAAATATCTTCATCTGCCCGCTTTTTTGTTATCATACCTAATATGGAAAACGAAACAAAAACCTGCAAGTCGTGCAAACAAAACTTCATCGTTACTCCCGACGATGTGAGTTTTTATGAAAAAATGGCCGTGCCTGCCCCGGAATATTGTCCCGAATGCCGGCAGGAACGCCGGATTTTGTTTCGGAATTTTAAGACGCTTTATAAAGTGGACTCGGCGAAGTCGGGCAAGGGCGTGATTTCAATGTATCCACCGGACTCGCCATATCAAATCTACGACCATGAAGAATGGTGGGCTGATGATTGGGATGCGAAGGACTACGGACGGGACTTTGATTTTTCGCGGCCGTTTTTCGAGCAACTCTTTGATCTTTGGAAAGCCGTGCCGCACTACGGACTCATGAACGGGTACAGTGAGAACTGCGTATACTCAAATATGGTTTGGAAGAGCAAGAATTGTTACTACGTCTTCGGCTGTATTGAAAACGAGGAGTGTGACTATGGACACCTGGTCTGGAATTCGCGCGATTGCGTGGACAATCTTTACCTCAATAAATGCGAGTTGTGCTATGAGTGCGTTGACTGTATCGGCTGCAATAGACTTTTGTATTCCCAAGAATCTGAGAATTGTTCGGACTCCATCGCGCTCTTTGATTGCCGTGGATGCACTAATTGCATCGGCTGTGTCGGACTTCAGCAGAAAAGCTACCATATCTATAATAAGCCGGTTACCAAAGAAGAGTACGAGAAATTTCTCAAGGAGCACACCATTGAAGAAATCCTGGCTGAACGCGAAAAGCTGCGCCTCACGCTGCCTCATCGGTCGTTTTATGGGTACCGTAACAATGGCGTTTCAGGGAATCATCTCTATAATTGCAAAAACGTCCAACAAAGTTTTGACATCAAAATGGGAGGTGAGAATTCAAAATTCAGCTACACGGTTGGTACGTTGTTCAATTCCTATGATATTTGCTTCACGCCTCCGAATATCGAAGAAAGTTATCAAGCGATGGCGTGCGGCTATAGCAAGAACCTGCTCGTGTGCCACCTGTGCAACACCTGCAGCTACGCATCGTACTCGGAGCACTGCTACAACTCGCACAATATTTTTGGATGCGAGGGGCTAAAAGGAAGCGAATATTGCATTCTCAACAAGCAATATTCCAAAGAAGAGTATGAAGCACTCAAAGAAAAAATTATTACGCATATGAAATCAACCGGCGAATGGGGCAAATGGTTCCCGATCAATATGTCGCCGTTTGCGTATAATGAGTCCATCGTCAACGAATACAGCCCACTTACCAAGGAGCAGGCACTTGCCAAAGGCTATCGCTGGAAAGATGACATGCCCGCGACGCACGGACAGGAGCACGACGATCCCGATCCCATGAAGCGAATTCTGAAGTGTGATCAGTGTAGCAGGAATTATCGCTTTATCGAGCGGGAGCTGGTATTTTATCAAAAACTAAATTTACCCTTGCCTTCGAAGTGCTTCAACTGTCGTCATCAGCGCCGGATGAACCTGCGTCTTCCCCGCAAGCTCTATGATCGCCACTGCGCGAAGTGCGAGAAGGATATTCAGACAAGCTATAGTCCGGATCATAAAGAAATAATTTACTGCGAACAATGTTACCAGCAAAACGTGATGTAACGTGTCAAAGTTGCGGGAGTGCATTCACCATCGAGCCGGATGATTTTGGGTTTTATGAAACCATCAAAGTCCCGCCACCGACATGGTGTCCGCAATGTCGCCTCGTACGGCGCCTCAACTGGCTTGGGGTCAGGATTCTCTACAAGCGCAAGTGCGATTTTACGGGAGACGATCTCATCACCTTTTATCATCCAAGCTTGCAGATCAAAGTGTATCGTCAGGATATCTGGTGGTCGGATCAATGGGACCCGAAAAGCTACGGGCGCGACTATGATTTTTCACGGCCGTTTTTTGAACAATTCAAAGAGCTCAATGATGCGGTTCCAAAGTGCGCGCTGTTTACCGACTATTCGACGATTGTCGAAAGCCCGTACTGTAATGCCGTAACAGCCCAGAAGCGCTGTTATTTGTGTTTCAAGAGCATCACTGGAGAAGATTGCGCGTACAATCATTTCACGTTGCGGATGAATAACACGTTTGATATTTCGTACTCTTCAGATTGCGAGCTATCCTACGAGTCGCTCAATATCCGAAAGTGCAATCGTATTTTCTTTTCGCAAGATTTAGAGGATTGCCACGATATCTGGTTTTCGAAAGATCTTGTCGGCTGCTCGGACTGTGTTGGATGCGTGAATCTTCGAGGACAAAGCTATCATATGTTTAATGAAAAATTAACTAAAGAAGAGTATCAGCGGCGCTTCAAAGAGTTCGATTTTGGATCTGCGAAAAATGTCGAGGAGATGAAGAAGAAAGCGTATGAGTTTTCACTCAAGTACCCTCGTCGTGCCTTTCATGGAGCCAATAACAAGGACGTTTTGGGGGACTACGTATACAATTGCCGCAATGCGCAAAATGTATACTTTGTTGCCGATTCTGAAAATTTAAAATATTCGCATCATTTTATCAGCGGTGGCGTCAATAATAGCTATGACTTCACTTACTTTGGGGCGAAATCAGAATGGATTTACGATTCGGTGTGGACGGGGTACAACGAGAACAATGTAAAGTTCGCCGTCTGGAATTATCGCAATCACGATACCGAGTATACGTTTGCGTGCCATAGTTCGGAATACCTTTTCGGCTGCGTCGGATTGCGCAAGTCGCAGTACTGTATCCTCAACAAGCAATACACGAAGGAAGAATATGAGGCGCTCGTTGCAAAGATAAAAGAGGACATGATGAAGCGTGGGGAGTATGGTGCAATGTTTCCGGTCGCACTTTCTCCGTGGGCATACAATGAGTCCACCGCGTATGAGTTTTTTCCGTTGACCAAAGAAGAGGCGACTGCGAGAGGTTTTGTATGGCGCGATCCGGATCCACGGGAGTATCGCGACGCCACGATGGCAATTCCCGATCATATCAAAGAGGTGAGTGATGATATCCTACTGACCTTCCCCACCTGACTTAACAACTGTTCGCCTCTCTGGTATGCTGA
>ERZ1292623.3877-Hain-H51-01um-R1-3877-length-12552-cov-5_pt1 | contig 12552 bp, 14 predicted proteins | sample MGYA00564398_ERZ1292623 | MGnify/ENA primary metagenome ERZ1292623 (study PRJEB36523, sample SAMEA6512633) | groundwater metagenome | collected 2019-01-07 | study: AquaDiva: Metagenomics assemblies of 32 groundwater samples | reverse complement strand
GTGGGGATGAATTTTTGCAGAAAATATTTCCGCGCCCCCTTTATTTCTTTGCCTATCTCCTCTATATCTTCTTTGGTGTGCATTCCTTTAATAACAGTGGTGCGGAACTCATACTCGACGGGTGCTAGGAGCAGAAAGTCGATACTGCTTTGTATTGCCTCGATGTCGACTGGGCGCGCCACCGTGGCGCTGTATTTGCATAGCGGCGACTTGATGTCCATGGCAACGTAGTCGACAAGCCCACCCTCCACCGCTTGGTGCAGCATCACCGGGTTGGTGCCGTTGGTGTCGAGCTTTACTAAGTAGCCGAGGGCTTTTATTTTTGCCAGACACTCAAGCAGGTCGTCGTGTATTGTCGGCTCTCCGCCGGTTATGACCACGCCCTGGAGCATGCGCTTGCGCTCAGATAGAAAATCAAAGAACTCTTCTTCGGTAATACGCGTCTCAACCGTTTCGTCCACCAGCTCCGGGTTGTGGCAGTAGGGGCATCTGAAGTTGCATCCGATGGTGTACGCCACGCACGCGATTTTTCCTGGATAGTCGATTAGTGTAAACTTCTCGAGCCCGCCGAACGTCATGAGGATTTAATATCAGACTGCAGTTGGGGCACACAGACGCTCGCGACCTCAGGGGCGTACATCTCGCGCAGCTTAAACTCGGATTGCTTGGCCGCGTTCCACTGGCTCACCGGGCGCAGATATCCGACTATGCGCGAGTACACCTCGCACTCTCGGGTGCACGTGGGGCAGGAAAAGTGCTCGCCCGCGATGTATCCGTGCGAGCCGCACACGCTGAACGTCGGCGTCAAGGTAAAGTAGGGCAGGTGATAGTTCTCGCAGATTTTTTTAACCAGCGCGGGCACCGCAGCAGGGTCCGCAATGCGCTCGCCGAGGAAGAGGTGCACCACGGTGCCTCCGGTGTACTTGGTCTGCAGGGTATCTTGGATGTTGAGCGCTTCGACGATGTCGTCGGTGTAATGCACCGGCAAGTGCGATGAGTTGGTGTAGAACGGCTGTGCTCCATTTTTGCACTCAGCCTCGTTTGCGACAATAATCTTCGGGAACATTTTTTTATCTTTTTGCGGGAAGCGGTATGTTACTCCCTCTCCCGGAGTTGCTTCCAAATTGTACAGATTGCCGGTTTCTTTTTGATATTGCACCAGCCGGTCGCGCATAAAGTCGAGCACTTCTGCTGCAAACGCTTGGCCGTCTTGCGTACCGATGTCCTCATTGTTCAAGTTGAGAGACGCTTCGTTCATGCCTATGAGTCCGATGGTGGAAAAGTGGTTCTCCCAATACTTGCCGTACCCTTCTTTTATTTTCCGCAAGTAAAACTTGGTGTACGGATAAAGGTTTGCGTCGGTAAACTGCTCCAGCATCTTGCGCTTGATCTCGAGGCTCTCTTTGGCGATATCCATCTGCTCGGCAAGCAGCTTGAGAAACTCTTTTTTTGTTTTGGCGCGGTATCCGAGCCTCGGAAGGTTTATAGTGACCACGCCGACCGAGCCGGTAAGCGCGTTGGCGCCAAAGAGCCCGCCTCCTCTCCTGTCAAGCTGGGCAATGTCCAAACGCAGGCGACAGCACATGGAGCGGGTGTCCTCGGGCTTCATGTCCGAGTTGATAAAGTTGCTGAAGTACGGGATGCCGTATTTGGCGGTGATCTCCCAAAGCCCCTTGAGGTTCGGGTTATCCCAGTCGAAGTCTTTTGTCACGTTGACTGTCGGAATGGGGAATGTAAACACTCTGCCCGCGGCGTCGCCCTCTCCCATGACAGCGAAGAACGCGCGGTTGAGCATATCCATTTCTTTTTGGAACTCGCCGTAAGTTTCTTTTTGTTCTTTTCCGCCGATATTAACTTTTTGGTCTTTAAAGTTCGGCGATGGCGTCAAGTCGAGTGTGATGTTGGAGAACGGCGTCTGGAATCCGACGCGCGTCGGCACGTTCATGTTGAATATAAACTCCTGCAGCGACTGTTTTACTTCTTTGTCGGTGAGCTTGTCGTAGCGGATAAACGGCGCTAGCAGCGTGTCGAAGTTGGAGAATGCTATCGCGCCTGCCGCCTCGCCCTGCATGGTGTACATAAAGTTGACCATCTGCCCGAGCGCGGTCCGGAAATGTTTTGCAGGAGCCGATTCTATTTTGTCGCTGACTCCGCGGAACCCAACCATAAGCAAATCCTGCAGGTCCCAGCCGACGCAGTACACGGAGAGCGTGCCTAGGTCGTGGATGTGCAGGTCTCCGCTCTCGTACGCGTCGCGGATGCGAGCCGGGTAAATTTTATTGAGCCAATATGTTTTGCTAACTTCGGAAAAAACATAGTTGTTCATCCCTTGCAGAGAGTAGCCCATGTTGCTGTTCTCCTTTACTTGCCAATCTATCTCGTTTAAATAGTTGTCGACGAGCCCGAGCGAGGAGGCTGTCGCGAAGGCGCGCATCTCGGCGTGCTTTTCGCGGTAGATGATGTAGTTTTTGGCTGTCGCTGGGAACTTTTTGAAGATAAGCTGCTGTTCGACGATGTCCTGCACGCCCTCGACGGTTGGTTTGAACTTTTTATTTATCGATTTCTCACGCTCGAGCGCATGAACCACTGCCCTTCCGACCATTTCGGGCGCGCCGTCTTTGTAGTCGCCGCTTGCACGCATGGCCTTTTCTATCGCCGAAGTGATTTTATCGGTCTTAAACGGGACAACGGAGCCGTTCCGCTTTATAATGGTAGTGATGGATGAGAGCTTCGACTTCGGCATACGAAAGAGTTATTATATTTATAAGCGTCTATGTATTATACCCATAGGCGGTTGTCTATGAGTCAAAAAAACCTGTGGAAAAAGAGTGGGAGAACGAAAGCGGCCGCCAAGCAAGTGCCGCCGAAGGAACAAACCTACCCGCGCCCTGCGTGGGTGCCGAAAGGTGTATCCTCCGAGGAGGAATTATGTCCGGATTGCTTTAAGGTAGTGGGCACCAAGAGCCGCTACAAACTGGTTTGCATGCTCGGCAAGGCAAAAGACGGGCTCACGGTCGGTGCGATGACCAAGGTTATGAATTTGCGACAGCCGACGGTGTCGCACCACTTGCGGGCGCTCCATTCGGTCGACGCCGTGTCGCGGGAAGAGCGCGGTAGGGAGTGCATCTACACGCTCAACCGCGGCGCACACTGCTTTGAGGAGTGCAAGATACCGTATTAGCGGCTAAAGTTTCTGTGGGATGAGGTGTATATGCACGTGCGGTATATCCTGACCGTTTATTCTTAACTTTACATAGTCCGCGCCGTACTCGGCTTTTAGTCTTTTCGCTATTTTTTTTGAAGCCCTAAACAATTTGTCCGATACGTCGTCCGGCATATCTTGAAACCAAACATGGTGTTCCACCGGAATTACAAGTGTGTGACCAGGCGCTCTTGGATTTAGGTCAAGAAACGAAACTATGGAGTCGTCCTCGTGATGTTCTTTTTGGTTAGGAATCTCACCGCGCGCTATTTTGCAGAAGATGCAGTCTGGCATGTATCTATTATACTGACTTGGATGAAATCGTATAGGGTCCGCGAGCGGCTGCACGACAACTTACTTGAACATCTTTTGCTCGCGCGCGGCGTCGAACCGGAGAGCCACGAAAAATTTTTAAACCCCGACTATGTTGCAGACAGCCATGACCCGTACCTGCTCCCCGATATGGCAAAGGCAGTCGACCGGATTCTTGCGGCTAAAAAAAATAATGAGCACGTGTGCGTGTGGAGCGACTACGACGCCGACGGGATACCGGGCGGCGTGATGCTCAGCGAATTTCTGCGCGTGATGGAAATTCGCGTGACGCACTACATCCCGCACCGCCATAAAGAAGGGTACGGACTCAACGCAGAAGGAATAGAAGAATTAAAATCGGCAAACGTTTCGCTGGTTATCACCGTCGACCTCGGTACCACCGAAGTTGCGCACATTGCGCACGCGCAGACGCTCGGTATCGACATTATTGTAACCGACCACCATCTGCAACCGGAGGTGTTACCGGATGTTTTTGCGCTTATCAACCCGAAAATGAAGTCGAGCCGCTATCCGTTCGACGGTTTGTGCGGCGCGGGCGTCGCGTGGAAGCTGGTGCAGGCGATTTTGTCTAAAAATCGTCCCGAAGGCTATGCCGAGGGCCAAGAAAAGTGGCTATTAGACCTCGTCGGCATCGCAACGCTCTCCGATATGGTGCCTTTGGTTGGAGAAAACAGGATGTTGGCCCGCAACGGGCTGCTGGTAATGCGCCGCGGCCGCCGGCCAGGGCTCGCGGCACTGCTAAAACTCCTGCGCATCAGCCCGGCTACGCTTACCGAGGACGATATTACCTTTATGATTTCCCCGCGCATCAACGCGGCATCGCGCATGGAGTCCCCGCAGGCCGCGGCCTCGTTGTTGGCCGCCACGGGGGAGGAAGAAGCAAAGTTGCTTGCGGCGGAACTCAACCGCATCAACGACGAACGCAAGGGTCTGGTGGCGGCGACGGTACGCGAGGTCAACAAACATGTTGCCGAAATGGATTTGGAAATGAGCCCGCTCATTGTGATGGGCAATCCGAAGTGGCGTCCGGGGATTTTGGGGCTTGTTGCAGGCAAACTGGTTGAGACGCACGGCAAAACGGTTTTTTTGTGGGGGCGCGAGGGCGGCGACATCATCCGCGGCTCTTGCCGCGCCGCGCCGGGGGTAAACATTGTCGAGGTGATGGCAGCCGCGCGGGGCGCGTTTGAGCACTTTGGCGGGCATGCGGCATCCGGCGGTTTTGAACTTGCGCAAGAACATGTGCACGAGCTCCCCGCACGGCTCGAAGCCGCATATTTGGCGGTTAATGCCGCCGGTACCGGCGCGGTGGAGGTGTTGCTCGACCGCGAGCTCGACTTGGCCGAGATAAATTTAGCTATGCGGGACCTGCAAAAGCTCGCGCCGTTCGGCGCCGGCAATGCAAAGCCTCTATTTATATTTCCAAACGTGTCAGTCGGGGCGGTGCGCGCATTCGGCAAGACGCAAAATCATCTCGGCCTCACCCTATCGCGAGGCACCGCGCGCACGGAAGGGATAGCGTTCTTCTCCGGCGCGGATTCGTTTAATAAAAAAGTGGAGCAAGGGAGCAAAGTCGACATAGTGGGCCACGTCGAAGCCGACTGGCGCGGCCAACCCCGCATCCGCGTGGTTGATGTACTCTAGTTATATGGGAAAGATTTTGATTTTTACGGACGGGGCGAGCAAGGGGAACCCCGGTCCAGGCGGATGGGCGGCTATTGTTATCGCGCACGAAAGGGTAATAGAGCTCGGCGGGCGGGAAAAGCATACCACCAACAACCGCATGGAACTTCGTGCCGCGATAGAGGGCCTGCGCGCCTGCAACACAGCCCCCGCGGGCGAGCGTATTGTGTATACCGACTCCTCCTATGTCATCAACGGCATTACCAAGTGGGTAAAGGGCTGGAAAAAGAACGGCTGGAAGACGAAAGAAAAGAAGAGTGTCGTCAATCAGGATTTGTGGCAGGCGCTCGATGCAACCGCGGCGGCGAGCGGGAGCGAAATAATTTGGCAATATGTCGGCGGACACGTCGGCATCGCCGGCAACGAGCGGGTGGATACAATCGCGTCGGACTTTGCGGACGATAAAAAAGTTATTTTGTATCACGGCGGAATCGAATCCTACGGCATCGATGTTTCGAGTCTTGAAGTCAACGCGCTGAAGGAAAAAGCAAAGTCCGCGACAAACACGCGCTCCAAAGCAAAAGCGTATTCTTACATCAGCAGGGTAGACGGCAAAATACTGACGCATCAAACGTGGGCGCAGTGTGCGGAGCGGGTGCGCGGCCGGTCGGCGAAGTTTAAAAAGGCGCTCTCGCCGGCGGAAGAAAAGGAAATCATCGCAGAGTTTTCGAAAAAATAATATACCATGCCGCGCGGCAGCGCTTTATTTTTGTTTCTACTGGTCGGAGTCGCACTCGGCGTGCGCGGATGGTTTGTATTGCACGCTCCGCCGCCGGAGATTCTGCAATATGCCGGCCGTACGGCGGTGGTAGAGGGCGCGGTTGCCGACGATCCTGACACACGCACGGCCTCGGTGCGCGTTCCAATCGATGTCTCGACTATAAACGGCAAGCCGGAGTCAGGAAGACTGCTCGCAGTTCTGCCTCCTGACACACTGTTGCAGTACGGCGACACGGTGTCGGTGCGCGGCGTGCCCGAGGAACCAGCAACGTTTCAAACAAACACCGGCCGTACCTTCGATTACCGCGGATACTTGCGCGCGCGAGGCATTTCGGCGGTAATGCAGCACGCAGTGCTGCTCGAAAAGCAAGAAGGCAACGCCGGTATTTTGCGGACGCTATTTACCATTAAGCATTCGTTCGAGCGCGCGCTGCAGCGCGTGATGCGCGAGCCGATGGTGTCGCTTATGGAAGGTTTTTTACTCGGGGAAAAGTCCGGTTTGTCCGACAGCTTGGCGCAAGCGTTCGTCATCGCCGGTCTTATCCATGTGGTGGTGCTCTCCGGATACAACATCGGCGTGGTGTCGGAGTGGACGCTGCGCTTCTTCGCGCTCTTTTTGCGCCGCCGATTTGCGCTCGCGACCACGGCGGTAGTTATAGTACTGTTTGCGCTCATGGCCGGCGGCGGCATGGCCACTATCCGTGCCATGCTCATGGGACTTATTGCAATATTAGGGCGGTATCTCCACCGGCCGGCGCTTGCCTTGCGGAGCCTCGGTGTAGCGGTACTGGCAATGCTCTTGTGGAACCCGCTGGTGTTGTTTGATGCGGGGTTTGTCTTAAGTGTTTTGGCGACGTTCGGCATCATTACACTAGGGAACCGGGTCGAGTCGCGGCTGGGGTGGCTCAAAGAAGGAATACTGCGTTCTACTGCCGCAACTACCATAGCCGCACAGCTCTTTGTCTTGCCGGCTCTGTTGTATTACACCGGCGTGCTTTCGTTGGTGTCAGTGCCCGCAAATATTGTCTTTCTGCCGTTCGTACCTCTCGCAATGCTGTTGGGATTTGTCGCCGGACTGCTCGCGCTGGTGCATCCGTTTTTTGCGCTGATACCTGCGCTCGCGGCCGACACGCTGCTGCAAATAATGATTTGGCTGACAGAATTTGCCGCATCGCTCCCGCTGGCCGCGGCGATAGTACCCGCGTTCCCCGCGTGGGCGGCGGTAGCGGTGTATATTCCGCTTATGTACTTTGCTATTTTAAGCTATCAGCGAACCGCTGTTCAATCACCGTCCAGTTGAGATTTTTGAAGAAGGCGTCGATATATTTGTCTTTGCCGGTCGTGCCGTAGTCGGCAAGATAGGCGTGCTCCCACACGTCGAGCGCTAAGATGACGGGGAGAGTCACAAAATGCCCCTGGTGCTGTTCGCCGACGAATCCCATATGGAAGGCTCCGTTGTCGGGATTAAAATACAGTATTGACCACCCTGGTCCGCGCATCATACCGGTCTGCCTGACACGGTCGACTGCCGCCTGCGCGCCGCCCCAGTGTTTGGTAAGCGCCTGCGCGAGCGTGCCGCTGGTGGCGAGCGGAGCAGAACCGTTTTCAAACTGAGCGAAGTACAACTCGTGCAGTTTCATTCCGTCGAACTCAAAAGAGTGTCTGCGGCGCAGTTCGGAAATCGCAAGAGAGTTCTTTTGCGGGTCGGACAGGAGTTCCTCTATCACCGCGCTTATCGCATTAAAGTTTTTGACATAGCCTGCATAGAGTCCGAGGTGCGCATCGACAGAGGCCTTTGAGATACCTTCTAATTCGGGGAGGTTAAATTTTTTTTCTTGGTATTGCATGCTTGCTAGTATAGCACTTTATGGTATAATAGCCCCAGAAGTGAGGTCACAATCCCCAGGGAGGGAATCATGCGTTGGAACATGGGAATGCTGCACCGCGGGTTCGTAGTGTTAGGTATAGCCGCGCTTGTCATTGGGTGGACCGTGTACACGGCCGACCAAGTGGTAAAGGAGGTCGGCCGCACAGTCGCATTCGGCCTGAAGCCGTTTGAAATCGACGTCAACCGCGCGCTCAAGGGCGACAGGCTCGTCCGCGCCGACGGCGAACCGATGGAAGAATACCTATTCCATAAGCTCGCCGAAACGCGGTAAAATATAGGGATGAAAGTCCCGCAAAGCGCACCACTACTTATAGTTGGTGCGCTTTTTCTTTTTTGCGCTGGGGTGTGGAGCATTGTACTCGGGCCGTATTTTTATGGCACTGACGGCAAAGGGCTGCCGTCGGCCGCCGTGCAGGCGATAGAGCAGAGTACAAGCCTGACGCGGGTCGCGGCACTACTTGCTACAGAGCAAGACCCGCTACAGCCGCGGAGCAAAACTACAGGTTGTGTTATTTCAGGCCCTTTGCCTGACCGTGCATGCACGCCGGGCTCGGTCTTTGCCAATGCGACTGTCGAGAAGATTTGCGTCTCCGGATATAGCAAGAGCGTGCGCAGCGTGAGTACAAAACTCCGCAAGCAACTTTTTGCCGCATACGGCATCGCGTATCCTCCGGCAAGCGGCGCTTACGAGCTCGACCACCTGATACCGCTCGCGATCGGCGGAGACAACACCGCTGCAAACCTCTTCCCCGAGTCGGCGGAGCCCAGTCCCGGATTTAAAGAGAAAGATGTCGTGGAAGTGTATCTACAAGAGCAGGTGTGCGCCGGCAAGATTGACTTAACCGCGGCGCAAAGACAGGTCGCGGCCAATTGGATTGCAATTTATAACGCGCTCGACAAAAGCGATATCTCGCGCATAAAACAAAAATATACAAACTGGGCGAATTAGATAAGGCCGGCTTTTTTGAGGGTTTTGTAGGCGCCGTTTTTGGCTATCGTGCGCAGACCCTGCGTGGAGACGGTAATAGTGACCGTTCGGTTAAGCTCCGGCACGAATATACGCTTTTTCTGCAGGTTGACCTGCTTTCGGACCTTGCCGGTCGGGTTGAATTTGGTCGCGCGGATGCGGTTGCTGTAGCCGCCGCCGACCAGAGAGGTCTTTTTGGTTATTGCACAAATTTTTGCCATAGGTTTGACCGCGATATGCTACCATAGTTTGTACATCATGCAAATAGACTTTATCTTCGGCATCGTCGTTCTCGTCTTTTCTGTAATCCTCCACGAGGTTGCGCACGGACACATGGCCGACTGGCTCGGCGACCCGACCGCGCGTTTGGCAGGGAGGCTCACGCTGAATCCGCTGCGCCATATCGACCCGCTCGGCTCCATTATTCTGCCGGCGCTCCTTTTGATTACGCACGCGCCGATACTGATAGGCTACGCCAAGCCGGTGCCGTACAACCCGTACAACTTGCGCGGCAAATACGGCGAGGGTCTGGTCGCCTTTGCCGGCCCCGGCACCAACATCCTGCTCGCGCTTATCTTCGGGTTCCTTATTAGGTTTAGCAGCGCTCAGCTCGGGCCTGACCTTATTTCGGCCTTCGCCGTTATCGTATATGTCAACATACTGTTGGCGCTTTTTAATCTGATACCAATACCTCCTCTCGACGGCTCCAAGGTGCTTTCCACCCTGCTTGGCGCCGTATCTACCTCGCTCGAGAGGGGATACGACACCTTCCGGCTCAACTTCGAGCGGCTGGGTATCTTCTCCGGCACGCTCCTTATATTGGTGATTTTCTACTTTTTGTCCCCGTACTTCTCGGTATTTCTGTTTAAAGTGTTTGTCCTTTTGACAGGGGTCTCTATATAAGATAGATTGGTGTGACTCCCGCTTGGCGGGTTTTTAATTGAAATGGCTCGTATATCACAACTCGTCCGCAAAGGACGCACACAGCTTAAGTCTAAAACCAAGTCGCCTGCATTGGCGCGCGGATTCAACACGCTCAAAAACCGTCCTGTCTTCTACCCGTCGCCCTTTAAGCGCGGCGTGTGCACTAAAGTGACTACCACCACGCCCCGCAAGCCGAACTCTGCAATACGGAAAATCGCGCGCGTGCGCCTGACCAACGGCATGGAGGTTACCGCCTACATCCCCGGCGAGGGCCACAACCTGCAGGAGCACTCGGTCGTCATACTGCGCGCCGGCCGCGTAAAGGACATCAACGTCCGCTATACTATCGTGCGAGGCAAGCTCGACGCCGCCGGGCTGGACAAGCGCCGCGTGTCGCGCTCCCGATATGGTGCCAAGCGCCCTAAAGACACTAAATAATCTTTTGTATTGATATAAAATAAATTTTATATGAGACGACCAGTTAAAAACAGGAATGTCCCCGGCGTCGACCTTAAGTACGGCTCACACCGCGTGGAAAAGTTCATCAACTCGGTGATGTGGGACGGCAAAAAGTCGACCGCGCGCAAGGTGGTGTATGATGCATTCGAAATAATTAAGGAGAAGGCCAAAGTCGAGAACCCCGTTGAGCTGTTTGAGACCGCTATCCGCAATGTCGGCCCCGCGATGGAAATCCGCTCCAGGCGCGTCGGCGGCGCCAACTACCAGGTGCCCCGCGAGGTGCGCGCCGAGCGCAAGCAGGCGCTCGCGTTCCGCTGGATACTCAACGCCGCCCGCGGCGGCAAAGGCAAGCCTATGGCGCAGAAGCTTGCCGCAGAACTTATGCTCGCATCCAACAACGAAGGCAGTGCTATCAAGAAAAAAGAAGACACGCTGCGCATGGCGGAAGCCAACAAAGCCTTCGCCCACTTCGCCTGGTAACTGTTAGGTTTAAACATTTCAAGATTTGAAGATTTAAGAACGCCGTCCCATTAGGGCGGTTTTACGTGATAAAATAAAAAAGATGAGGAAGCGACATAAGCTGAAAAAGCACTCCTGTGTTTTGTGCAAACCCTATAAAATGTCGAGAGAGTGTCGTTGGAGCGGGCGGGAACTCGCGCGCTTGAATGATTGGGAACGCGAACGGAATGAGCTTCTAAGGTTTTAAATGTTTAAACATTTGAAAATTTAAATTATGGCTACGGTAGAGCGGTTTGAAGACTTATTGTGCTGGAAGCGGGCGCGCGAATTGACTGCGGAGGTCTACAAAGTTTTTAAGGGCAACAGTGACAGAGGCTTTACCGACCAGATACAGCGCGCGAGCGTGTCGGTGATGAGCAATATCTCCGAAGGGTTTGAGAGCGGTACGCGCGATATGTTTGTCAACTATCTGTATATCGCCAAGGGTTCGGCGGGGGAAGTGCGGGCGCAGTTGTACGCGGCACAAGATATCGGGTATTTAAATATTGAAAAATTTGAATTTTTAAAAAAGAAGGCAGAAGAGTGCTCAAAATTATTAAACTCGTTTACAAAGGCGGTCAAATCCTCGCCGCACGGTGGCCTGCAGCGCAGAAAAGAACTGACCAAGCGCGAGCAGGATGCCGAGGTGTTTCTTGCCGAAGCAAGGTTAAAACTAGCCAAAATCCATCCGGAGATTTACGGGAAGAAATGAGCAGTTAGAGTGGTGTTTGACTTTTGTACGGCCACTTCGTAAACTCTTCAGTCGAGGCTCCGGGTGTGCCCACACCTCATAGCGTAAGGAGTGTTGCTAAGGGTACCGCGGCCTGAAGGAACAGAACCTCTGTAGTCCGGACCAACTGGGTTCGTCTGGATACTCCCCGTCACACGGATGCCTGCGGGTCGATGTGACAATGGGGGAATATGGAGGTTTCCGTTCTGTTTTCGGTCGGCGCTTTGCGCCGGCCTTTTCTTTTTCCTTTATTTACGCTATCTTGTCAGTAACGCCTTTGGCGCGTTTTTTAATCCCATATGAATCGCGATTACCCTCTAGAGAAGCTCCGCAACTTCGGCATCATTGCGCACATCGACGCCGGCAAGACCACCACGTCTGAGCGAGTTTTGTATTACACGGGGAGCCAGCACAAAATAGGCGAGGTACACGAGGGCGAGACCACCACCGACTGGATGGAGCAGGAGCGCGAGCGCGGCATCACTATTACCGCCGCCGCCATAACCTGCTTTTGGACCAAAACCAACGAGCCGGATAAAAAAGATTTGGCTAAGAAATACCGCTTCAACATCATCGACACCCCCGGGCACATCGACTTTACCGTCGAGGTTAAGCGCTCCATGCGCGTGCTCGACGGCGCGGTCGTCGTCTTTGACGGCGTTGCCGGCGTAGAGCCGCAGTCGGAGACCAACTGGCGCTATGCCGACGAGGCCGCGGTGCCGCGCGTCTGCTTTATAAACAAGATGGACCGCATGGGCGCCAACTTTGAAAAGTCCTATGCCTCCATTCTCGACCGCCTCACTAAACACGCCGTGCGCATGCAGCTCCCCATCGGAGCCGAAGCCGGTTTTGATGGCGTCGTCGACCTTTTGACGATGAAGGCCTACAAGTTTGAAGGCGAGATGGGCTCGGTAGTAACCGAGTATGAAATCCCGGAGAACCTTAAAGCCGATGCGCAGAAGTACCATGCAGAACTGGTGGAAAAGATTGTGGAGCACGATGATGCTCTCATGACCTCCTACCTCGACGGCAAACAGCCGACTATTGAGGAACTTAAGAGCACTCTGCGCAAAGCAGTTATCGCCAACAAAATCTTCCCCGTATACACGGGCTCCGCGCTCAAAAACAAAGGCGTACAGCTCGTGCTCGAC
>ERZ1292623.2499-Hain-H51-01um-R1-2499-length-16370-cov-6_pt2 | contig 12562 bp, 7 predicted proteins | sample MGYA00564398_ERZ1292623 | MGnify/ENA primary metagenome ERZ1292623 (study PRJEB36523, sample SAMEA6512633) | groundwater metagenome | collected 2019-01-07 | study: AquaDiva: Metagenomics assemblies of 32 groundwater samples | reverse complement strand
ACCTATAAATTCAGATAACTATGATAAGGGTTTAGTTAATAGCGCAGATGTGATTATCACTTTAATTGATAATCTAAATCAAATTGATGGTGTGCGTGCAATTCTTTCTGGAACAACAGGAAAGAAAATAATTGTTTATAATAAAATAGATCTATTAAGCGAAAGTGATAAAAGGAAAGTTGAAGCCACATTAAAAAGCAAGAAATATGATTTCGTGATGATATCTGTTAAGAATAAAGAAGGAATTGAAGAATTAAAAAGCAAATTATTCATTGGATTTGGAAAAATCCGTGTTTTCACTAAAGAGCCAGGAAAAGAAAGGTCAAACAATCCCTTGATCTTAGAACCAGAATCTACTGTAAAAGAAGTTGCTGAAAAAATATTCAAGAGTTCTGCAAAAATAAAAGAAACACGAATTTGGGGGCCAAGTTCAAAATTTCCGGGGCAAATTGTTGGGCTTCAGCACAGGTTAAAAGATATGGATGTTATTGAATTTAAGACGAGATAAACTTAAAATTATTAAAACATCTCATTCTACTATAGCAAATAAACCTTTAAGTGTTTGTCTTTGACAATTTCTGGCGTCTCTCAAAAGTTTTTCAAATCTTCTTTCAACCAATCTTCTAACATATTCTCTGTAGGCTTGTACCCATGGGCTTTGATCATCTGACTTATAAATTTTTAGTTGGCGTATCTCCTCAGGACTCGAGCCTCTTCCTATCCTCTTTCCAAAAAAATCTATTTATATAAGAATAAATGGATAAGTTCAATATCATAAATTCTTGAACATATTTTTCTGACATAAAAGAATTAAGAGTTAAGTGTTTAAAAATAGCTATAATAAAAAGGCTATTTCCAAGCTTTTCTTATTGGCTCAATAATTTCTTCAAGATAATCTGCCATTGAATTCTTTAAATCAAGGGCATGCAACTTCCCAGATTCAAATGCACTTTCAAGTTCTTTATAATTTTCAAAAATTAAATCCCCCCCATATTTTTTATCCCTTTTTATTGTCATTCCTCCAAACCTGGGAAATACTATTAATTTGGCTATAGATAAGATTGCATTATTTTCTATATCTCCTGACTTGCAATATCCTGCTCTTAATTTTTCTTTTATGCTTTCTTTTTTATCTCTTATAGATATCAGACTTTCTTGGACAGAACTTGACATCTTTGCTCCAGGTCCCTTCAAGCTTGGAATTATTCCTGTATGTATAAAAACAGGCTTTTTCTTCATGCCTATCTTACCAAAAAGCTCAATTCCAAGGGCATGTATCTTTCTTTGATCCATTCCGGCAACAACAAAATCCAAGTCAAGTGCTTTTATGTCTTCTATTTGCATAAGGGGATAAATAATCTGAGAAATTTTCGCTGTTTCAATATCTCTTGCAATAGTCTGCATACTCCTAAGCCCACGATTAACAGTTGTATCAAGAGCCATAATCATTATATCATCAATATAATTTTTTTCCCGTTGAAAATCAGTTCCCTTAACAAATTTCGCTTTTGTCAATCCTGCTGCCCTCATTCCTTTTTCCCAAATTTTTGCTTGTTTGTCTAAAAAAGCCCAGTTCCCTTTTTTATTAAGCCATGCATGCCAGTTTGCTAGAAGGACTATGGGGGTTATTCCTGCATTTTGTAAATCAAGAAGTTTTACCATGGTTACTAAATGCCCAAGATGAATCTCCCCAGAGGGCTCATACCCGCAGTAAACTTTAAGATTTCTTTTTGATAGGATTTTATTCATTTCAGATCCATTTAAAATTTCATCAGTGTTTCTCTGAATAAAGTCTATTCTATCTTTAATATCCATTATAATAAAATAGATTAGTGATTATTAAATTTTGCTGAAATCTATAGCTGATAGTGTAAGTGTGATTAGTTGTGATTAGTAAAGATCCTTATCTGAAATAATATTTAGAAAATGTATCGCTGAAAATCACCGCACCTGTTGTTCCACCAGTACTCCCGATTATTTCATTCGTGGTAGTTGAACTTTCTGTTGTAGTTTCTGGTGTAGGTTGTTGCGCCGATTCAGAAAATTCTCCTGAAGGAGCTGGCTCTGTAAATTCTTGTGGTGGCTGCTGCTGTTCTGAAAACTGTTCTTCATTAGATCTATCTTGGTAATATTGAGAATAATCTTCTCTGTTGCCTTCAAAACACTCGCAATTTCCATTTGAAAAACTCCATGCTTGATTTTGACTCGCACATCTTTCTGCACACTGTCTTTGGGCTTCCTGTGTTTCTCTGAACCTTTCCTGATAATTATCTCTATATTCATGAGCCCCCCCAACAGCACTATCATAACATTTCAATCTTTCTTCAGAATTTTGTATTCCTTGGCAATTTCCTCCTCCAAATCCCCCTTCTGGTCCTCTAAAGCCTTCGCGCCCTTCGCCTTGCTGTTCCATAATTTCTCTGCATTTCTTTTCATCACCCCTTGTCTCGCCTGTTAAACCAGCTTCAATACATTCTTCAGGCGCGTTTTGTTGAAACATCAATTTACCACATTCTTTTGGATTTGTCAAACCAGCTTCAATACATTCTTCAGGCGCGTTTTGTTCAAACATAATTTTTTCGCAAATTTCTCTTGCTTCTCTTTCATTCTGGATATCTGCTTCAAGAATAGCATTTCTGCATTCTTCAGGCGCGTTTGTCTGAATCATTATTTTCATGCATTCCCTTGGGGAATCCACGCCTGCTTCTCTGCATTCTCTTGGCATATGCAAATCAAATTGCGCTTCTGAAATATCACCTTCAAGACTGTCAAAAACATCCTGCAAATGATCTGGAAGTTCCGGCATCTCCAAATTATCCAATTCTTCACAAGCTTCTTCGTTGTCGTTAATTTCACAGGCAGTTGCCAATGGTGCAGCCACTGAACACATCTCTGCAAATTCTGTAAAAGGAATTTCCTCGCATCTGCATTGTTGCCCAGAAGTTTCGAAACATTCACTCATAATTTCTCCAAATTTTTCTGCCTCTTGCCTCTGTTCTTCTGTTAAATCTTTATCTAATCTTTTATGCCATTCAGGATCTTCATTGTTGGTTCTGCAAACCCTCGAATATTCTAATGGATCGATTTCAGCAAGAGTTTCGCACAAATCCCTTATTTTACTTGCAATTTCTGCAGCAGTAACGATAGACTCTTCCTGCTTGATTACGTCGTCTACAAACTCCACTTTTTGCTCTTCATCAAGCTGCTCTTCTAAATCTTCGACTGCGTTTGTAATTGCCTCTGCGCTTTCCTTGGCATCTTCTGCCCTGTCAGGATCAATCTCTACTTCAAGCGCTTCTGCAGATTCTTTATATCCTTCTAAAGCAGTCTCAGCAGCTTCAAAATCTCCAGCCTCAATCATTGCTTTTATTTCAGCTATTCTCTCTTCTTTTATCTGCAGATCATCCCCGAATCTGTCGAAAAATTTATCTAGGAAATATAAAGCGCTGTCGGGAGTTATTCCCGCTTCTGTTGTTAATTGCGCGTCTGAAACTTCATCTGAAGGCTCATCGGGGATTGTTTCTGGTTGCGCTTCCGTAATTATTTCTGCTTGCACATCTGAAGATCCATCAGGAGTTATTCCTGCGTCTTCTTGAGCAAAAATCCCAAAAGAAAGAAAAACAAGCAATAAGCTAAAAACTAATACCCCTTTTTGCATTTAATTATCTGATTTAGAAGTTTATAAATTTTGTCTGGATGCCTGACTTACTAAATTTACCAAGAATTGTTTAAGCCGGCTGAATGGTATAGTTGCATAAGCAATGAGATAGGATGGTTAAATTATAATATTAACCTATAATAAAAATATCCCGTGATTTAGTTTTATCTACTAAACTTTTTCATCTGAGCCTTTGACCTATAACATAATCATCTTTTTAACAACATTCGCTTTTAATAATAATGCTAATAGAGATTATTTTCTTCCTTCTTCTTGGCATTGCTGCGGGAACATTCACAGGGCTTGTTCCTGGAATTCATATAAATCTTGTTGGAGCTGCCTTGATTTCTGGAACATTTTCTTTTTTATTAGGATTAAATCCTCTTTATTTAGCGATATTCATAGTTTCTATGTCAATAGCTCATGTTTTCCTAGATTTTATTCCCTCTATATTTTTAGGAGCTCCTGAAGAAGGCACAGAACTTTCTGTTCTCCCAGGACATGAAATGTTAAAAAAGGGGCAAGGATTACAAGCAGTTCATCTGGCTGCAAAAGGATGTCTTTATGGAATAGGACTTTTCATATTAATGATATTTCCCTTATACTTTATCTCCTTGTTTGTTAAGAATCTTCCTGGAAGAGTAATAGCTCTTGGGTTGATAGTAATCTCGTTAAATATGATTTTCTTGGAAAAGAAGAAACTCTATGCTTTGCTCGTATTTTTATTGACAGGTATTCTTGGATTTATTGTTCTTAATATGGATTTAAAAGAACCTCTGCTTCCTCTGCTTACAGGCTTATTCGGAGCTTCTGGTTTAATAATAAGTATAAGACATAAAACAAAAATAGAGAAACAAAAACCTGAGAAAAAAATTGATATAAAAAAGTTTAGAGTTTTATTAAGTTCTGCAATTGTTTCTCCATTGAGTCTTTTTCTTCCTGCATTAAGCAGCGGACAAATTACTATTGTTGGTAATCAGTTTGCAAAAACGAGCAGAGAACAATTTCTTTTCATGCTTGGAACAGTATCTATGGCTGCTATGTGTTTTTCTTTTCTTGGATTATTCCTTATATCAAAAACAAGAACCGGCTCTGCAGCAGCTATTCAAAGTCTTTTAGGAGTTCTCAGCTGGAAAGTTTTTACTTTAATGGTTTTTGTCATTCTTATCTCAGGAATTCTCTCTTTTTTTATTCTAAAATTATTGTCCAAAAAATCTTTATCTCTTTTAGAAAAAATAAACTATTCTAAGATGTCTATCATAACATTAGTAATAGTAACAATAATAACCTTCTTTATCTCAGGTTTCTTGGGTTTGATTGTTTTAGCTATTTCTGCTTTTACAGGAATTTTCTGTATTTTATCAGGAGTAAAGAGAACAAATATGATTGGGTGTTTGCTGCTTCCGACGATAATTCTTTATCTTTTTTAAGAAGATAGATTTTTATAGTAAACTAATTTTTTAAATAAATGGGTGAGTTTTTGAGAGATGTTAGTAAAATATTTGCTGTATTGATTGTCTTTATAATGTATGTTTTTTCACTAAGATTAGGAAGTATTATAACAACTATCTTTTTTCTTATTCTTATAATTTTAATCCCTTATACCTATTTTAGATTAGTATCTAGAGGTTGGGAAGAAAAGAACTTAGCTGAAAAGATATTAATAATCTTCGGGGGAGTTATAGTTACTATTATTGGTATATGGTTTTTAATGGGGATATTGGTATATGGTTTTTAATGGGGATATCTTTTGCAATTAGACCCTTTGCCCCTTAATTCTAAAACCACCTTCCAAGATTTTCCTGGGTTTCTATTTCTTTTCCAAACACAGAATCAATATGTCTCTTTGTAAGCTCCAAACTTTGTTTTATGTATGAAGAAAGATTGTATTTCTTTGCAAGTTCTAACGCCGGTTCTAAATACTTTTTAATCCCACCCTCGTGCGTTGTGAAAATTATCTTTCCGCTGCACTTAGAGCAAACTCCTGTTAAAGGGGGGCGCCGCATTATTTCATTGCATGCAACACAACGAAATTCCTGTGTTGCGAATTTTCTTAAATTCCCCCTCATATCCTTAAGGAAGTGCCTCTCAATAACAAGTCTGGCTGTTTCAGATGTATTTGCAGCTCTTATTTTTTCAACAAGTTCCATTTGATGTTTAACCTTATCCTTCATTGTTGCAAGAAGCTTATAATTAGAGCATTCAACACCATCATTAATATTAGGTGTATCATGAGTGAATCCAATTCCAACAAAAGGGTCTTTTCCTTCTCTCAGTGCTTTCCTGACATCATAAATTTTTATTTCTGAAGAATGTTTCTTCTGTTCTGCGAGCCTATAAAGTTCAATAGGATATTCATTTACTAGTTCAAAGTCAAGAATTTGCTCATCAACTTCTCCTGCATCTATTTTTGCATTTAAAACAAGCGGCGCGTCCTGTGTTCCTCCCCTATGCTGTGGAAGAAATTCCCTTGAAAAATTCAGAAGCACATCTCCTAAAAGCATTATAGCTGCCTCATCTCCGTCGCATCTCGTGTTAATTATCTGCTCGCCCCATAAAATATTTCTATCTCTTTTATCATCCCACTTAATTTCAACACAGTAAGAGTTTTTATTATCTTTGATTAATTCTACTTTTTTGACATAATCTTCAGCGTAATCACTTTGTGCAGCCATTAATATTTGCTTTCCATTATATTTTACATATCTATTCTCACACCCTTTTAAGATTTCAAGTTTGCCTTTTTTTACTGTATTTATGATATTCAATTCTTTAGAAAGAATATAAGAATCATAAACTCCCAAAACTAAATGATTTAATATATGTTTTTTAGGTTGTTTTCCCAATTTCTTATATTTCTCCAAAACAGTCCTTCCAGGCAATCTTTCCCCTGTTCTAAAGTATCTTGCAATAACTCTGAATTTGCTCATCAAAAGTGCGACATCATCTAATAAGCTTCTTGAAACAGAGTAGAAAACAATGTTTTTCCCTTTTATCACGCTTCCATCCCCTTCAAAAAATGCAGAAACATATTCTCCAACTAGTTTCTTATCCAAACCAAATACAAAACCAGGAACCCTTTTTTCATAAGCGCCTTTACCACAACCTAAGCAAGCAAATAGATAATAAACAAGTTTGCTGCATATTGTTATTTTACTATTATTTTCAGCCAAGCTCGGAGATTTCCCAAAAACCTTTTTTATTAAATAAATAATATGATTTTGAATCTCATTATCACATATTCTAAATCCAATTTGGCTAACCCATTTATTTGTCCTTGAGTGACCTTCTGCAGCATAATATCCAAGCAATCTTATAAATTCAGGGGTTATCTCAAAATTTGAAGGCAGAAGGTGTTTAGAAAATTTATGCCTTAATTTTAAATCATTTATATTTTTCCCATTAATATCAAAACTTTCAAGTTCTTTTTCTCCATTGTTTGTCAAAACAAATATGTCTTTCTGATTTTTTTTAGGTAGTTTCTTTTTAAATAAAGAGATTAAGTCAATATTTTTTATTCCGCTTTCAATATTAAAATTTTCTAAAATGGGAAGTTTATCGTCAGCTTTCGCTTCTCTTGCATCCTTAAATTTAAAGTCGCTGTTTTCAATATGCATAAATTTATGTGTCGGGGTCATTGTATATTCCCTATTAGTCGCTGTTGTAATCTTAATCCACTCCTTATTTTCAGGGCCCTTGACAAAATACTTTATTTTTTTCTTCTTTAGTTCATGGGTGTTTGGATCAATTCCGAAAGCAAAGATATTTTCTTTGTTTTCAACAGAAAGAGTTCCAAAAGAGTCTATTTTTTTTGTCTTAGCTCCCTTCTTAATTAGTTTCTCAACATAATCCCCAATATTGTCATAAAATATTTCTTTTGTATCTTCATTATAATAGAAAAATTTAGTTTTGGGGTGAACACAATCACGTCTTATGGCAGCATGCATAAAGGGGCTTGCAAATAATCCAAGAGTTTTTGAAAATCCAATTATTCTGCAAATAACACCTGCACAATTATGGGGAGCCATGCAAACACCAAGATGCCCGATAAGATCCTCCCTTTTCCTCACGTTATAAAATGGTTTCAAGCCATAAAATCTTACAAGGAGTTCATCGACAAAATGAGACATTCTCATAAAAATATCGTCTGCTCTTCCTTCTGGTGATTCTGTAGGGCTAGGAAGGAGAATATCATGAGGCTTGAGCTCCAGTATCTGTTCAGAATCAACGAGCTCATTTCCATTAATATCTTTCAGATAACCAATCTCTCTTAATTTCTCAATGCTAACAGAAATCTCTTTCGGTTTGAAAGAAACAAGAGGCATTTCTGTGGCATCAAATCTTATTGTTCCATCTTTGTTAACTTGTAAATCAAATGCCGCTCTTAGAATTCCTTTAGAAAGATTTTCAATAGAATGTCCTGCAGAACTCATTCCCCTAACTCCTTTGATTAAGGGGGGAACTTCGCTTCCAGAAAGACCAAGCTTCTCATATGCATTTTTAAAATAGTGATTTATATCTAATTCTCTCCTGTAATAGGGATTTACTCTTTCATGTTTTTCGCATTTTTTAATATTGGTTTCCCCGCATTCATAACAATAAAACATATTCTGTGTTTTGGAATCACATTCTTCGCATGTAGTATAAATTGTTTCTCTCTTGCAGGTTTCACACCAAAAAACAGGGAATTCTGCCTTGACAAATCCTGCCTCGCATGCAGATTGAAAGCTTCTTAATCTGCCTCCTTCATTCCCAACAGGAAAAAGAACATTAGGACTGCCTGTTAATTTTCTAAGTTTGGCTTTTTCAGGCCTGCCCATTCTTGCCCCTATGAATTCTCCTGCTTTATCACGAATTTCAAATTCAGAAACACGATTGATAATTTCAAGTATAGGCTTTTCTTCATCATATTTATCCATGTTAAGTTCTTCTTTAAGGGAATTTTCTCTCTCCAAGATTTCTGGCTTCAACCCAAGATTTGCAAGAAGAGCTTTGCTTATTTCCTGATTTACCAGAACATGTTCTATAAAGACCTCATGTTCAACTCCAAGAAGTTCAAGTGCTCTTTTCCCTTCTTTAAATCTCTCTCTGTCTGCTTTGCTATAAGGAAGAATTAATTTCTTCTCTGTCTTTGCATTTTTCAGCCAAAGCAAAAGCCCTTCGAATTGTTCTTTAGAAATCTCTGTCCAATAAAAAATATGCTCTGGATGTAAAGAAACCTGATATTTCCTGCTTAAAACAACAGCTTCTTCAAAACTAACATTATAGAAATCTATTTTTTCATTTCCATGTGTTTTCTCTCTTAATTCAAGGTTCCAAATTTCTTCGACATAACCTGGTTTTACTAGTTTTGCATTTCTGTTTGCAAGATCGCTGAAAGGAAAGAGCATATCTCCTAAATAAATTATTTCTTCAACATCTGGATAAAGTTTTTTCGCTTCTTTTGGATCTTTTATCTTTTTCACAGTTCCATTTCTAAGTTTCACAATTGGGCCGTCTATATTTTCACAAGAAGTTACAATGCATCCTTTTGTAGGTTTTTCTAATTTAAGTTGAGTCCCATTTGCGATGAATCCATCAGTAATTTCCATCGTTGCAGGATGTATAGATATAGCACTAAACCCATTGCTTCTTCCTCTCCCATATCTAAACCTGAAGGCTCCTGATTGTGAGGGATGCCCAAAAACAGGTCTTCCTGCAACAAGATCATTAAGATATGTCGGAGAATTATCTGTTTTTCCTCTGTCTCTTTTTTCATGCAACTCGATATATTCTACTAAGAAATCAAAGCCAGTTGATTTAAGCCCTTTTTGTTTCATTGAGTTCAGGTATCTAAAACCCTTTGCAGCTTTTTGTGAAAGTCCTTCTGAAAAAATCAAACACATTCCCCCTCGAATATAGTTAGTTTTAACTCTTTCAAGATTTTTATAATTGGAAACCTCAAGTTTTTCACTTGGCTCCCCATCTATCTGTATAGGAAGATGTTCTGCAAGAAATATTATTTCATCTTGCGTTGGCATATATTGCAGGTTTGTAATCCTTTCGTGATAATCATGATTCTCTGTAACGTATCTTTTAATCTCTTCCCTTGTTGGGTCATATTTAGCATATCCAAATAATTCTCTAAGATAATCTATCAGAATTAAAACAAGACAGCTTGCTGTAGTACCTGCACTTCTTATAGGTCCTGAAAAATAAGCTGAAAAATATTCTTTTCCATCTCTTGTCTTCTTTAATTCAAGTTTTGTAAATCCCTCTATTGGAGAGGAAACAACACCAAGAGTCATATATGCGAATCCTACCCTTATTCCTGCTTCAATCGCCTCTAAAAGGCTGGGAAATTTGCAGAATTTTTGCTTAGCTACTTCTTCTGCTATTATAAAAGAAACCATTGGATCTAATTTTCCATTTTCTTTTTCAAGCTCTAAAATTCTCTCCACAATTCCCGAATTTTCCATTTGAGGATACATTGCAGATATTAAACCCACAACTTTTTCTGCAAGGCTTTTAGCAAGAGGGATTTCCACCTTTGCAACAGGATCAAGTCCTTTTTTCCTTGCTTCCTCTGCAATTGCATATACTTCTTTTGTCTTCTTCTCTATAAGCTTGAAATAATCCTGGGTTTTCATTTTATTGTAATCTTTGTAAAATCTCTGGCCAGTTTTTAACACGAGTTACACTAGGATGTAATTGTTCTTTTTCATTCCAAGGTCTTGTTATAAGAAAGGATTTAATTCCTTTTTCTGCACACTCATTTGCATAATCTGCTACGTCTTCGATAATTATTTCGTAACCATGTTCAAGACAATATTCTGATTTTTTCTCTTTATGCCCATTTCCACCATATTGACTTGTGAAATGAACCTCAGAAAAAATATGGGGAAAATGCTTCCCTAAGGAATTTAGGGTAATAGGAGAGGTATGGTCTGGTCTTGATGTAACAACCCCTAGGAAATTCTTTTGAGAAAGTTGTCTTATTCCTTCTTGAGCATCAGAAATTAATGGAAGATCTCTAAAGAGAGTTGATTGATAAAAATCGTTCATGACTCTTCCGAATTTTTTCTCAGATGTTTGAAAGACCTTTAGAAAGTGGTATGTAATAAGATCATTTATTGTAAAATTTGTTCCATGCCTTTGATTATAAAATATGCAAAAAGGGGTAAGGAAATCAAATAGAACCCCATCTAAATCAATAGCTATTCTTTTTCCTTCATTATTATTTTTCATTTTTTATTCAAAATCCAATATTTTTATTGCTCTCATTTGGTTTTTTGGATGAATGAGTAGATAAAGATTAAGATTACTCGAAATCAAGAATCTTTATCGCCCTTGTTTTTAAATTGAACATCGGAACTTTGCAGAAATCAGGCTGGTTTCCTCTTTTTTTCTGATTTTCTGTTTCTCTTTCCCATGTTGAATTTGAAATTATCAAAACTCCATTATAAGATGTAATTGCCATTTTATGAAGATGTCCTGAAACAAAAATGTCAGGAACTTTTTTTATTACATGCTGATCATTTTCAGTAGGAAAGTATTGAATAGAACCATGGGTGGGAGCAAGATGCCTATTCTTCAAAAGATAGGCCATTATTTTTTCAGGGGCATTCACACCACCTTCAATCAAACTTGGGATATTATTTGCAAAATAAGGATATGAAAATCCATGATAAGTTAAGATATCAAATCCAGAGAAACCTGAATTTGCTCCTATATTTACATATGCTGGATTTCCTGTCATAACAACATTAGGTAAATCATATATTGGCCATGAGTATTTCTCGTCTAAGGTTGGTTGCGGTTCCATCAATCTTACACCATCATGATTTCCAGGAGAAATAATGATTTGTATATCTTTCCTTACTCTTTTTAATATTTCTGCTAGTTGCTTGAACTGCTCTTCTATATCCTCTATTTCAAGATCTTTTATTTGAGAAGGATAAACTCCTACACCAGAAACTAAGTCTCCTACTAAAAAAAGATATTTTATTTTTTTAACTTCTTCTGTCTGGGGTCCAAAGTCACTTAAATAATCAATAAATTTATCAAACTGTTCTCTAAAAAAAAGTTTGCTTCCGAACTGCAAATCAGAGATGAAAAGTGCATATTCTTCTATAGGGGATTGTTTTTTTTCAAAGAGCATTATATCTGGAAAAATAATATTATTAACAAAAAAAATTTCCCTATCACCAAAACCAGTAAAACCTATAACAGAATCCATGCTTATATCTTCTGCTTTTTTATATATCTCTGGTTTGTTCTGATTAATAAGAACTTTTATTTTTCCTGTGAAATCCTCAACTTCAAAGATAATATTTCTGTTTTTTGTTACTGATTTTGAAGCTACCATCCCTATAATAGAAACACTCTGCCTGTTTTTTGCGAGTTTGTTTATTGAGACAAGATTCTCAAGTTCTGGATGTTCTTGTAAAATATTTTTAATCTCATAAAATCTGCTCCTAAATCCCTTAACAAAATCATCAACTTCTATTTTTTTATTTCCTGGTATAGGGGGGCTAATAATCTTCGCATCCCCTGTAAAACTAATGGGTAGATTAGTATCCAAGCTGTTATGAGAAGGAAAACTCCTAAAAGAAAGATTTTCGGGAAGAACTGTAGAGCTTTCCTTGGAAATTTCTATTTGAAGCCCTAGTTTAATTTTAAATCTCTCTAGCTTTTCTTGGTTTTCTTTTGGAAGCTCCAAAAAAAATTCGTTCACTTGTTCCCTGTTTTTCTCGAAAAGCTCTTTAGTTATTATTCTTTTTTTAGTATGATTTCTTATTTTTTCTATAATAAGTTTTACAGATTCTTCATCTACATTTTCGCTAAAAAGTGTCAGAACTTCTGGATCTAACAGTAGGCCTTTTTCCAGACAAAATTTTAAGATTTCTTTTGTATCCATTTTAT
>ERZ1292623.3866-Hain-H51-01um-R1-3866-length-12570-cov-3_pt1 | contig 12570 bp, 12 predicted proteins | sample MGYA00564398_ERZ1292623 | MGnify/ENA primary metagenome ERZ1292623 (study PRJEB36523, sample SAMEA6512633) | groundwater metagenome | collected 2019-01-07 | study: AquaDiva: Metagenomics assemblies of 32 groundwater samples | reverse complement strand
CACTGTGGGCTTACTAAACGCGCTCCATGCTTTTAAGGGTACGGTTCGTTCACCGCGTGATCTAGCCGAGGAAGCGGCTGATCTAGAAATCAACAAACTTAAGGCACCAATCGGTAAATACGACCAGTATATGGCGGCTTTTGGCGGAATTCTTCATTTGGTTTTTGAAAAAGACGGGAGCGTGGTCGTGAATAAACTTGATTTTTCTGAAAACACCCGGAAAAGATTGGAAAACGAACTAGTTCTAGTTTTTAGCGGTATGAAGAGATCCGCAAGCGAAGTTTTAAACGTAGTGAATAAGCGTTTTGAGACTTCGGAGGCGATTTTTGCCGACATCGCTTCGTTTGTAAAGTTGGGCGACCAACTACGCGGATTTTTAGTGGAAGGACGAGTGGATGATTTCGTGGGGAATATTAATAATTTATTAGCGGCAAAAAAGAAGTGTTATATAAGCTGTACCAACGAAAAGTTGGATAGATTTATTGATACTGGATACCAGTTGGGAGCGACGGGGGCAAAAATTATTGGCGCTGGTGCCGGCGGATTTGTTTATTTTTATGTTCCGTCTAAAAAACAAGAGAATTTTAAAAGAGGTATAACAGCGGCGGGTGGCACTGTTTATCCATTCCAATTCGTTGACGAAGGAACTCAAGTTATTGACCAACGCTAAAAAAGGCGGTATTTTCTTAGCATTGTTCTTTGAAAGGAGTATAGGAGATGGAAAATGAGTCAAAGGCACGTTTTTACGTTTGGCCCGGAGGATTAAAGAGCATCGCCGGCGGCAGCCGTCTTACTATTAAACTAAGTCGTCCTTGGCAGCAAGATATTGTTGTGGATTCGGAAAACTGCCCGTTTTGCAAAAAACCGCAGACTGTTTTAGGAAGCTATTTCAACGGACGTTGGCGCCTCGTTCAAAATGCTTATACGCCTTTTGAATTTCATGGGTTAGTCATTCCGGACACTTGCTGGCCTAAAGAAAAGTTAAGAAGTTTAGGCGACGCAGAAAAAATCACAGAGGCGATAGAAATTGGCACTAAAGCCGCTCAAGAACGCTCTTCAAAACCGTTTTTTATTACGGTTCATATAGGAACTTTTGGAGGCCAGAACGTTTCTCATCTTCATTACCATGTAATTTATGAAATAGAGGGTGATGGAACTCCGGAATTTTTGGAAGAAATAAGGCAAACCTATAAAAATTACCCCAATCTGGTTATTTTACAGAAAAATAACTTAAGCGTTGCGGTTGGAGGAATTAGGGCCGGACAATGTTTCATTTTCACCGAAAATGATTCGGCTGAAAATGGAGACCTTGTGGCGTTGATAGAAAAACTGGTTATTCTAGGTAACCGCAAATTTACAAGCGATCAGGGTTTATCCCCGGATTATTCCCTAGCTTTGTATTTCAACCGCGGTTTCCAATACGGGCTTTATACTCCAGCATTGAATCATTGGGGCGGATACGAGAATTTGGCTTTATATACGCAACGCCACTTCGTCGCGCCATGGCTTTCAGAAACAACTGCCGAATATTTGAAAGATTCTTAAACCCGCAAAAGCGGGTTTTTTTTACAATCAATTGTTAGTCTGAATTTATGTATTCTAGCGCTTTTTTTAAACAAATTTCTGGAGAATGGCTTGTATCAATAAGAAAGTGATTTTCTTGAAAAGGCTTCTCAATAGATTTTTGCCAAAGATATTGGTCATAATTCACTATTAACGAAAGTGAATTTTTTCCAAATTGTCTACTCGCTATTCTTTTTTCTACTTCTTCCTTGGTATCATTTAAAAACTCGCATTTGATTAATTTTAATTCGGCACCATTCGTTTTAGCGATACTTCGCAATTTTTCCCGAGTTTCAAATTGACTGAAAGTAGCACTGATGATGACGGATTTTCCAAGTTCCGAAAACTTTTCAGCAAAAAAAAGAATAGCTTTATAGCTAAGCTTACGCGGTAGCTGATCTAATTTTCTTATCGGGGATAGATCAACCAAAGTCGGATCAGGTTTTGGGTGCTCTTCCAGTCCGAATATAGCCGTTCTGACATCATCTATGTCTACATGAAGAATGCCCAATTTCTTGGATAGAAGATTGGCTAACGTGTTTTTACCAGAGTAAGCCATGCCGACAATCGCTATAATTTTTGGTTTATCAGCCATTACCTTAAAAGGTACTATAAATAATAAAAAAACAACAATAAAAAATATTTACAAAATTGCCATAATCTCTTATTATTTTGTAGGTATTATGAAATTTATACTTATAAGACACTGCGAAACCGATTGGAACGTTATTCATAGAATTCGAGGGCACAGCGATACATTGTTGAACGAAAATGGCCGAAGGCAGTCAAAAGAGATCGCCGAAAAATTGAAATTGGCTTATTCAAAAATCAATCGCATAATCAGTTCTGACCTACATAGGGCGTCAGAAACCGCGGAGACAATTTCAAAGATTATGGGGGTTTCGTTTTTTACCGACCCGCGGTTGCGAGAATGCAATCACGGAATTTTGGAAGGAATGATGAGAGATGAAGCGGAAAAACTTTATCCAAAGGTGCGTGATTTTGTTTTGGGAACGGATCATCAACGAGGGATTATGACTTCTTATGACTTTAGCGATTTTGGAGGCGAAAACGAGAACGGAGTTTTTAAGCGTCACATTTCCGCAGTTCAGGGTTATGTTCGACAATATCCCGACGAACTAATTTTACTTGTTGGCCACGGACGAGGGCTGAATACCTTACTTAAGGGTTTAGGTTATCTTCCAGATTTGGTTCGTGGCAATTTTCGTGAAATTGATTTTGTGTAATAATTCTTAAAATTCAAAAAACCGGCCTTTTTTCATGCAAAATTACTTTCCTTCCTTTCTTGACAAAATAAAAAAATGCCCTACTATTACTAGTAGTTTTTTGACTGGGTAAAAATTTGCAGATTGCGACTAGCCGTCGGGTGATTCTAGAGAAGTGTCTTTATGAAGACGGGGGAGTCAAAGCTGATACGGTAAGAGCAGAATTTAATAATGATAAAGCTATTAATAATTTTGTGCGTATTTCTAGAAAGCCACGTTGTTACGGCACGGTGTTGCCAATTCTACCAGACGGCCGGATTTTATTGGAAAATAAAATTAATCCCGTTTCTGGTCCGAGTAAGGAACTTTTTTTGGTTAATAAAGTTTCTAGGAGATCTTGGGTTTTAGAGGTTAGTAATGCATTGGGTCGGCATCTTGGCTTCATATCTAGAAAAATTATTAAAGTGGGAGAATTCACTCCGCTTTCTGGACGAGCCGATCATCGATGCGCGATCTTTCTGGCCTTTGGGGACTATAGCGAAGGCAGGACTCGTAGTACGGAGGTTGGTCTGTATCGTCCTCATGAAGATGTTTTAGAAATGCTTCGAGTTGGCGAAGTCAATGACATGGCAACGATTACGGCCATTTTCTATTATCTTGGGACTCAAAAGATAAAATTACAATTACCTGACTTCGATCGTTGTTTAGCGAATATACGTGACAATACCGCGCTTGTCCGGCGAGTTGTCAAAAAGAATATCCATAATGATAAGTGGATTCAGGCCGATTTAGTGGATGTGTTTTATGACGGAAAGACGTTATGTGAGAATACTTTTATTTGTTCGGGTAAGGGAGACGGGTATGTCGCGGTTTTGCCGGTTTTACCTGATGGAAGTTTTGTTTTCACAAAACAATGCAAGATAGTTGATGGCTTAAGCACAGAACTGGTTGCTGGAGGTCGTGAAGAAGGAGAGAGTTGGTATGATGCCGCAGCCCGCGAACTGGCGGAAGAAGCAAAACTTGTTGCTGGTCAGATGGTTCCGCTGGGTGTTTTTCATCCGGTGACTGATATGTATTTTAACCCTTGCCACTTATTTCTAGCACTTGATTGCAAAACAACTGATGACCAGCCGCTTGGTGACGAGGTTCAAGGCATCGGCAATTTTATTTGTTCCAGGGAAAAAAGTTTGCAAATGATTGAGTCCGGAAAAATTCGGGACCTTTCAACTGCCGCCACATTATTTGCCGTTGGTTTGAGTCGCTAAGAATAGTTACAAAAATAAATACCACGAATTATCGTGGTATTTTTAAATTCCAATTTTTTAATAATTAAGAAGAACTATTATTAGACAATTTTAAAAATTAAAGTTATTATACAGTTAGCATTTTTATAGTTAGGAGAAGAATGACTCAACCGAAAGTTTTGTTAATTTATCCACCAAATCAGTTGAATCCGCAGGAAATGCCGAGACCGGACGGATCGCTTGGTCCATTGTATCTTGCTGCAGCTTTAGATAAAGCGGGAATTGAGAATGATGTTGTTGATGCCTCGGTAGGAACGAAAGAACAAACCTTGGAACAAACTTTTTATCGCGTTGTTCAGCAGGAAAACGGACTGATTCGAATCGGAATGAATTACGAAGAAATGAAAGAGCTAATCGCCAAGGGAGGCTATAACGTTGTAGGGATTCATTCCAATTTTACTCCCCAAACTAAAATGGCTTTGGAGGTGGCGAAAGCGGCTAAAGAAGTAAGTCCAGATATTTTAGTTATCAGTGGCGGCGTAAATGCCCGCAATTTATCGGACCGTTTTTTTGCAAGCGGGTGCCTTGATGTAATTTGTTACAGCGAAGGCGAGGAAATAATTGTGAAAATTGTTCGTGCTTGGGAAAAGAAAGCGCCATGGGAAACGGTGAGTGGAATAATGTTTGTAAAAGATGGAAAGATTGTTAAGACTCCGCTCGCGCCGGGAGATACAAAAATGAATTTGGACGAGTTGCCGATTCCGGCTTGGCATAAATTACCTCTGGACAAATATGCTGCCATCAATTCACCTCACGGTAATTTTGACGATAGTTTTACTAATCGAAGATACGTTTATGCTCCGATCATGACCTCTCGCGGTTGCCCATTTAAATGCAGTTATTGCCATATTTCTAAAGAACGCGAATTTCTTGAGGATATTGGGAACCTCCGACTCAAATCTGTAGAGAGAGTATTAGAAGAAATTAAGATTCTTAAAAAGTTGAATGTTGTAAAAGTCTATTTTGAAGATGATAGTTTGCTGGCCAAGAAATCTCGTGTTAAACAGATTTTCACAAAACTGCGCGGTGAGGATTTACATATTGTTGATGTTAACGGGGTTAACTTGGTTCATTTCCTGGTGCGCAATAAAAAAACGGGCAAATTAGAAACTGACCGTGATTATATGGAAATTTTAAAAGCCAGCGGCTTTGACCATATTGTTTTCCCAGTAGAATCCGCCAGCCAGCGGATTCTGGATAAATATGCTACATCCAAACTTCATTTGGAGACAATGGATCTTATTGAAATGGCTAGAATTGCCGTTGACGTCGGTATTACGTGTTCGGTGAATATGATGATTGGTTTTCCCGACGAAACCGAAGAGGAAATGCGAAATAGTGCTGCTTATGGAAAACGAATGGTAGATGCGGGAGCAAAACACTGTTCATTTTTTTGTCCCATTCCTTTTCCTGGAAGCCAGCTTTACGATTACGCCATTGCTAACGGGCATTTAACTCCCGACTTTGATCCGGACTTTATGAACTGGTTCAAACCAGTGATGAAAAATACAGTTGTTTCGCCCGAACGCTTATTAGAGCTTAAACAATATTTGTGGGAAACGGTTAATCCTCGAAATTATGTTGAAAAGAGACTTCAGCGTAACATTGGCAACAGATGGAGTACCGGCGCATTAAAGAAAGATCCGAAAGAAGATAAATCAGAACCCGCCTCCTAGGCGGGCTTTTTATTGATAATTTAAAAAAAACATGTTATTTTTTTAGCAGTTATTTGATGTGGTGAAGAATGGAGTTTGCCACCGATCGGACTATAAAGGTGCAAGAAATTTTGCATGACGACAAATGGGTGAAAGCGGAAATAGTAGATGTTCTTTTTAACAACGGAAAGGAAATTAGAAATTTTTTAAGAATAACTTCTAAAAGCGGTGGTTATATAATGATAATCGCCCGTCTTGTGGATGGAAGATTTATTTTAACTCGCCAATGCCGGCCCGTCGCGGGAATGTCCGTTGAGGGAGTAGCTGGGGGCAGGGAATACGGAGAAGGTTGGATTGCCGCGGGATTACGGGAAATGAACGAAGAAATCGGCTACAAGCCCAACAAACTTGTATCTTTGGGGGTCCATTTTTATCCCTTGACTGACCGATGCGATAACCCATGCCACATTTTTTTAGCTATGGATTGTGTTCCGGTTGAAAATAGAGTTAAAGGTGACGAGGTTCAAGGATTAGAAGCGGTATTGGTATCCAAAAAAGAGGTTTTGGAAATGATTGCTGACGGCCGTATAAAGGACCTGGCGACTTTAGCCGGGATTCTTGGTCACTTGGCAATTGAAGGAGGTCAGTTAAGTGAGTAATTTCGTCGTTACTGGAGGTGCAGGATTTATCGGCTCTAAATTAGCAGAATATTTAAAAGGGCAGGGCCATCAAGTAAAAGTTCTTGATGAATTTTGTCCGACCTGGATGTCCGATAGTTTGAAAAACAAGGGAATAGATCTTGTTTTGGGAAGTATTACCAGTACTGATTCTTTGAGGATTGCTTTTAGAGACGCAGACGGTGTTTTTCATCTGGCGGCTTACAGTAAAATGAAAAAATGTGCCGAAAATCCAAGCATTGCCTACAGAATCAATGTTGGTGGCACCTTGAACGTTCTTGTGACAGCGGTAGAGTGCGGCATTAAAAGAGTAGTGTACGCAGCTTCTGCGCAGGCGTATGGAGATAATCCGCGACTGCCCTGGAAAGAAAACGCCAGAGTAAGGCCATTGAATCCTTATGCGCAAACTAAGTATTTAGGAGAAGTTTTATGTAAAGAAATGGCAGGAGCAAAATTTATAGAAACCGTCCGATTGCGTTATTTTAATGTATTCGGGGCCGACCGAGCGCTCGCCGGTATGACTGATCCGCCTTGTATTATTGAAAGATTTTTAAGACAGAAAATTGAAGGCAAGCCAATCCAAATTATTGGCAGCGGCAAACAGCGTCGGGACTTTATTCATGTGGATGATGTGATAAAAGCAACTGCTTTGGCGATAGAAAACAAGAAAATTAGTAAGGGTGAAATAATAAACATCGGTAGCGGAAAAAATCACAGCGTTGTTGAAATCGCCGAGCTGGTAGGAGGAACTACAGAGCGCCTTCCTGGACAAAAAGAAGAAAATGATTGGCTTGCGGATATTAGCAAGGCAAAAAAGATATTAGGATGGGAACCGAAAATCAGCGTTGAACAGTGGATTAAAGAACAACTCGCCCAATTGTAGGGGGCGGGTTTTTTTGTTATGTTTTTAAGAATGAAAATAGCGGTTGTCGGTTTATGGCATTTAGGAGAAATATATTCGGCTGGTCTAGCGGAGCTTGGGCATACGGTTATTGGGATAGATACCGATAAGCAAGCGGTGAAGAATTTAAATAATAATACCCCGCCTTTAGCAGAGCCAGGCCTACAAGATTTATTGGTGAAAAATCGGAAGGCCGGACGTCTTGCTTATACCACAGACTTTTCTAAAATATCCGATTGTGACGCGGTGTGGCTGACTTTGGATACTCCAATTGACCGCACGGATACCGCGCGTTTACAAAGTATTTTTAAGACTTTCGGGAAAATTGCTCCTCATTTGCGTGACGGTGCCTACGTAGTTGTTTCCAGTCAGATGCCGGTAGGTACTTCCGGTAAGGTTAAAAAGTTTTTGCATGAAAAAAATCCGCGTATCAAGTTTGAATATGTGTATACGCCGGAGAATCTACAACTGGGCCAAGCCGTAAAAAGTTTTTTTGAGGCAAGTCGGATTGTAGTTGGCGCCGAAAACGAATCTGCTTTTGAGACGATGCGAGCGGTGTTCGGGGGCTTGAACACTAATATTATGACCATGAACCCGACTGAAGCTGAAATGGTTAAGCACGCGCTCAACTCTTTTCTTGCTACTTCGTTAAGTTTTACTTACGATATAGCCGATTTATGTGAACAAGTCGGAGCGGATATTGTAAAAATTTCTAAAGCGTTGCGGAGCGATCCGCGTATCGGCCAAAAGGCTTATATTGACGCCAATATCGGATTTTCTGGTGGAACGTTGGGACGCGATCTCCGATTTTTATTAGCCGCGGCGGTAGAACACGGCATTAGTATGCCGGTGATTGCGGCGGTGATGAAAAAAAATAAGCATCGTAAAAAAATCGTCTATGAGAAGCTGGAGAAGCATTTAGGCAGCATCGCGGGTAAAAGCATCGCCGTTCTTGGGCTGACTTACAAACCGGGCACAACCACGTTGCGTCGTTCGTTGGCTTTAGAAATCGTTCGTGATTTAAGAAAAATGGGCGCTAAACTTAACTTGCATGACCCATTCGTAAAAAAAACCGGATTTATCAGCGATCTTTATGAGACGCTTTCCGGATGTGAGGCGGTGTTAGTGATTACGCCTTGGCCCGAACTTTTTGGCTTGGATTTTTCCCGAGCCCGATCACTCATGAAGGAGCCAGCAATTTTTTTTGACACCCGTAATTTTTTCCACGAAAAAGAGGCGGCGATTAAACAGGCCGGTTTTAAATATTTAGGAGTCGGTCGTGGCATGGTTTAACTTATGGCAAAACCCTCTTTAGCGTTAATCGGTGCCGGTGGAATTGGCAAAGTGTGGGCCGCCGCCGCCGAAAAAACAAAATCGGCGCGTTTGGTAGCGGTAGCGGACGTTGATCCAAAAAAGGCTTCCGCTATTGCTAAGGAATTTACCGGTTGTATCGCGGTAGCGGATTATAAAGAAGTATTGAGGCGTCCGGATATCACTGGTGTCGTGGTGGCTACACCGCATAAATGGTTGGCTTCTATTTCAGCGGCGGCTTTGAAGTCGGGAAAACATGTGTTGTGCGAAAAACCGGCGGGAATAAATTCTAGGGAAATCAAAACAAATATTGGACTAGCGTACAAAAAGAAATTGATTTACATGGTGGGTTTTAATCATCGTTACCACCCTGCTTTTTTAGAGGCGAGGCGGCGAATGGAAGCGGGCGAAATCGGAAAAATTTTATTTATTCGGGCGCGCTATGGTTTTGGAGGCCGGCCCGGTTATTCTAAAGAATGGCGTTTTCAAAAAGAAATCAGTGGCGGCGGGGAATTAATTGACCAGGGCGTTCATATGATAGACATGGCGCGTTGGTTTTTAGGAGATTTTAAAGACGTGAATGGTTTTGCCGAAAAACTTTTTTGGAAAAACGGGGTGGAAGATAACGGTTTCGCGCTTCTAAGAACAAAAGATCGGAAGGTCGCCCAAATTCATGTTAGTTGGACAAACTGGAAATGGGTGCATTCGTTTGAAATTTTCGGCGAGAAGGGTCACCTCATCATCGATGGGCTAGATCAGCGCTATAATGGTCCGGAAAAATTAACTATTGGCTACCGCGACCCAGAATTTCTCAAGCCGCCGAAAGAAGAAACAATAATTTTCCAAAACGAGCAGAAAGAGGATTCGTTCGCGAGAGAGTTAGCGGCGTTTTGGAAGGCTGTTCAAGGCAAAAAAGGTATCCCAACCGGTCAAGACGCTTACGAAGTTTTAAAAATCGTAGAAAAAATATATAAACATAACTTGAAATAATACGCGAATCACGCGGACTATTTAATGATAGGTGAATTTATAACAGGGATTGCCTTATTAAGAGTAATAAGTTATTCTGACAGCAGATTTTTTAAAGAGGTTTTCAATGATAAAAGCGGTGGCTTTTGATTTAGAAGGAACAATGGTCAACGTGGAAGCCGCTCATCACAACGCCCACATCGCGGCCGCTTCCATTGTCGGTGTGAAGCTAACAATGGAGGATTGTTTTCAGAAAATTCCCCATTTTATCGGCGGGCCGGATGAAGACATCGCGAAAGAAATAGCGGCTCTAGCCCCCTCTCCGGTTGATTGGAAGTTAATTTTAGAGTTGGATAAAAGCCATTACGAAAAGTTTTTGGAAAAGTCTAAGATCGTTGCCCGTTCAGGATTAGTTGAAGTTTTAGAATGGTTGAAGCGCAACGACTATAAAATGACTGTTGGGAGTTTAACCACTGAAAAATACGCTAAGATGCTGATGGAGAGTTCCGGGCTGGATAAGTATTTTGATCCCCGTTTAGTTGTTCTCCGAGATGATGTTAAGCAATTGAAGCCATCTCCGGATGTTTGGGATGAAACTGCCGAAAGAGCCGGAGTGAACACCACGGAACAGCTTGTTTTTGAAGACTCGCCGCGTGGTATTTTGGGAGCGGTAACTGTTGGGTGTTTGACTATCGGTATGCCTATATACAATCGGCCGGATACGGTGAACGCCTTAGTGGAAGCGGGTGCGCATAGAGTATTTATGAATTGGGATGAGATTAACACCCCTGCTTTGATAAAAAATTTGAACGAAGAATCTGCCCAATCTCGAGCTTGAACTCGGGATTTTTTTTTCCTATATTAAAATGATATGAAAGGACTTGTTCTAGTAACTGGCGGTGCCGGTTTTATCGGTTCGCATCTAGTAGATGGCCTTATAGGAGCCGGTTACGCGGTGCGAGTCTTGGATAATTTGGCACCGCCAACCCACAACGGAAAATTACCAGAATGGTTTAACAAAAAATCGGAATTCATTAAAGGCGACGTTAGGGAACGCAAGGATTTAGAAAAATCTTTGGCTGGCGTTGATTATGTTTTTCATCTCGCGGCCTACATGGATTATCGGCTGGATTTTAGTACGTATTTTGCTACCAATACGGCTAGTACGGCGATGATTTACGAGATTATCGTTGAGAAAAGACTGCCGATCCAAAAAATAATCATTACTTCTTCGCAATCGGTTTACGGAGAGGGGAAATATAATTGTTCTAAGCACAAGACTTTGTATCTTCAGCATCGTTCCGAAAAACAATTGCGGAAAAAAGACTGGGAGATGCGCTGTCCTATTGACGGTAGTATTGTTCGGCCCTTACCAGAGAAAGAAGATGACACGCTGAATCCGCAGATTCCCTACGGAATTTCTAAGTTAGCGTCTGAACGGACCGCTTTGGTGCTTGGAAAAATCTATCAGATTCCCACGGTGGCGGTACGTTACTCAATCGTCCATGGACCGCGCCAATCCTTCCGCCATTTTTATTCCGGCGCGTTAAGGGCGTTCGCTGTTCAAGGATTATCGGGTCAGCCGTTAAGTATTCACGAGGATGGGAAACAGATTAGGGATTTTGTTAATATTAAAGACGTAACCTCTGCTCATCTGAAAGTATTAACCGATTCACGCGCGGATTACGAAGCCTTTAATATCGGAAGCGGGAAAGTTACCACTGTCTTGGATGTGGCTCGGTTAGTCGCGAAAGAGGCTAATATTCCTTTCAAACCGGTGATTGTCGGAGAATACCGTCTTAATACGCCGCGTCATCAAATAATGGATATTTCTAAACTAAAACAATTAGGTTGGTCGTCCAAGTATGAATTAAAAGATAATGTTAAAGAATACGTAAGTTGGATCAAGCAATATCCAGAAGCAAAAAAATATTGGCAAGCTAGCGAGAAGCTTCTCAAAAAACAAAAAATTGTTAAAATATAAAAAGTATTTTAAAAGATAATTATGTTTAGAAACGTGATAATAACTGGTGGGGGCAGGGGTATCGGGAAAGCCGTAGCCGCCGATTTTGCGCGCAATGGCGACCACATTTTAATAGTTTCTAGAACCCTAAGCGAATTAGAGTCAACTAAAGCCGAACTTTCTAAGATTTCTCCAACGATTAATGTTTTAGTGGCGGACGTTTCCAGCGCCAATGACGTTTCTAAAATTCAGTCTTATATAGAAAAGAGTTTTGACGGTCGTTTGGATGTACTAGTTAATGCCGCCGGTATTTATGGGCCGATAGGCGAATTAGCTGATAACGATTTAGCGGAATGGAAAAAAACTTTTGATATTAATGTTTTCGGCACGGTAGCAATGTGTAAAATGACCATACCGTTTATGAAAAAGCAGGGCGGTGGCCGGATCGTGAATTTTTCTGGAGGCGGCGACGGAGCTTTACCGCGTTTCACCGCCTACAGCTCTTCCAAGGGCGCGATTATTCGCTTTACTGAAAGTTTGGGTGATGAGTTAAAGAGTTATAAAATTTATGTAAATGCTATTGCTCCGGGAGGAGTAAATACAAAGTTTCTGGACAATCTCTTGTTAGCGGGAGAGGGAAAGGTGGGTAAGGAGATTTGGGAGCGTTCGGTTAAACAAAAATCCGATGGCGGAGTACCGCCGGAAAAAGCCGCCCAGTTAATTTTTTGGCTGGCGTCTCCGGAAGCGACCGGTGTTACCGGAAAATATTTGAGCGCTTTACACGATAAATATAAAGAGTTTCCTGGTCATCTTAATGATTTACAGAGCACCGACATATATAATATGCGCCGGGTGAAACCGGAGCATCGCGGAAAGAGCTGGTAGATTAAAAGAGTCCCGATACATTCGGGATTTTTTGTCAATATTGACCCGAAGGTCGCGCTTGTTTACGTTATAAGCAGCACTTTTTCGGAGCAATACGGTGAAAGAAAACGACGATC
>ERZ1292623.3865-Hain-H51-01um-R1-3865-length-12570-cov-8_pt1 | contig 12570 bp, 12 predicted proteins | sample MGYA00564398_ERZ1292623 | MGnify/ENA primary metagenome ERZ1292623 (study PRJEB36523, sample SAMEA6512633) | groundwater metagenome | collected 2019-01-07 | study: AquaDiva: Metagenomics assemblies of 32 groundwater samples | reverse complement strand
CTCCTTTATAAAATTTTTTAGTATTTTCGATACAAATGTTATACTAAAAATCTATCTAAGAGCAATGAATTGCTAAATTGATAATTAAACACAGCAGATTTCCAGATTAGAGATTAAGAGAGAATATTAGAAAATATTTTGGCGCCCATCCAAATAGGAAAATAATTCTATAGATTTTTAAAAAACAACTTGTTAATTCTCAATTACTAAGAATATCTAGATACTAAATTGAAAATTAACGCCGACGCAGGGAATCGAACCCTGGGGTCCCGAAGGACTCGGATTAGCAATCCGATGCAATACCACTATGCGACGTCGGCTTAATAAAATATGAACTTTAATGGTTTTAAATATTATGTTTATTGTTAAGAAAGGTACGCATTCAATACATCCTTATCCAAAAACAGGGCGTGTCTAAAAAATAGATAGTTTAATTATTTGTTATAATCTCAAAGTACTACTATCAAATACCTAAAGTTTTGAATTATTAATATGAAGATTTTATAACATAATAATTAAAATTTATAGTTCGCAAGCTCTGAAGAGTATTATTAGACCCTCTCAAAAACAACTAATCTTATTATAAAGTATTGATAAATATTAATAAATCTAGAGCAAGAGATAATATTATACGAGAATAAAACCGGTCGTATGTACTTAAAACAAGCCTTAGATTGTAAATACTAGTTAAAACATAAATTTATAAATGCCCTTATTTTATAATTTATATAAAAACTGAAGCAGAGAGTAATCAGATAAAGTAAGTTGAGTTTTTATTAGTAAATTGTAATGGAGGATAAAATGGATGGATTCGAGGATAGCGAAGAGTCAGGAACCGAGAATAGAGAAAGCCGTGGATTTGGAAATCGAGGCTCTGGAGATAGAGGATTTAGAAACCAGCGTTTTGGAAACCGAGGTTTTAGAAATTCTAGTTTTGGGCCAAGAGAACCAAGAGAAAAACGTAAAACTATTTGCCAGGACTGTAAGAAAGAATGTGAAGTTTATTCGTTCTTAAAAGACCCAGTAAGTTGTAGTGAATGTTATAGAAAGAAAAACCCGAGATATTGATTTGGTTTTTGTAGAATGTTCTAATTAGTTTTTTATTTTTGTAGTTATTTTATATAAATCAGTTGGTGACAGTAAGATAGGGTCTATAATTCTTTTTAGACATCAAATCCTGTAAACTTAGGAGGTAGAGAGTATCAGCCCTAAAAACTAATAAATCCGACTTGGATTTTTATTATAGCGCTCTGGGTTTTTCCCTCTGAATATTTCTTTGCACTCTTTTAATATAGTAAGAACAGCGTCTAAATACCAAGTCCAATCTTTATGGAAATAATGGCTGTCAATGTAAATCCTGCCATCTCTAGTTGTAAGTGATCTTTGTGCGCCAAAAATCAAGTGAATCTTTGATTCAAGTCGTTTTAGAGGATAGCCTTTTATAGATTTGTTAAACTCTTTCTTAGAGTCATAGTCCTTAAAACTTTGACAGTTTTCAATATTGATATTGTCAAAATCAGTAGTTGTTGCATATAAAATATATTTTCTATTCCATGAATCCTCTGCATCCAAGACTCTAACATTTTCTGGTATTTGTAGTTCTGTTCTGCAATAAGTTAAACTTCTTGGTGTATCAGGATAACACCCCTCAACAATTGTATTAATTTGTTTTACTGGCATTTATGTTTTAAAATCTGGAATTTAAAATAGTGAATTTTAAAATAGCGGGAGATGGATTTGAACCATCGACCTCCGGGTTATGGGCCCGGCGAGAACTCCAGACTTCTCTACCCCGCTATCTTAATGAAATTATGATAATACTTATAAAGTTAACTATATAATTCCTGTTATGATTAAATCAGAAAATTTAGATTTTTTATATCCAGTTATTAATGGTGTTCATTTCGAGTATTCTGAATCTTATGCTAATTTTGATAAAACTGAGGGAAAGTTTGTTATTTATAAAAAAGACAATAAGGTCAGATTATATGGATTGTTATGGTCTGATGATTCAGATTCCAGAAAAGCAATATCTAGAGATTGGTATGATTTTGAGATGAAACAAGTTGATTATATAAACATACCTTATTGGATTCATAGAATTAAGTGCCAGTTTCCAGTTTATGATAGAGATTTTAAAAAATGTTTGAAATTAATCAGGAATTGTTGGAGGAGTATTTTTAACAAAAGATAATGATAAAATGGTTTGGAGAACTTATCACGATAGAGATTTTAAAAAAGCATTAGTAGATATAATAAGAAAATATTTAGAAAAAGAAAGTAAGGTTATAGTGGTAGAGGTTATTGATGATGTAAATGTTAGGAGATTTAAATATGAAAATCCTCGGAATTGACGAAGCTGGAAGAGGTCCGGTAATAGGACCTTTAATACTTGCTGGAGTTATGATTGAAGAGGGCAGTGAAAATAAAATAGATGGAGTTAAAGATTCTAAATTACTTTCTCATAAAAAAAGGATTATTTTAGATAAAAAAATACGAGCTAATTCTAAATACAAACTTATTGAAGTTTCTCCTGGAGAAATTGACACGGCTCTTGACCCTGAGAACAAGCTAATGAACTTAAACTGGCTTGAAGCCCATAAGCAGGCAGAAATTATTAATTCTTTAAATCCAGATAAGGCGATTATTGATTGCCCATCTCCCAATTGCAAAAAATTTAGAGAGTATTTAAAAAATCTATTAAAAAATAAAAATATTGAACTAATAGTAGAACATAAAGCAGATGTAAAATATCCTGTTTGTTCAGCTGCTTCAATTTTAGCTAAAGTTAAAAGAGAGTTGGAGATGGATAAAATAAAGAATAAATACGGAGAAACAGGACCGGGTTATTCGAGCAATCCTATAACTCAAAAATTTGTCAGGGAAAACTGGGAAAAACATCCTGAAATTTTCAGAATGACTTGGGCAACCTGGCAGAACCATAAAAAGATGAAGGGGCAAAAAACTTTAGAGAATTTTAGCAATAAGAGCATTTAATTGTTCGCAATGTAGAATGAGATAACTATTTATTTTTTTTAAAATTTTTATACATTTTTGAGTAAACATTCTCTCTATAAAATTTGCCTTCTTTTAAAACATACTCGTTTTTACATCTCTCACAGCTATCTTTCTTCTTTTCTGTAAATATTAAAGTTCCACATATATGGCATTTAAATGATTTAGTCTTCATTATAGAAATAATAAGATTTAGGGGTTTTTATTATTTTTCTATTTTTAGATATTACCAACCGCTAAAGTTACAATGCATATCCAAACAAACCTTAAAAAACCTTATTTCTTCTTAATTATTATAGATAGTTAAATAAAAATAATAGAAATATAATTAACCGATGAGCAAGAGAAGTCTAGTTTAAATATTAATAAACAATTAAAATAAAAGCAGTAATATGTAATTTAGATAAGACCTGATATTAGATAATAATTCAATATAAGTAGATTTAAACATTTTATTAATTAACAGATTAAAACATGACACACATAAAAAAACTGGTGATGAAGGGATTTAAGAGTTTTGCAAGAGAAACTACAATGCTTTTTGACAGACATAATGTTGTTGTTGTGGGGCCTAATGGTTCTGGAAAGTCTAATATTACAGATGCCTTATGTTTTGCGTTAGGAAGACTAAGTATAAAATCAATAAGAGCTGCAAAAGCAGCCCACCTTATTTTTTCTGGTAATAAGAATTATAAGCCAGCGGGCCAGGCGTCTGTTGAAATTACTTTAGACAATGAAAGAGGAGAATTCGTTTTTAATGAAAAAGAAATTACCATTAAAAGATTTGTAAACAAAAACGGCCAGAGCATTTACAAGATAAACGGGCAAACAAAAACAAGACAAGAAGTTTTAGAGCTTTTAAGCCAAGCAGGAATAGACCCATATGGATTTAATATAATTTTGCAGGGAGAAATAAGCAGATTTGTTAAAATGCATGCTGAAGAAAGACGAAAAATTATTGAAGAAGTATCTGGAATTTCTGTTTATGAGATGAGAAAGGAAAAATCGCTAAAGGAATTAGAGAAAACAGAAGAAAAACTGAAACAGGTAAATGCTATTTTGAGAGAAAGAACAAATTATCTAAAAAATTTAGAGCAAGAAAGAGAGCAGGCCTTGAAGTTTAAGAAACTTGAACTTTTCGTGAAGAAATGCAAGGCATCTATAATAAAAAGAAATCTGCAGGAAAAAGAAAAACAATTAAAACAGGTTCTAAATGAGATTGAATTAAAAAATAATGAAATTGAAAAAGCAAGTTCTTTAATTAATAAAACACAACAGGAAATTTCTGATTTAAATATAAAAATAGAAGAAATTTCTAATACAATTCAAAAATCTTCTGGTTTCGAACAGGATTCACTAATACAGGAAATAAGTACATTAAAACAGGAAGTTGCAGGACTTAATGCAAGAAAGGAAAATTTTGAAAATCAGATTTTAGAATTAGACAGAAGGAAACAAAATCTCGAATCTACCACAAAAGCATCAGAACACGAGATTTTAATTATGAGTAAAGAAAAAGGTAAAAATATAAAACAGGAGCTGGAAAATAAAAAAACAAAACTTGAAGAAATTGAGGAATTAAGAAAAAGCTATTATTTACTGAAATACGATTTATCTTCAATTGATAAACAAATACAAGACAAAGAAAGACAGCATGAGAACTTAAAAAATGAATCAAATCTGCTTTTAAATCAGATTGAGGTGCTTGAAAAACAGGTTGAGATAAAGGAAAGCCTGGAACAGCATAAAGCTAATATAGATAATTTAAAAAAACATTTACAAAAAAATAAGGGGAATATTAATTATCTTGAAGCAAGATTAATAGAAAAGGAAAAAATTTCTGCAGTTGAGCTTGATAAGATTAACGAGGCTAAAAAATTAAAAAGCAAGGTTTCTAGCTTAGATATTTGCCCTTTATGCAAAACAAAAATAACAGAACAGCATATCAAAGAGATTATTGCCCATTCAAACCAAATTATTGAAAGAGCGGATAAAATAATTAATGATAATAATAAAGAAATTGTCTCCATTAAATCTGATGTCGAGAGACTAAATGAAGAAATTTCTAAAAAGCAGTCAGAAATTATTGCAAGAGAAGTTTCAATTATTAAAATCTTGTCAATCAATGATAAAAAAGACCAGCTAAAAAGAAATAGTGAGAAGGATAGTCTTATTATTAAAGAAATTAAAAATCTTGCTGAAAAGAAAAAAAATCTTGACAAGAAAATATTAGATTCAAAAACCAGCGAAGAAGATTATGAAAAAATTAGATTGGAAATAAACGAGTTGCAGAGAACTGAAGAAAGAAATCTTGGAAGCGAGATAACTCTAAAACAGAGAGAGCTTGATAGAATAAAAATCGCTATTAAGCAAAATATAAGAGACAAACAAGAAAACTCAGAATTATTAGAAGATATTAAAAGAGAATTAGATGATAAAGGAGAAATAGTAGAGCAAAAAGAAGAACAGTCGGAAATACTTAAGAGAAAATACCAAAAAATGTTTGAACAAAAAAACTTATTGCAGGATAAAGTTAGATTTTTTGAATCAAATTTATTAAAACAGCAAAATGAAAAGAGAATTTTTGAAAATGAGATAAATAATATCAACATAGAAAAAGTCCAGATTAGTGCAAAAAGAGATACTTTAATTGAAGAACTGCAGGAATTTAAAGATATTGAAATTATCAATCTTCCCGTGGAAAAATTGAAAGAAAAACTTGAAAATTCAGAAACTATTTTATTTAGAATGGGAAACATCAACTTAAGGGCATTGGAAGTTTATGACAATATTAAATCAGAGTATGATAATATTAAAGAAAAAGTTTCTCAGTTAGAAAAAGAAAAAGAAGGAATTCTTAAAGTAATAGGGCAAATTGACAGGAAAAAAAGAAAAATATTTTTGGATACTTTAAAGCAGATTAATGAAAAATTTTCTGCAAATTTTTCTCAACTAAGCAGCAAGGGAATTGTTACTATTGAGCCTCAAGATGAAAAAGAAATTTTTAATGCTGGATTGGATATATTAGTTAAAGTTGGACAGGGAAAATATTTTGATGTTACTTCTTTGTCAGGAGGTGAGCAGACATTAGTTGCTCTATCTCTTATTTTTGCAATTCAGGAATTAACTCCTTATCCTTTTTATATTTTTGATGAAATTGATGCTGCTTTAGACAGAAGAAACTCTGAAAAACTAGCTTATCTCTTGAAAAAACATATGAAGCAGGGCCAGTATTTAATTATCACACACAACGATTCAATAATTACAGAAAGCTCTAGTGTCTTGTATGGAGTAAGTATGCAAGAAGGAATCAGCAAAATTTTAAGTTTGGAGGTTTAATGTGAAAGAAAATATTATTTATCAGGCGATTATAAGATTATATTTTACATGTTATTAACTGAAAACGCAATGACAGCAAAAAATCAAAGTTATTAAAGAAGGGGGGTTATCATTAGAATAGCTTAATCTATAGTGAAAGACATAAATCTTTCTCTAATAAGTTAACGCAAACAAAAAGCGTTTACTATAATAAAAAATTTGAAAATGTTTTTTGTCTGGCAAACTGGAAAAATTAATGTCGTTGACTATATTAATAATAAATTTTGTCAATGGAAATTTAATTAGTAAGTTTTATTAACTAATTTATTTTTTATATTGACGGAAAATAATAATATGAAAAAAGAAGAAAAGGAAATAAAAGCCGGATTGGAAGTTCATCAACAGCTTGACACTAATAAACTATTTTGTAAATGTCCTTCTATTTTAAGAAATGATAATCCTGCTTTTCAGATTAGCAGGAAGTTGCATGCAGTTCCGGGAGAATCTGGAGAAGTAGATGTTGCTGTTGAGTATGAAGTTGGGAAAGAGCGGGAATTTATTTATCAAGGATATGATACAACTTGTTTAGTTGAATTGGATGAGTCTCCTCCAGAGCTGATAAATAAAGATGCTTTAATTATTGGATTGCATGTGGCTCTGCTTTTAAACTGCGAGATTCTTCCAATAACCCAAATCATGAGAAAAACGGTTATTGACGGAAGTAATACAAGTGGTTTTCAGAGAACAACTTTAATAGCACGCAATGGATGGATTGAAACAGGGTCTGGAAGAATCAGAATAGACAATATTAGTTTAGAGGAAGATGCTGCAAGAATTATCGGAAAAGAAAATAATAAAAGAATTTTTAGATTAGATAGATTAGGAATTCCTTTAATTGAGATAGGAACTGCCCCTGATATTAAAAATGCAGAACAATGCAAAGAGGCCGCGCTTTATATTGGAGATATTTTAAGAAGCTGTAAAGTAAAAAGAGGGATAGGCACAATAAGGCAAGATGTAAATATAAGCATTAAAGCTCATCCAAGAGTCGAGATTAAAGGTTTTCAAGATGTTAGAATGTTCATTCCTGTAATTAATAATGAGATAAAAAGGCAGGAGGATAATCTGGCAAATTTAAAAAAAACCGGAAAATTTATTGGAGAAGTGAGAAACGCGCTGCCTAATGGCGAGACAGAGTTTTTAAGACCGATGCCAGGAGTTGCGAGAATGTATCCTGAAACAGACTTGCCTTTATTAAAAATATCAAGAGAGATAATTAATGAAGCTAAAAGAACCCTGCCTAAACTAAGACAGGAAATTAGAAAAGAATTATCTAAAATCGGATTAAAAGAGCATGAAATAAAAATATTATTAAAACAAAATAAGCTGGAAGATTTTGAATTTCTGTCAGAAATAATTAACGAACCAAGATTTATTTTTAAAGTTTTAATAGAAATTCCAAATGAAATTTCTGCCAAAGAAAATAAAACTCTTTCTGAAATTGAGAACATTTTGACTATTGATATTATCGAAAGAATTGCCAGTGTTGTTAAAAATAATAAAATCTCTGTTGATAATGTCAAGCATTTTATGGAAGAGATTGTTAAGGGAAAAAGTTTTGAGGAAGCCATAAAAACAGATAAGATTGACGCAAACGAACTTGAATCTGAAATAGCAAAATTAGTTAAAGAAAAACCAGGATTGAGTATTAATGCTTATATGGGTTTAGTGATGCAAAAATTCAAAGGTAAAATAAGCGGAAAAGAGGCGAACGAGATTCTTAACAAATTGATAAAATGATTTTCTGATTAGAAAAAGTAGTTAAGTTGAGATTAAATAACTTGTTAGGGCATGTTTAAAAAATGAAAGTTATTTTTTACTAACATAGCTCTAAAATAATAAAAAATTAATAGCTTCTCATTATCTTTTCTTATCGATAATTTATTATTTTTTAATTATTAATTAATTTCTAATACTCAATTATCTTTTTAAAAAATTTATAAATATTAGAGATACTGCACACAGAGAGAGGCGGCTCACACTAAAAAACTTTATATACTTATACTTTACTTATAAAATAAAGATACATAAAATGGCAGAAGGAAAAAAACCGCGTAAAAATCAGCCGTCATCAAAAAAATATACAAAGTATAAGGTTGATGGCGATAAATTAATAAGGGAGAAGAGCTGTCCAAGATGTGGTCAAGGGACTTTTTTAATGAAAGCCAGCAATAGATTATATTGCGGAAGATGTCATTACACTGAATTTTTAAAAGTCTAGTGATAAAATGGAATTGGATACAGAAATAATAAAAAGCCGGAATCTTGGTATGAAAATCACACTATGATTGAACTCTGTTAATTATTATCAGATTACTATTTTAATAAATAAGTTTTTTAAGTTAGAGTAATATTCATTCATATGGCATTTAACTTTGATAACTCAAAAAAACTTGCTTTAATTAAAAAAGACAAAAGCAATAAAAAAGCTATTGATAAAAAAATAAAAAGCCTGTGCGAAAAAATTAACAGCAACAAAAATTATTTTACAACAAGCTCTTGTTCTGGAAGAATTGTCCTCATTATCGATGAGGAAAAGAAAAAACCAGATTTATTTCTGTTTAGAACTCACAATAAAATTAATTTTATTAATTTAAAAAAAGAAATTGACAAATGCAAAAATAAAAATCTAAATAGGATTATGAACAAAACAGTTTATTTTAAACAAGAGCCATGCATTTTAGTTGTTAGTTGTAGAGATAAAGAAAATCAATGGAAGTTATTTAGTAAAGCGAAAAATAACGGTTGGAAAAAATCTGGAATATTGAGTTTAGACAAGAAACTATTGACTGAATTAATGTCAACAGAAAATATTTCTTTTCCAGTAATTAATAAAGGAAAATTGTTAGTAGGAGACGATTTTCTTAAAATTGTTGTTAAAAAAGCCAATAATAACCTGAAAAGGGGTTGGGAAAAAATTAAGAGGTTAGAAATATTAATTTAAAAAGTTTATGGCAATTTAAGTTTTTGTTTAGTAAAACTACTTAAAAAACTCAAAAATTATTCTAATCTGATTCCCTGCTCTTGAATCTTTTAAATGAAACTTTTCTATATCTATTATAAAATCTGCTGAAATGCTCTCGTCTTTAATAACAACAGGGAAATTTAATTCCTGCACTTTTCCCATGAATGTTAAGTCTCCAATTAATCTTTTTTCTCCTTCATGCTCTTCCAAGGCAAGACTGGAAAATTTTATTTTTGAATATTTTTCAGCGTCAAGAAAATCCTCGCTTATAAGCTTCTCATCAATTGCCTTTCTTCCAGTATTAGCAGAATCAGCATCTATTGTACCTTCAATTCCAATAATTTTTCCATTTTTTATAAATAAAGTCCCATCCCATTTATCGAAGGTTCCTTTAATTGTTTTTCCAGGACCGCCTTTAAAAATTAAACTGCTTTTAGACCTATCAATAGGATCTCTCACCCCTTGAAAGCCAACTCTCTTGCTTATGTCCTTGACAACATTGCCTTGAATTGGATTTTCATTCACAATACTTTGGTTTTTAATAAATAAATATAATGCTATAGAAAAAATTACAGCCAATATTAGTAACCATACATAACCTCTTTTATTCATATTCATATCTATATCCATAAAACTTTTATCAATCAAACATTTATAAATATTTTGCTGATAGCTAAATATAAATTGAGTTTCAGCAAGAACAGACTTAATTTTAAGTTATTAAGCTATTACTCTTTCAGTTGTCAAAAATAAAAACATTTAAAAACTTGTTTCATACTCATTATTATAGATGCTTTTAATCCTGCATTGGAGTTGCTTCTTTATATCGTGGATGATTGCTTCAAAAAAGATAAGAAATAAATAAAATAATTAATTATGCAAATTCTGAAAAATTGCAAGTATTTAAATAAATTATAAGATTTAAGTTTTATAACACAAAATAAAGTTTATAATAAAATCAAATTTAAAATAAATTTTTTAGCATAAAAATGTTTAGATAAAATGATTAGAGTTTTAGATATGCAGTTTATTAGATATGCAAATATCTTTTATAGGATAACCAGAATAAGATGTAATCATTGCTTTCAGTATAATAACACGATTTTATTTGCTGTTCCTAGAAAATTTGTTGTGGCTGCTATTGGAAATAACAACATAAATCTTGAAAAACTAAGCAGAATAATTGGAAAAAGAATAAAGATTATTGCAATACCAAATGGAATAGAGGATATTGAAAATTTTATTTCTGTTATTATCAGGCCAATAAAGTTTAAAGGTGTTGAGATAAGAGATAATGGAGCTATTATCAGCGCAGATTTGCAAAATAAGGCGTCTTTAATCGGCAGAGGCAAATCAAGACTGATAGAAATGGAGAATATTTTAGAACAATATTTTGGAATTAAAAAAGTTTTTATCAGATAAATTATATTGTGAAGTTTATTTTTTATAAGTTTAATTATTAATATAATTAAAATGTCAATAATAACAGTTTTATCGTCGATTATTAATCTAGTAATAATATTATGGCTATTTTTGGTTGTCTGGGAATTATTTGTGTTTAGTACTATAGCAATGAAACAAGAATATTAGATTAGAAAAATCAAAAATTCTTTTTTAAAAACTTAATTAACTAGTTTTAAAGTCTTCTAATACGATAACAACTAATTATTTTATTAATAAATCTTTAAGAAGAAGTTCTATGAGGAAAATTAGGGGGCTAATCTATCTCTATCTCTAGGAAACATGCAGGCCTCTCTTATATTATCAAGATTAAGCAATGCTTGAGTAAATCTTTCCAGGCCAATACTCCAGCCTCCATGCATAGGAGCTCCATACCTAAAACTATCAGTATAATGCTTAAAATCTTTTGGGTTTAATCCTTTATCTTTCAATTTTTTTTCTAATAATTCTGGAATATGAATTCTTTGTCCTCCAGAAGTTATCTCTATGCCCATATAAATTGCATCAAAGCCCTCGCTTAATTTCGCATTTGGATTTTGGTCTTTTGGCATTATATAGAATGGTTTTATTGAACTAGGCCAACTATGAACAAAAACAACCGTGTCAGGAAACTTTACATTCAGCTCTCTTTCATTTTCAGGGCTTAAGTCTTCTCCATATTTAATTCCCAAAAGTTTAGCTGTTTCATCATAGCTTATATATTTTGATTTTGGAACTTTTAGTTTTATTCCCAAAATTTCTAATTCATTTTTATTTTTCTTTATAACCTGCTCCACCATAAATTTTACAACTTCTTCAACTTGTTTCATTACAAGAAACTGGTCTGCAAAAGCCATTTCTATATCCATCTGCCTGCATTCGTTTAAATGCCTTGTAGTATTATGTTTTTCAGCTCTCCAGACAGGAGTTATTGTAAAAATTTTCTCTAAAGAACAGGCGGCCATTTGTTTGTATAATTGCGGAGATTGCGCAAGAAACGCTTTTTTTTCAAAATATTGTGCTGGAAATAATGCAGTTCCTCCCTCGCTGGCGCTTGAAATTATTGATGGAGGCTGAAACTCAATAAACTCCTTATTTAAAAAATGTTCTCTAAATGAGCTGGAAATTGTCGACTGGATTTTAAAAATAGCCTGAATTTTCTCTCTATGTAAATCTAAGAATCTGTAGTCTAATCTTTTCGGGAGTTCTGTTTTTGAATGTTCAGATACATCGACTGGCAAAGGATGCTGTGCCTTTGCTATTATTTCTATTTTGTCAGGAAAAATTTCTTTTCCTTTAGGAGCCTGAGAACTATCTTTTATTTTTCCTTTAATACTAATAACACTTTCTTTAGGAATTGATTTCATCATTTCAAAAACACTTTCTTTAGTCTTTCCATTAAGTCCAGTAATTTGAACTTTTCCAGTAATATCTCTAACAACAAGAAACCTGATTTTATTTAAATCTCTGGAGTCATTTACCCATCCATAAATCTCAACTTCCCCTTTCTTGTTAAAAATATCTCTAATGTAAGTTCTTTCCATTCTTTCCATGATATTAATTCATTTATAAGATTTATAAAGTTATTTGTTAAATTATTGAGTTTTGTAAACCCATCATCTTTTCAATAACAGATCTTTTACAGGGTTCTGTCAGCTGAAAGGCAGGGTAGAAAACTTTGCATTTATGAACATAAATTTAGGTGATTTTTGTTGGCTTAACTTTTTAAGACTTATAATAATTATTTATAACATTATTAATTTTATTATTTG
>ERZ1292623.3330-Hain-H51-01um-R1-3330-length-13752-cov-66_pt1 | contig 12573 bp, 13 predicted proteins | sample MGYA00564398_ERZ1292623 | MGnify/ENA primary metagenome ERZ1292623 (study PRJEB36523, sample SAMEA6512633) | groundwater metagenome | collected 2019-01-07 | study: AquaDiva: Metagenomics assemblies of 32 groundwater samples | reverse complement strand
TTTGGGATTTCTGGCCGTTTTGTTTTTGATTTTCGCTTTTTTGAGGCAAAGCCGGACGGAAGAGCGAATTTCACGCAATCAAGCGGGGCTCGCGAAACAGGCCGTTTCATTGGGGGTGATATTTTTGTTTATCAACTGGCTGTTGGCCCCCATTTTTTTCACCCAATCCGTTTTTATTTTTCTGGGGCTCGGTTTAATCGCGGCTTTATCGGGGTCGGTCAAGGAAATTTTTCTTCGTAATTTTTCCAGGCGTCAAAGCTTTATCTCTTTTTTTGTTTTAATCGTTTTGATTACCGCGAGCTTAGCTTCGGTTTTTTATCTGGGGAAAAAACACGCCGCCGCCGTTTATTACGAAAAGGGTTTCGCGGCTTATAACGCCGGCGATCTCAATAAAGCGCTTGTAAATATTGATAAGGCCGTAAAATTTGATTCGCGGCACGATCAATATCTTCGGACGTTAAGCCAATTCCTGCTTTTAAGAATTGATAATCTGACGCGTCAAGTGTCGGGGGATTTGCCTCCGGAAATTCAAACGGAAATTCAGAACACGGCGTTTCTTGCCATAGAAAGCGGCCGGCGAGCGACCGTTGTCAATCCGGTTGATTCTTTAAATTGGAGCAATTTGGGCGGAGTTTACGAAAAAATAATTCCGCTGGCGGCTGGCGCCGACGCTTTTGCCGAAGAAAATTACAAAAAAGCGATGGAGCTTGATCCGAAAAATCCCCAGGAACCGGTTAACGCGGCCAGGAGCTTCGTCGTCTCCGCCGATTTAATCGGTTCAAAAAACACTTCTCTTTGGCGGGAAAAATTGAACAAGGCGAAAGATTATCTGGGAAAGTCAATCGCCCTTAAAGCCGATTACGCGCCCGCTCATTTTCTTTCGGCGTCAATTTATTTAAGGGAGGGTAAAACCAAAGAAGCGATTGAAAAGTTGGAATTGGCGAAAACGGCCGCGCCTTTTGACTCCGGTTTGGCTTTTCAGCTGGGACTGGTTTATTACCAAAACGGTCAACCGAACAAAGCGCGATTTGAATTTGAACGAGCGATAGGCATTGACCCCAATTATTCCAACAGCCGGTATTTTTTGGGGTTGATTTACGACGATCTTGAAAATAAGCAGGCGGCTTTGGCGCAATTTGAAAAAATCGCCGAATTAAATCCCGACAATCAGGAAATAAAAAAAATCGTTAAAAACTTAAAAACGGGAAGACCGGCCCTTGAAGATATTGTTCCGCCCGATCAACCGCCGGCCGAGCGTCTGGAAACCCCGCTTTCCGAAACAAAAAATAACGAGTAAATAATTTTAAAACATTTTTCTCAACGAAAGTATTGATTTATCCGTCAAATTATAAAATCGATGCGGCATTTAAAGATATTTATCATTTTATTTCTTTTTGTTCTGGTGGTCGGACCGGCGTCAACCGGCGTTGTTTTCGCTTCTACTACCGACGGGACCATAGACAGTACTTATAAATATGCTTTTGGCGAAAACATCGGTTGGATTAATTTTGGCGCCAGCGGCGGCAATGTTCACGTGACTGACAGCGTTTTGACCGGTTACGCCTGGAGCGATAATTACGGCTGGATAAATCTTAATCCGACGAACGGCGGCGTTTTAAACAACAGCGAGGGAGTTTTGTCCGGCCACGCCTGGGGACAAAGTCTTGGCTGGATAAATTTTAGCGGCGTTACCATCAATTCCAGCGGCGAATTCCTCGGCTACGCCAGCACCACCAACAACAGCGGCCGTATCAGTTTTAATTGTTCCAACACAAGTTCCTGCGGATCTTCGGATTTTAAAGTGAAAACCGACTGGCGGCCGGCTTCCAGCCGAACCACTTCTTCGGCTGGCGGCGGAGGCGGCGGCGCTTTGCCGCCTGAAGCTTATAGTCCGCCTGCTTCGCCTTACGGCGTTTTAATCAACAACGGCGCGGAAGTAAGCGATAATCGGATAGTCGTTCTTCAGCTTATCGCCGGCTCCGACGTAAAAATGATGGCGATTTCCAATAAATCCGATTTTAAAAACGCGGTTCAGGAGCCGTATGCCGCGGTAAAAATTTGGGATATTTGTCATCAACCGGCGGCTGACAAAGAAAAATGTCCGGAAGGCGATTATGCTGTTTATGTTAAATTTTATACCGCTTACGGGAGAACTTCGGAAGCTCAAGACGGCATTGTTTATAAAATTGCGCCCCCGTCATCAAAAACGGTTTTGAAAAAAATCACCGACAAAGCGCTGGAAATTTTAGAGCCGATTATTCCGGAATTTTTAAAACCGGCTCGGCCGCCGGAAGAAACCGAACAAAAACCGGTTGAAGAAATCGTTTCCAAAGAGCCGCCTTTGGCGATGAACGGCAAGTGGCGTCTCATTTCTTATCTCTGGCAGGGACTGCCGTTTGAAAAATTCGTTTCCGCGCCTCTGCCGAAAGAAATTAAAATTCTGGCCCAAAAATTCCCCGAATTTGAAAAAACCCTTAAACAAGCCGGCGTTCAAAAACTTATTGACGTTGAAAAATTGAAAGCGGTTAAGCTGGTTTTGCCCGGCTTGGACAAAAAAGCGGAATTCAAACAGGAATTTCCAGGCGAGATTGTTTTCGTCCGGACCGGCGGGCAAAAAATTAATTTTAACATCGCGTTGGAGATTACCGACAAGGGCAAGCCCCTCCAAAAAATTTCCGTCATCGCCGGCAAACCTCTTCATTTGACGGTTAAGCCGGCTAATCGGGCCAACAGCGTCAAGGGCTACGTTGTTTTTAAATCTCGCGGCTCTAAACTTGAAAATCAAAAGCTCCAATCTTCAAATTTCAATTTGCAAGATTTATTGGCATCAACGTTTTTTGCCGCGCCTTCTTTTGTTGAAGCTCACGACCCGATAGAAATTGAAGAACAACTGGTTTTGATTGAATTTGAATACATTGATCCCGACGGCGACGGAATTTACACCGCCGAAATTCAGGCGCCGGCGGTTGACGGCGAATACGAAATCATCACGGTAATGGATTACGAAGATCCGGAACTGGGAACGAAAGAAATCAGGTTGATCGCGGTTGTTGATCCCGAGGGATACGTTTATGAAAAAATTAAAAATCAGGAATTAAGAATCGTCGGCGCCATCGTTTCTCTTTTCTGGCTGAATCCGGAAAACAAAAAATACGAACTCTGGCCGGCCGAGAAATATCAGCAGGAAAATCCGCAGATTACCGATAAAACCGGAAAATACGCCTTTTTGACTCCGGCGGGTTCTTACTATTTAAAGGCCGAAGCGCCGAGTTATCCGGTTTATGAAAGCGGGCCGTTTCAGGTTGAAGAAGGCGGCGGAGCGCATATGAACATTGAGCTGAAAACCGGATATTGGTGGCTGAAAGCCGTTGACTGGAAAACGTTTGTTTTGATTTTGCTGATAATTTTGTCGTTTGCTTTGTTGTTCTACAATTTTTATAGTGATAAAATAAGAGAACGAAAATCGGAAAGCGTTTAATTTTTAAAATTATAAAAAATGACAGCGTCAAAAATAATTTTAGCGTTCGTTATGGTTATTTTATTGGCCGGCAACGTTTTTTTGGGTTTTCAATACTTGTCCGCTCAAAATAATCTTTATCAGGCGGAAAAAAATTTGGAAGGCCGGAAATTTAACGAAAGAATTTTGAATTTCCTCAAGCTTTTCATTGAAAAAGTGCTTAAAGCCGACAAGGAAATTGATTTTGAAGCGCGGCTGGCTTTGGAAAATGCCGTCAGGAATTTGGACGATAAAGAAATTTTGGCCCAGTGGCAGAAATTTATTGAAAGTCGGGACGAAATAAAAGCTCAACGGGAAGTAAAAAATCTTTTAGAGCTTTTAGCGGAGAAAATCAAAATTTAAAAGGAGCGGTCAAGTGAGCCGCTCCGAAAAGAGTTCGCACGAGGGAATTTTGCTTCCCGCGTTAGCGTGCGCGTATGGGTCGTTGATCCAATCCCAGTCAAGCGTTAATTCGTCACTGCTGTAAATGACCGGAACTTTTTCCGGTGAAACATAATGCGATCCGACAAGATAAAGCGCGCCGGATCGTTTGAAAATTTCCGGTTTTTCCCTTAAAAGGCCGATGCCTTCATAAACGGTGAGGCCTCGCCGTCCGTATTTCGGGAAATATTGACGGCATTTCAAGGGATTCATTCTGGCGGTTCCCGAGCCGTCCTCAACGTCGTTGACGGTGTAAATCGTTTTCGGCGTTGTAAGACCGTCGCTGTTTCTGATTTTTTCGGGATCAAGCGCGACGCGGCCGCCGATTTCTTTCATTTGAATTTCAATGCTCAGTTTTTCCGGAATGACGATTAGCTTTCGCAACCGGTTCTTTTCCGTTGGCCGGCCGATTATCAGCGCGACATGTTGTTCTTTCGGGAAATTTATCATTTTAACCTCTTTGGCTGGAGGGTTGACGTTTTTGTTGATGGGCTTTTTGAAAAATAACAAGCGTTTTAACCTTTGTCAAATTACTAAATGTTTTTAATTGACACAAGTTTATAAATATGGTATTTACTGATTCAGTGTTTGGCCTCGTTTTTTGAGGCGCGCTCTTTAACTTTTAGCTAAAAAGGGGGTGAGAATGACGGGAAAAGCAGATTAGAATAGTTTGGCGAGAAGTTGTTTTATTATTTGTAATTTAATTTTAAAAGGGGGCTAAAATGAAAATCGCGAATAACGAAGCGATGGCCGCCGCTTTCATCGCGGCGGAAGAAAAGGCAAGAGGAAAAGAAGACAGTATTTTCTCTACCATTTCGGCACTTAAAGTGCCGACGCCCCTTTCTGAGGAGGAGATTGAAAAAAGAAAGAAAGAGGCGGAAGAAAGAAAAAACGCGGCGCAATTGGCCGCGGTCAAGCTTCTTGAGCTTGAAAGGGAGCTCAAGAGGATTGAGTCGGTTCTGGGGTGGAATGAGGTTCCGGAGTTGATCCGGGTCCACCAGCAGCTTTCCGGAACGCGGCAAAAAATCGTCGCGGCCGGAGACGAAACCTTCAAGGAAAGCTTGAAGGTGGCGCGCCTGATCGCGGAAATTGTGGCGTGCCAAAATCCGTCGTCTTCGGAGGTAGTTGATTATCTCCGAAGAGTGACTGAAGCCGGGCGGGGAAAGCTTCTTTCCCAGAGCGAGGCCGATCTACATCGGAATCGCAACGGCAAAGAAGGGTTTCACAAGCAAACGATTTTTTTTGAGTCGTTTTGTTTGATTCCGCAGGCGTCCGAGTTTTACTCGGAAGGAATTTCCCCAGCTGACAAGAAAATTTTTTACGAGCTGGGGATGTTGGTTTTTAGATATAGGAACCAGCAAAAAAAGTTCCGCCAGGCAAAAATGGCGGAATTGATGGAGAAGGGCAATGGAAATTTCCGGCAGCTTGTCTCCGGAGAAACCGGGATTTACCGTATCCATTTTTCCTCGCGGGAAAATGGCCGCGGCGAAAAACAACAGGAAGGCGTCGGGTTAATTGAGGTGGTCAATCTCAACGAGCCTGATAAAAAGCCGTTTTTCGTCGTCAAGGCGATTGACGGCACCGGTTCATTGCGCTGGATGTCAATCAACAAGGGGGATTGGATTCCCTTTGTAGCGATCGTGACCGGTCATGTCTTAAAGGAGAAAACTCCGGCAAGCAAGCTGGAGTTTTCTCAAAAGTTGGCGCGCGTTTTGAATTACGCGTGCCGGGACGCTCTGCGGGATTTGAGGAGCTCGCAGGTGTCGTAGAGCGGCTCTTAACGACTCTCACGGCCGGAGCGCGGAAAGCTTCGCGCTCCGGCCATTTTTTCTAAAGGAGGTGAGACAGTGTTTAAAAAGCTTTTTGAAAAGAAACGAAAAGTTGTGGCTTTCGTTGATTACGATAATATCGCGTCAGCCGCGATAGAAGAAGGCAAAATTATTGATTTCCGAAAGCTCCGGAACGAGCTTTTGAAAATCGGAAAAATTGAATTTGCTTTCATTTGTATTCCGGCTGACAGAGTGTATAATTTGCCGATCGGCAACGGCGGCGTGATTGATCTGGGCTTTCATATTTTGCTTTGTCCCAAAAGAAGCATTGAAAGCGATAAACTGGAAGACTCGGTTGATATTCATATTATTCAATCGGGTTTGAAATTCATAGATTACGAAGAAATTACCGATGTGGTGATTGTAAGCAACGATCGCCACATGATTGAGCTTGCAAAGCAAGCTCAAAATTACGGAAAAAAGGTTAGTTTATTCGGCACCGACAAAATTTCGTTGGCGCTGAAAAGAGTGGTTGGTTCGGCAAATGTCAGGCCGGCGCCGCTCCAAGCGAGATGAGAATAAACCAGGGGACAGCTGTCAACGACAATTGTCCCTTTTTAATTTACAAATTTTTAAAGCCGCCTATAATAAAAAAACAAAATGGAAGGGTCGCATAGCGGTCTATTGCGCCCGCTTGGAAAGCGGGTAAGCCTTAACCGGCTTCGTGGGTTCAAATCCCACCCCTTCCGCAGATTGATACTTCCTCGTTTGAAATGATTAAATTCATTATGCTTGACAGTGTAAAATGAAACAGATACTATTTTATTATTATGATGTGGAATTTAGGAAATAATTTATGGGGATGGTGGTTTGGATGGTTTTTTATGCTTGTATGGTGGGTGGTGATAATCGCGGCAATCGTTGCCCTGATAAAATGGCTTTTCGGGCACAACGGTGAAAATAAAATCGGCGGAAAATCGGCGCTTGATATTTTAAAAGAACGCTACGCTCGCGGAGAAATCACAAAAGAAGAATTTGAAAGCAAAAAGAAAGATTTGAGTTAATAAAAACCCCGCCGTTTAATCGGGCGGGGGATCAAAGCCGAAAATTTACTCGGCTTTTTTGTTTATTTTGTAAAGAACTATTTTTTTCGCCGTTTCAAGCAGGATATTTTTCCTGCCTTCTTCGGTTATTATCGCGTCGGGGATTACCGTCCCGTCATTGGTTGAAGCGCCCGGCTTTCTCCATCTTTCGGTGGTCAAGCTCAGCGTTTTTCCGTTTATGTCGTATTTTCTTTGAATGTGAGTTTTGCCGTAAGTCGGTTCGCCGACTATCGTTGCTATTTTATGGTGCTGGAGCGCCGAGGAAAGAATCTCGCTGGCGCTGGCGGAACGGCGATTGACAATAATTGCCATTGGTAATTCAAAATCTTTATTTTTTTCATTGAGGCTGAACAGAGTATCTTTTTTTCCTTTGCCGTTTTTAATCGTCGTAATCAGTTTATTTTTTCCGATAAATTGGCTGGCGATCAAAACGGTTTCGTCAAGGTATCCGCCGCTGTTATCGCGCAAATCAAGAATCAAACCGCTGATTTTTTTCGTTAGTTTTTCTCGGAGGATTTTTTCAAATTTCTCCGCGCTGCCGCGCGAAAATTGTTTTAGCTCGATAACGGCGATAGCGTAACCGTTTTCCTTTACAGTCGTTGCTTTTATATGTTCTTTTTTAAACGCCAAAAAATCTTCTTCAACGTATTTGCCGTTTAAATCGCCGACCGCTTCCAGCATTTTTTTAACGGCTTCGTCTTCATTAACTGGAAGATCGCTTGGATCTATCGCCGCGGCCCTGTCCGAGTAAAAAGAATCTCTTTGGATGATTTTAAGCGCTTGAATCATTGCCGGCGTTTTCGCCTCGGTTTTTCTTGTTCCGTCAGTAATTTCATCGGCGAAAACGCTGTTTATCGCTGTTATTGCCAACACAATCGTCGCAATCGCTGTTTTCATTCTTGCCTCCTTTATAATTAATTGTTTCCGGTTTTATTTTTAAAAGAGCGTTTGATATTGGATTAACGATGACATTTATTATATCAATTTTTTATTTTTCAACAAGTTGAAAACGAAATTTTCTCCGCGTTGACGGGTTTTTTCCTTTAATTTCTGTTATAATAATTTTAATGACAAGAGCGGATAAAAAACTCGGCCGGCGGCTTATTTTGGACGAGCTTTTTGATTTTACGCTTTACAAGCGGTTGTTGGAAATTGAGAAGGGCGAATTGGCAAAATTGTTGGCAGAGCTTGTTCCGACCGAAGAAAAACATTACCGTTTCTGGCAAAAATTTTTTGATTTAAAAATCGTAAAATTGAACTGGCCGAGAAAATTGAAACTCCGCTTGATTGTTTTGGGTCGGCGGCTATTGGGAGAAAAATTTACCCATTTGGTTTTGGAATCGATAGAAATTTACGGCGTCAGAAAATATCTGTTGGTTTGGGGGAATTACAAAAACACGCCGTTGGGAGCGGCGATCAAAGAAGTGCTGGAAGACGAGCTTCGGCACGAAGACGCTTCGGTTTCCCGTTTCATAGAAAAGAAAATTGACGCCGAAAAAATTCGCGACGTTTTTTTGGGCTTAAACGACGGGTTGGTGGAAATTTTAGGGGCGGTTTCCGGATTTTTTGCCGCCTTTTCCAATCCGGTTTCGGTTTTGATCGCCGGCTTGACCGTGGCGGTGGCAGGCAGTTTTTCCATGGCCGCCGGAGTTTATGTGGCAACCGGTTCGCGCAATGAAGTCGCGGGTATTGAAGAAAAAAAACGCGAATTTTTTGACAATAAAAAAGAAGAAGAAATACACAAAGAAAAAACCTTAAGTTCCTCCATTTTGGTGGGACTTTCTTATCTGGCCGGCGCGTTGGTTCCGATTTTGCCGGTTTTGTTGGGCGCCAAAAGCGTTTTTATTTCGGTGGCCGCCGGCGCTCTGACGATTGTCGTGATTTCTTTTATCGTGGCTTTTATTTCCGGAATGAACGTGAAAAAACGCGTTTTCGTCAATTTAGCCATCGTTGCCATCGCGGTTGTTATTACTTATTCGCTTGGCACGGTTGTTAAAAAATTTTAATATTTTATAATTAAATTCAGAATTTAAAGGTCGGTTGTTTAATCAACAATAAAAACATGAAAAAATACATTTATTTTTCCTTGTTTGTCGGCGGAGCGGTTTTGGCGTTTGCCGGAGCGGCAACGGCGATTGTCGGCAGCGACAGCGGAGTAGTTGATTATTCCAATTTAGGAATAACTCAACCGAAAGCTTGTCCTCTGCTTTACGTGCCGGCCTGTCAGAAAGACAAAAATTCTTCTGAATGCGTTGATAAAATGAGGGAGATAGCGGAAAAATATCCGGGTTGCGGATTTGAATCGTTTGTAAAAAGCGGATCGGGAGAGTCCGGCGCGGGAACATCAGTCATTAAAAAAGAAGAAACGGTTTGCACTCAACAATATGATCCGGTTTGCGGATCTGACGGTAAAACTTATTCCAACAACTGCGTCGCTCAAAACAAGGGAGTAAAGATTGTTTCCAAAGGAGAATGCGTTGTTTCCAAAAAAACAATTGTTTCGCCGAGCGATTTGACAAATGATTTTATTCAGCTCAACAACCTGACGATAGAAAAGATTGAAAAAAGCGATTCGTTTCCGGTAAAAATTTTGGCGCGCGGAGAAAGAAATTTTCCTTGTTATTCTTACGGAGAAAGAGGGGAATCTTCTAAATCATCAATTGCCTGCCCGATGATGGAGGTTGAAACATCCGGCGCGGCGATGCCGGAAAAATTGAATTTTTATGAAATCAGTTTTGCCCAAAACACGGTTTTGCTTTTGGGAAACCACCAGAAAGCGACGATTAACGACTTCGCGGTCGGCGACAAAATCAACGTCTACGGCCATTTTGAAAACGGGATTCTTCAGGCAGTAATCGCGAGAAATTTGTCAAAACCGGAAGAGAAAGAATTTATTCAGCTTAACAATCTTGTCGTGATAGAAAAATCGGGAAACTTGATTAAAGCGGCGCGTAAAAAAGATTCCCCCTGTTATTCTTACGGAGAAACCGGTGTTGGCGCGAAAAGAGACGCGGATTGTCCGGTGCCTTTGCCGCTTCGTTCCGATGAAGCCGCTGGCGTTTCCGCGGTTGCTCCGGAAATTGTCAAGCACCCTGAAATGTATTATCCGTTTAACATCAGAATAACCGAGAGAACCGTTCTTTTGTTAAGAAATCATCAGAAAGCGACGATTAACGACTTCGCGGTCGGCGACAAAATCAACGTCTACGGCCTTCATAGCGGGGAAAGCATTTCAGAAATTGAAGCGCTGATTATGAGAAACTTGTCCAGGCCGCCGAAGGCGCCGGAAAAAGCGACGATAAACGGCAAAGTGATAGAGGTGAAAAGCGACGGCAGTTTTGTAATCCAAGCTCAAGACGGCCGGACAGTCGCGGTTGATCCGATAAATTTGAAAGACGCCGAAGTAACGGTCAGCGGTTTGCTTGATGAGACGGCGCAGAAAATTACCGAAACGACGTCCATAGTCAAAAAAAATAAATACGTGATTGAATTCATCAAGCCGACTTCTGTTAATCAGTAAATCGACGATTAAAAATTTTTCGGCAAAAAACTTCCCGTCGCGCGGGAAGTTTTTATTTTCCGAATTTTTTATTGACATTGTTGTTTTCATCGTGTTTAATGACGTCGGAACGTTAAAATTTAATTATTGTCAATTCAAAACGTTATCAACTCAACAAACAAAGGAGGCGTTGATGAAAAAAGTGACAAGAAATTTCATAATAATCGCTTTTTTTATCGGTATTAGTTTTGGGATTTATGAGTATTATGTGATGCCGCGGGAGGATCATAGAGAGGAAGAAGCGCTCTACGCGGTTCAACCGAGAGATTCAGTGGAAAAAATTGCCAGAAAGTTCAAGGTGTTGCCCTGGCAATTGCGATTGGCCAACGGGATGACCGTTGACGATACATTGCTCCAGCCGGGCCAGATGTTGATAATTCCTCGGCCGAAATGGCGTGCTTACGAAGGTAAGGCGTCATGGTATGGGACCGCTTTTCACGGAAAAGTGATGGCTAACGGAAATTTGTACGATCAAGATAAAATTTCCATTGCTCATCGCACTTTGCCGCTGGGGAAATTCGTTAAGATCATCAATATTTCCAACGGCAGAATGATTATGGCTGAAGTTTTAGATCGGGGCCCGTATGCCGTTGACGAAAACGGCAAATACAAGCGGGAAATCGATCTTTCCCGCGCCGCGGCCGAAGCGCTGGACGCCATCGAGAAGGGGGTTATTTCAGTAAGGATCGAACCCCTTCATGGTTGAGTAGTTTGTGAGATTTTTCAGGCGGCGCGGCCACAAGCCAAGCCGCCTTTTTATTTGAAGTTATTAACATGGAAATGTTGCTAAATTTTTTGGATATTTTATAATTAAAAGCATATGAAAAATACAAGCAAAATCGTTTTAATCGTCGTTTTTTCGTTTGTTTTGTCTTTGCCGGTCGCGTTCGGCGCGTTGCCGCCGTCAACCACTGAAATCCGAGAAGGGATTATAAAACAAAATCGCGAGGCGCACAAGGACATCCGCGAAACGCGGGAAGACGCAAGAAAAGAAATTCGCGAAGCAAAATCCGGCGTTCGCGAAGCCATCGGAGAAGCTAAAGAGGCCAGGAAAAATGCCATAGGCGAAATAAAAGAACTTAGAAAGGAAGAATTTCAGCGTTTTCGGGAAAAACGCGAAGAATTTAGGGAAGCGTTAAAAGACAAGCGCGAGGAATTTAAGGAAGCGTTAAAAATTAAAAGAGAGGAGCTGAAAGAAAAAATAAAAGAAAAAAGAGAGGATTTGAAAGAGCGGCTTAAAACAATCAAAGACGAGCGCAAACAAAAAATCGTTGAGCGGATTGACGAGCGGCTTGACGCCTTGAACGAAAAACTCCTCAATCATTTTTCCAATGTTTTGGACAAATTGGAAAATGTTTTGGAAAGAATCGGTTCGCGCGCCGATAAAGCCGAAGCCAATGGACGGGATGTTTCTTCAGTCAGAACATTGATTACGGAGGCGACCGGCGCCATTAACGCGGCGCGGCAAGCGATTCAGGAACAATCCGGAAAAACTTACATTATTGCCGTTAATACGGAAGAGTTTTTGAAAACCGATGTCGGAAGAACAAGGCAGGCGCTTCATACTGATTTAGTAAAAGTTCGGCAGGTTGTTTTTGCGGCTCGCGACGCCGTAAGAAAAGCGGCGGTGGCTTTGGCTCAAATTCCCAATGTTGACGAATTGGAGGTTGAAGAAGAAAATGGAGGCAACGGAACCGCCACCTCCACGGCGACTTCAACTCAACAATAATAATTAAATTAAGATAAATCAAAAACTATGAATAAAAACATTTTTATTGCCATCATCGTAATCGTGGCCGCGGTCGTTATCGGTTTTGTTGTTTGGTTCATTCAGTCTTCTCAGGCGCCGACTGTTCCCGTTCCTTTAGTTGAAGACGCGTCGAAATCGGCGGCTAACGACGCTGTTTCAGCGGTTAATTCGGAAATAGAAAATATTGACATCGGTGATTTAGACAAGGAATTTCAGGATGTTGACGCCGATTTTCAAAGTCTTTGAACGGATTTGAATTTAAGAAAATCAAAAACCCTTTAAAAGGGTTTTTGATTTTAGCGCGATTGACGGGAAAAATCGTAAATGATATCATTTTTTTATGGAACACCACAGCGAAAAACAAGAAAATAACAACCCCGATTATTTTTTGCCTTTCAGCATAATCGTCGCCGCGGCGATGATCGCCGGCGCCTGGATTTACACGGCCGGTTCGG
>ERZ1292623.3864-Hain-H51-01um-R1-3864-length-12575-cov-11_pt1 | contig 12575 bp, 15 predicted proteins | sample MGYA00564398_ERZ1292623 | MGnify/ENA primary metagenome ERZ1292623 (study PRJEB36523, sample SAMEA6512633) | groundwater metagenome | collected 2019-01-07 | study: AquaDiva: Metagenomics assemblies of 32 groundwater samples | reverse complement strand
GGGGGACGAATGCTGCTGCTGGTGGAGGGGGTGGCGGGGGTGGGAGTGGGTATAGCGAAGGTTTTACCAGTGTGACAGGTAATGTCACGGTGACCGTGGGAACAGGTGGAGCCGGTGGGACGGGATCGACGGGAAGCGATGGAGGGGCTGGGGCGGATGGACGGGTCGTGGTCTACTGGTGATGCTTGACATTTCCGAAAGTATGGTAGAGTGCGCTGAGGACTACTACTGGCGGATGGCCGGACGGCACCGGCTCATCGGGCTCTATGCCGGGACGCATATCCTTGGGTTATGCACCTTCTTTGTCCTCACGGGGTGGGACGACCTTGGACGCTTCTACCCCCGGAAGGTGTGGACGATCCCGGAGGACGCACCGGATGGCCCGCTAGTCTACCTCGATAAGTTGATCACCTACAAGTGGACGCTGGGGATTGCCCGACAGGTCGAAGCGGAGGTGACGCGCCGGGTGCCCTCCTGGGAACGGGCGGTGTGGTACCGTCCGACCGACGACACTGACCGGCAATTCCTCTACCATCGAAGGAGGTGAGCGAGATGGAGAAGTACACCGTGAAGATTGTGACCCCGAAGGAGTGGCAGCGGGTCGTCGCGTCCAATCTCCGCTACCAGCACGCGGAGGATTCCGTGGGGTTTGCCGACCCGCAGACCCGCACGGGCTACGTGATGAACACGGGCGTCCATCGGCTCAACCGGTACCTCCTCAGCCATGAGTTTGAGCACTTGGTCGAAGAGCACGCCACGGACGCCGATGAGTTTGGAGTGCGGCATAAGAAGTTCTTCAAGCAGATTCTCGCTCCTATCGCCCTGCCGATTCTTGGCGGTTTGCTGGGGGGGCCGATTGGGGCAGGGTTCGGAGGAGCGGCAGCGGGAGCGACCGGAGCAACGCTGGGAGGAATTGCTGGAGCTGGACTCGGTGCTGCTGGCGGTGGGGCGCTTGGGGCGAAGGTCAGGGGGGGCGATGTCGGGAAATCTGCACTCACCGCTGGATTGGTGGGTGGTGGGTTGAAAGCCCTTCCCGCCATTGCTGGAGCCTTTGGCAAAGGAGGACAGGCGGCTGCTGGGCAAGCCGCTGCGAAGACAGGGGCGTCCATTACTGGACAGGCCGCGCCCCAAGCCATCCAGGGCGCTCGGATTGGCGCAGGGGCAGCGGGAGCCGCCCAACCCGCCCAGCAGGTGGCGTTCGGGTCATCGCTGACCTCCCCAGCCAGTCGACTGGCGAGCGGGATTGGCGGCCAGGCGGCTCAGAGCCCGCTCGCCGCGTTTAACCTCCCCAGCACGTTTGACTTGACGAATCCGACCTCGGCTTCTATCCTGAGAGGGGCGATGGCGCAGCCGTCGTTGAGCCCTATCCTCCAAGGAGCCGCGACCGCAGCCGGTGGTGGAGGTGGAGGACAACCTACCGCAAGTTTGATTCAGAAAGTGCTCAGTGGAGCGAAAAATCTGGCAACTCAGGGATTGGGGGCTGCAGCAGGCGGGGCAGCCATGAATCTGTTTACGGGTCAAGGTGGGATTCCGAACTACGGCGACCTCGCCATTGCCGGAGGACTCGTCGGGGCGGGGCAAGCCGCCCCCACCCCGCAAGTCCCCAGCTTGGCGGGGTTGCCCAGTGTCCAACGTCTCCAACAGGCCACCAACCAGGGGTTTGCCAGCGACATTGGGCGGGTGGCGACCACTCGGTTGAACGAGCAGCTCACGGCTCCCTTTACCGGGCTTCCAGGGAATGTCTCCTCGGCCATCCGGCGTCCCTTCCAAGAAGAGCGGATTCAGGAATCCCGCAACCTCAAGGCGTACCAGCCGGGGTTCAACTTGGATGAGCCGGAGTACCAGCGGGCGATTGCCCCCAGTCTGCGAGGGGAAGCCGATGCGCTGGCGGTGGCCGAGCAGCGAGAACGAGAACGCTTCGACGTACAGCGTCGCCAAGATGTGCAGACGGCGTTGGGACTGGATGAGAATACCTTCCAGCAACTGAGTGACCTCGCCAATCTTGATGTTCAGGAGATTGCCTTGCAAGCGGGGATTGACTTCGAGATGGCGCGTGATTTCAAGCAAACGATGGGAAGCCTTGCAGGACTATTTGCAAGTCGTGGCTTAGGGTTGAACCGCTTCCAGTTGGTGACGTGATGCCATTGGGTGAAGGGGTCTTAAGTGCGTTCCAAGTCGGCCAGGGGCTGGGCCAGGGGCAGAGTGCGCTCGGCCATGCGGTGAAGTCGCTACTGGAGCGGTACAACCAGATGCAAGGACTCCAGGCTGAGGCGCAGTTTGGGTTACAGAAGGATGTAGCGGTTGCAAAGGCAAAGGCTCAGTATGACCCGGAGGCGCGTGCCAAGCAGGAAGCGTTCCAGTCTGTTGACCAAGCTTCGCAAGACCCAGCAGAGCGAGTGAAGTTATTCCAACAGCGCGGGTTGTTGCCGCGTCCTGGGAAGTCGCTTGAGGAAATTTTTGCTGAGTCGGAAGCCAAGGGGTCAGGCTATCGAGCCGGGGCACCCAAGTTGCTTTCTGGCAAGCAAGAAGATGCGGTCGAGGGAATGCAGACAACCCTAGCCACGTTAGGGGAGATGGAAACCTTTATGAGCGCCAATCCCGATATTGACACCGGGATGCTCAATCCCTCAATGCGGCGTGATTTCCTCGGCAATGTGTCTCGCGCCGTGTCCGACCCTCGACAAACCTCTTTCTCCCAGATGTCGTTTCGTCTTCAAGATGCGTACCGACGGTTTGTGACGGGGGTGCAGGCGGGGTTCGCGGAGGTCTCGCAGTTTCTGCCCTCGTCGATTCCGAACCCGTCTACACAGACAAAGGAGCAGTTACGAGCAGGGATTGCTACCCTGCGTGCAGAAACCCTCCGAGCCTCCGAGCAGATGAAACGCGCCATGCGCTCACGCGGGTACAGCGAGGAAGACATCAGCCAGCGGTTTGCCGCACTTCCCACCTTAGCGGAACTTACCCCATCAGCAAATGTATACACAGGAGCCGCCTCAGAGGAACGAGTGCCTGCAGGCGGGGTTGGAAATGGTGAAGCGGTGAAGGCGCGGCTACGGACAAAGTATGGCCGACGCTAACACGATTATTGACCAACTCACGGCTGACCCAGACTTCCTCCAACTCTCGGAGGCTGACCAAGATCAGATGGTGGAGGAGTTAGTTGGACAGTCTACACCGCGCCAGCCGTTTGCCCGTGCTGTGTCTGACATCGCTCTTCGTCCGGTGCAGTCACTGGCGAAAGGAGCGTTATTTGGCGTGCCCGAACGCTTGAAGCCGACCGTTGGAGCTGCTGGAGGAACACTTGCTGGAACCGCTACCCGTATTCCATTTGGAGGATACGCAGGTGGAGTTGTCGGTCAGGCGGTGGGAGAGTTGGCGAAGCAGCAACCCCAAGGTAGTCCACTGGACGTTGCTACTGGAGGGTTGGCGACGGCTTCGACCATCAGTGGGGTACGGAGTTTAGGGCGTGGGGCACGTACCCTCTTCAGTCGACAGGGACGTGAACAGTTGGCGCAGCGCGTCCTGAAAGCGCCAGGGAAGTTCAAGCGGGTAGCGGGTCGAAAGTTCGGACAAGGCTTAAAACAGATTCGTGGGACAGTGGATTTGACGGATGAGGTCACGACGCTTCAGAACGCCGCGTTGGAGACCCCGCATGGCTGGCGATTGTTTGAGGCTGCCCAGCGTTCCCTCCCCAAACCGCTCCAAGAAATCCTCAATGGCACACGATCCGCTACGACTCTGAGTGTTGCAGACGCCACTCACCTCCGCCAAGCCGTCAATACGATTCCTGCCATCTCGCGGGAGTTGGGACGGAATGTTCCCGAATACCTAAACCTGGAGCGTCCCTTCGTGGAGTTTGCTACGCAAACGGGGAAGAAGATGGCGCAGCTCCCAGGGAAGAGGGCACTCGATGTGGGCTACTCCACTGCTCTGCGCGATGTGGAGCGCGTGCAGCCGTTTATGAGCAGGGAACGTCAGTTGGCCTATGGGGGAACACCGATCTTTCGGCGTGGGACTGGCAAACTCCTGCCAGACCTTCGAGCGACAGGTGCTTCCGGGCGTATCTTCTCCAGTAAGCTCAAGGGGGATATTCGGGATGTCCGGAATGTCAAACGGGTAGGCGCGGCCTTGACCGGGTTCGCAATTCAGCCGTTCATTCCCCAGTTTATCCGAGAATTGCCTGGGCGAGGGCTCGGAGGATCGAAATAGCCAGCCAGAGGACGAAAATGACGCTTACGACATACCAAAGGAGTTCTTCTAGGACGTAGAGCATACTCGTATTCTAATACGATTATTTCCCTCCTGTCAAAGATTTTCCTTGACACCCTCGGACACTTCGCTACACTCCTAGGGCATGGACGCCCTGCCCTGGGGAGGCATGAGCCCCGCGGGTCAGGCGTGTCTGTCCCACCTAGTCCTCCTCTTCACCACCTGTTGGCTGACCTACGTCGATGTCCTCAAGGGGCTGTGGGTCATTGACGACGCCCAGAGCCTCGCGGTCTACGACGGGAAGCTCCAGCGACCCGTGTCGGTCGGCAACTGCTGGAAGGCGTTGCGGTTTCACGCGACGAAAGTTCCCAACCCTGACCGTGAGTGGGAAGCCAAGAAACTTCCCCCGTACCTCTGCTCGCCTCGTGCGTGTCATCGCTTGAGTCTCTGGTTCCTCTGTGGCACGGTGGGAATGCTCTACCTCTTCCTCACCAGGGTCTTCTCGCCCTCGGTCGCCTTTCTCACCACGCTCCTGTTTACGGTACATCCCTTTGGGACGCAAGCCGTAGCGTGGATCAGTGGGATTAGCTATGTCGCGGGCGCGTGCTTGATGTTGACCGCGGTGAATCTAGCCTACCTCTTCACAGATAGTGGGTGGCTCCTAACCCCCCTCGGCGTGTTGGGGGCGATTGTCCTCTACGGGCTCGTTCACTGGCTGGCAATCGAAGTCATGTTCGCCATGCTCGGCATCTTCGTCCTCCTGTGGTGGCTCCAGCTCCCCGTCTTTGCGTGGGTCGCCTGTGGCTTTGCCCTCTATTCTGGTATCCATGCGTTTCGGGAGGCGGTGACGTTGCGGGCGAAGACGTTCAAGGAACAGAATATGGCGCACCCCCTTCGGTTGCACTGGCGAAAGGGCGTGGTGGCGTTGAAGTGTCTGGGCTACTACACCCTCTTTACGTTCTGGCCGAAGCGCATCGGGATTTACCACACCTACACCTACCACTACGAACTGCCCTATGCGGAGGCTGAAGACCGCTATGTCTGGGGGGGCGTGGTCGTTCTCCTCGCGTGCGTGGCGGGTCTGCTGTGGGGGACGTTCCTGGTCCAGTTTGCGATCCTGTGGTATTTGACCTTCCTCGTGTTGTTCCTCAACTGGATCACCGCCAACCAATTCCTGACGGAACGGTATGCGTGGCTCCCCGCGGTCGGGGCCTGTTTGCTGGTGGCCGCGTTGGCCCCCCCGTGGCTGTACTGGCTCCTAGTGGGACTGGCCCTCATGCGAACTTGGGCGCACCTGCCCACCTACTACAACGAAACCCAGTTCTACCTCAGTAACGTCTGGAACTTCCCGAACAGCGAAGTGGCGATGGGGAATCTTGGCGTCGCCTACGTCAATCGTGGCCTCATCGGAACGGCTATGGAAACCTGGCTGCTCGGCTTAGCCGTCAAGCGGGACTACGATGTGTGTTGGTACAACCTCGGCACCGCGATTGGCTCGCGGGGGCCGATGAACTTCAACTACCTGCCCATGCTGCTCTCCTACATTCCCCAGGATGTCGTGCGAAAAGCGGTGAGTGAACCAGTGAAAACCCATCTCTGGCTGGCGCGGTACTGCATGGAGCAGGCGATTCACTCGAAGCTCTCGCACTTCAAGGAGCGGTGGGAGAACGAATTGAAGGAGCTGGACAAACTGTTAGCCAAAACGCCAGAGGAGTTGATGGCGATGGCGCAGGGAACCTCCTCGCCTCCCATCACGCTGACCGCGAAGACATGAAACGTCGGGCGCTCATTTTGGGCGTCACGGGGCAACTCGGTAGCTACCTCGCCGACCTCCTGCTGGAGAAGGACTACGAGGTCTTCGGACTCATTCGGCGAACCAGTACGAACAGCCAAGGGCGGATTCGACATCTGCTCGACCGGCTTATTCTTGTCGTCGGTGATCTGACGGACACGCACTCCGTCGAGTATGCTGTCCAACTCGCGCGTCCCCACGAGGTGTATAACTGCGCCGCCCAGACCCATGTGGGGACTTCCTATCGTGAACCCGTGCATACGATGGCCGTGACGGGGATTGGGGCCGTCCACCTCTTCGAAGCGATTCGCACCCACACGACCCTCTCGGCAGCCGTCCGCGTCTACCAAGCGTCCAGTAGTGAGATGTTTGGAAATAGTCCCATCCCGCAGACGGAGGAGACCCCGTTTGCGCCCCGCTCGCCCTATGCCTGTGCGAAGGTCTTCGCCCACCACATGGCGCAGATGTACCGACAGGCCTATGGGCTGTTCATTGCGTGTGGCATTCACTTTAACTTTGAGAGTCCACGCCGGGGAGAGGACTTTGTAACCCGGACGATTACCCGCACCCTGGGTCGCATCGTCGCAGGGACGGAGACGCAGTTACGGCTCGGCAATCTGGCTCCACGGCGGGACTGGAGCCATGCGAAGGATGCAGCGCGAGCGGCGTGGCTCATGCTGCAACACCCGTCCCCCGATGACTACGTGATTGCCTCTGGGGTGTCCCACTCGGTCTTTGAACTAGCGGAGGCGGCGTGTACAATAGCGGGGGTGGATGTCCAGAAGGTTCTAGTCACCGATCCAACGCGATTGCGCCCCACTGATGTCCTCCATCTGGAAGGCTGTGCGAATAAAGCTCGGAGGGTCTTAGGATGGACACCCACTGTGACCTTTCAGGAGTTGATCCGCGAGATGGTGGAGCATGACCGAGCGTTGGCCGTCGCTGAGTCTGGTTGTGCCAGTGGGATCAAGGGATGAGGCGCACCTCGAAGCGTTCCTCGCCTCGCTTAAGACGCAGGACTATCCGAAAGCACAGTTGGAAGTCCTCCTTATCCGCGAAGGGAACAGCGAGGAAGCGAAAGCCATCGGGATTCGCCAAGCGCAGGGCGACATCATCGGGATGTTCTGCACCGACAACGTCCTCGTCGAGTCGACGTTCCTCAAGCGTCTGGTCGACGCGGCGCATCAGCCAGGCGTTGTCGGCGCATATCCGTCGCACTACTACTATACGCGGCAGGACACGCCGCTCAACCGCTACTTCGCCCTCCTCGGTGCCAACGACCCGCTCTGCTGGTGGCTTGGGAAGGCGGATCGGAGGAGTTACTTGGATGCCGGGTGGACCGGAGAGCGACGTGAATGTTTTCTACGAGCGATCCCATCCCTCGGAGACAACGGCTTCTTTATCAAATCCACCCTTGCGAAATCCGTACTCACCCCCCCAGCCGAGTTCGGCTCCTGCATGGATATGTGTGAAGTCCTCCGACAGCAAGGCTATGCGACCTACGCCATCGTCCCGACGACCATCTGGCACCGGACGGGGCTCTCGTGGCGGCGGTATCTAGCGAAGCGGTGGCGGTATGTCCGAGAACTGTACTGGATGGCCTTACCTACAAGACGATGGCGAATGGTTTCTACTACCAGGGATGGGGTCTACTGCATTGGGTTCGCGGGTGCGAGCCTACTGGTTGTGCCCCATCTGCTCGTATCATGTTGGGGTTATCGACGACTCCGAGACCCTGCCTGGTTTCTCCATCCTGTTATCTGTAGTGCGCTCACACTGCTGTATGCCACGGCATGGCTCGACCACCTAAGGCGTCGGTGGTTATCCCGACGCTGAACCGGCCTGAGAGCTATGCGAACCTTCGGAGGAGCCTTGATGCCCAAACGGAGCAAGCCTTTGAAGTCCTCACCCTCACGGAGCGCGGCCCCCTCGCTGCCCTCCGTAATCGCGGCTTACGCCGAGCTTGTGGACCAGTGGTCTGCTTTCTCGACGATGATGTCGTCTGTCCGCCCACATGGTTGGTCGGTGTCCTTAACGCCTTCCATCGTCCCGGCGTTGTCGGTGTGTCTGGTCCCGCCGTCATCCCCGCCGACTTCCGCTCCCACCGCGCCTTATTTCGCTATCGGAGATTTAGGTGGGTGTACGACCAGCTATTCCTGGACTCCCCAGCCCTCCCTGGGCACCTCACCCGCGCTGGCTGCTTTACCACGGCGGCGGCCGAAGCCACCTGCACCTACGAAGGGCCGGTCGATTACCTCGAAGCGTGCAACATGGCGTTTCACACGGAAGCGTTGAAGAGCATTGGGGGCTTTGATGAAGTATTTGGTGGGATTGGGGATTGGAGTGAGCCTGACGCTGCTCTTCGTGTTCTTCGAGCCACTGGTGGGATGCTCTGGTTCACGCCCGACGCCCGTCTGGTACATCAGCCTGCCGGGGGGTCAACTACTCTGCTCCGTCGGTCAGATGCCCACCAGCGGTTGGCAAACGCTCGTCTGTTCCACCGTCGCTACCGATTCCACGGCTGGCGGCACCACGCCTACCGAGCCTTTCTTACCACCTACTACACCACCCAAAGGGGACTGGCATGGCGCTCTTGGCTCCGCAAGCCGACTGCGTGATTGTTGACCCGGAGCCCCCGCCAGAGTACCACGTCTACCGGGGCTACGAGCAACGGGCGGGGTTGGTGGTCCCAGACCTGTACAGCCACGGGCCAGAAGACCGGCCCGTCTGGGGCAAGGTCGTCGCGAAGGGGAGAGCCTGCCAACTGGACGAGGTGAAAATCGGTAGCCGAATTGTGTTCGGGAAGTGGGCGGGGGCGCGGATTACCTACCAGGAGAAACCGGTGATCATCGTCCGGGAGAGTGAAATCTTGGCCGTCGATGAACCTTGAGCGCATCGGGGCGTTTGTGGAGTATGTCGTGCGTCCCCTCAGTGAGGACTGGCGGCAGATTCTGGAGCAACTGCGGTCGCTCAACATTGGCATTACGCAGCAGACGATTAAAGAGATGACTGTCGCGTTAGGAGTGTGGCATCTGGCGGGAGAAGTCATCCGGGCTGTGAGCTACGTGGTAATTGTCTGGCTGGTATGTCGCGTCGTGCAATCAGTCTTGTAATCCCTGTGCGGGATGAATCGCCCGATGTCCTCTTGGCCGTCCTGACCATGACGCAGATGGATAAGTGGCAGGATGAGCAGCATACCTGGGAAACCATCATTGTGGACGATGGCTCGCGCCTCCCGTTCCCCAGTGCCCGCATTCGGTTTCGGACGCCCCAGGGATATGGTGTGGCCTTGAAAGCGGGGATTCAACAAGCGCAGGGAGAATGGGTAGTCACGGCGGATGGCGATGGACAGCATCGGTGGCGGGATATCCAACGCCTTGTGGAGTTTATGGAGGAGTTCCCCGAAAATGCGATGGTCATTGGCGACCGACGATTGAAAGAGACTAGTCCGAAGCGGTGGCTAGGACGGAAGGGGCTGAACTGGCTGGCCTCGCTCTTTGCGGGTCGGTGGATTCCTGACCTCAACTCTGGGCTACGGTGTTTTCGTCGAGAGGTGGTGGTAGGCTACTTCCCCATCCTCTGTAACCAGTTCTCGTTTACCACAACCCTCACCCTCTCGCTCTTAGCCGATGGCTATAAAGTGGACTGGTTGCCGATTCGTGTCTTGGAGCGACAGACAGGACGAAGTCAAGTTCGGGTCTGGCGGGATGGATGGCAGACTCTCCGGTACATTCTCTGGATTGGGCTGGCCTTACGCACACGGAGGCTACGGGCATGGCTCCGTCGTTAGAAATCCATTTGGAATGGCCCTGGCACGCGCTGTGGTTGCCCGAAGCATGGCTCGACGGGGATTGGTGGGGTGTGGAAGTCGCTCACCGGTTACGGAGGATGTTGGCGCGTCATCATGTCCAAGCGACGTGGTACGTCGTTGGGCAACTAGCCAAATCTTACCCAGACCTTATCTCAGCCCTTGCTGCTGATGGACACGCCATCGGCTCCCACGGCTACTGGCACCGGCATGGGGAGCGAGACGGCGATGCGTCCGACCAGCAGACCAGAGCGGTGCTTCCCCATTGTGTCGGCTACCGCTCCCCCTACTGGGACACGACTGCTTGTCCTGGCCGCTCTGGCGGAGTCTGGTTTCGGGTGCTACCCTACCAGTGGCTCAAGCGAAACATCCAGCGCACGGGGGTCTTGTGGTTGCACCCACACGATCTGGAAGACTGGTATCTGGGAGGGCCACTCCGCCGTCACCTGTTCTTCTGTCGTCCGTGGGAACGGCTGGAACGTCTCCTGACAGAGTTGACGTGGGATGCCCCTCGGCGAACCTGAGGTCCAAGACTTTGTCGCAAAACTCTATTCGAAACGCTATTCGGGGACAGGGTTCCTCTACCACAGCCGAATCGTCACGGAGATGCTCCGCGGGGTGAAGTTTCGTGATGGGCGACACTCGGATAAAATCCTCGATGTGGGCTGCGGAATTGGCTTCGTGAGTCAACTCTATCCCAACTTTGACATTACGGGTATTGACATCTCAGACGGCATGTTAGCGCGGAACCCCTATAAGTGGCTGAAAGCTCCTGCGGAGGCCATTCCCTTTCCCGATGACTCCTTCGACTTCGTGATCTGCCGCTCCCTCCTCCACCACCTCGAATCTCCTCTCGTGGGGTTAAAGGAGATGCACCGGGTGCTCAAGCCAGGTGGACGGTGGGTGTGTTGGGAACCGAACCTCTCCATTTTCAATGACTGGATTCGGAAGCTGGCGAAGAAGACGAGGCGGTTCAGCCATTGGCACAGGAACTTTACCCCTCAGGAGTTGGTGAACCTATTGGACGAGGCCGACCTGACCATCGTGGAGAGGAGTTTCCATGGCTACCTCGCCTATCCGCTCCTGGGGTTTCCTGACATCCTTGACTGTCATCTTCCTTTGGGAATCGGTAAACTGCTGATGAGGATAGACGAGATGCTGACCAAGACGCCCTTGGCTCCAATGGGCTGGTCGGTCATGATTCGGGCTACCAAGTGATGCGTATGCCCTATCCCTGTGCCTTCTTTGACCCGACCCTGCCAGTTCGTGGCAGTTGGCGATGGGTGTGGTGGGGCTTCTGGCATCAACTGGCCTTTCATGACGGCCACGCGACCACCTGTGAGACGTGTCGGCACTTCTCATGACTGTCTACTGCCTCTTCTGCGGGACGTTAATGGAAACGGCAGATACGGCCATCAGGGTATCGGGGGTATGGCACGATGAATGGGCAGTGCAGTGCGCGACGTGCTTTGCGAAATTGCGGCTGATGATTCAAGATGAGTGTCTTCGTCGTGTAGCGATTGTGTCGTGTGGGAAGAGGTGCCTCGATGTCCAGCCTTAATGCCGGGTTCGATGTGCGTCGTTCCGGAACCGGGGTCTTGACCATTGGCAAGGAGATTGGCTACGAAGCCCTCCCGTTGGCACAGATGGACTTCGACAAGTCCAAGAAAGACTTCCGCATCCTCTTTGTCAACCCCCCAGTGGACTTCTCGGTCTTCTACTCCGACATGGATTTATCGGACACCAAGTCCTCCAGTCCCCCGATTGGGATTCTCCACTTGGCGGCGATGGCACGGGAGTACGGCTACGAGGTGAAGCTTGTGGACGCGCATGCGGAAGGCGTCACGATTCCTCAATTCCTGAAGATTGTGGCAGACTATCAACCCACTGTGGTCTGCCTGACGGCCATGACCATTATGATTGACGCCTCGGCGGAGTTGGCGAAGGCCATTAAGGAGTTCTTCCCGTCGGTCATCACGATGATTGGTGGTGTCCACCTGACCGCTGAACCGACGAAGACACTTCGGCAGTACCCCCAATTTGACTTCGGAGTGGTGGGGGAGGGCGAGATTGTGCTGATTGACTTCTTGGATGCCGTACTCAATCACCGACCGTTTGAGAGCGTCCAGTCCTTGGTCTGGAAAGACGGCGAGACGCTTAGGGTTAATCCCCGCCGGAGTTTCTTCAAGAATCTGGATGAGTTTCCGTTTCCGGCGTTTGACCTCGTAGGGCAGCGGTTGTTCTCCCACTACAGGCTCTCAGTCTTTGGCACCAAGCAGTTTCGGTCAGTTGGACTTGTCACAAGTCGTGGTTGCACAGGACTTTGCACATTTTGTGACCTTGGAGTTGTAGGTCGTGGATACCGATTTATGACGGCTGATTACTTAATCGGTAATCTTAAGGAATTAAATGAACGGTATCAGGTCAATGACCTCCTGTTCTATGACGATATGTTCACCGGGAACCGGAAGCGGTTGGAAGCCTTTTGTCAGGCGATGGTGGAGGCTGGAACACCGTTTACGTGGTCCTGCTGCTCACGGGTGGATTTTGTCTCCTACCTCGACTTGTTGAAGTTGATGAAGCAGGCCGGATGCCACACTATTGAGTTTGGGGTCGAGTCAGGCTGTCAGCGGATTCTCGATTCGATGCGGAAGAACACCACCAAGGAGAAGATTCGGGAGGTCATCTCACGCACGACCGATGTGGGCATCATCACCAAGGCGAACTTCATCCTCGGCCACTTGGGCGAGACGCACGACTCGATTC
>ERZ1292623.3863-Hain-H51-01um-R1-3863-length-12576-cov-3_pt1 | contig 12576 bp, 11 predicted proteins | sample MGYA00564398_ERZ1292623 | MGnify/ENA primary metagenome ERZ1292623 (study PRJEB36523, sample SAMEA6512633) | groundwater metagenome | collected 2019-01-07 | study: AquaDiva: Metagenomics assemblies of 32 groundwater samples | reverse complement strand
CGACTTGGCAAAAAAACTGGAAGGGTGTGTAAGGCACATTTCAGTACACGCGGCCGGGGTCGTTATTTCTCCAACCCCGCTAACTGATTTCACACCTCTTCAATACGATCCAAAAGGCGAGAAAAAAATAATAACTCAATACGATATGTATTCATTAGACCCAGATTATGGCGGGGGTGCAGGACTGTTAAAATTTGATTTTCTGGGTATTAGAAACTTAGCTATTTTGGCAGATGCAGTAAATTTAGTTAAAAAATTCTACAATATAGACATAGACCTGGAACATATTCCCCTCGATGATAAAAAAACTTTCGCGTTACTCGCAAGCGGACAAACGGAGGGACTTTTCCAATTGAATGGCGCCGGCATGACTAGATACTTAAAAGAATTGAAGCCATCGTCTATTCATGACATAAATGCAATGGTCGCTCTATATCGCCCGGGACCGATGGAATCAATTCCGGAATATATAAAACGCAAGCATAATCCGAAATTAGTAAAATATTTAGACCCAAGGATGAAAAAATTCTTGAGCGAATCGTATGGACTCATTGTCTACCAAGACGACCTGCTCTACTGCGTTCTTGAAATGGCAGGATACACATGGGAAGAAGCTGATAAATTCCGCAAGGCCGTCGGAAAGAAAATACCAGCTGAGATGGCAGCCCAATATAAGAAATTCACTAAAGGAATCGTAGCGAACGGACAAACTCCCGAATTCGCTGAAAAACTCTGGAAACTCTTCGAACCATTCCAAGCTTATGGTTTCAATAAAGCGCATGCGGCCTCTTACGGCAGAGTCGCTTATCAAACAGCCTATATGAAAGCAAATTATCCTGTCGAATATATGGCTGCCATACTCACCGCCGAATCAGGCGACGTTGAAAAAATATCTGAAATAATCAACGAATGTAAAAACATGAATATCCCTGTCCTTCCTCCGAATATAAACGAAAGCTACGGGGGATTCACCTGCCTGGGAGACAAAGATGAAGCAATAGACACAAATAATAAAAGCAAAAAAATAAGATTCGGATTTTATACGATAAAAAATCTGGGAACTGATATCGGGGATGCTATCATTGCTGAAAGAAAGAAAAACGGAAAATTTAAATCCATTACGGATTTTCTGGATAGAGTCAAGCATAAAAATTTAAACAAAAAATCCATGGAAGCATTGATCAAGTCTGGTAGCATGGATGAATGGGGCGATCGAGGAACCCTTCTTTTTAATCTCGAAGAAATGCTTCTGTACAATAAGGAATCGTCGAATAAAAATGAAAATCAAACTTCTCTTTTCGGAGAATTGCCGGATTCGAGTGTTTCCATATTTCAAATGAAGAATTCCGCGCCGGCCACGGTAGCTGAAAAATTACTTTGGGAAAAAGAACTCTTGGGACTATACATTTCCGGCCATCCGCTAGACCGACTGCGCGAAAAATTAGAAAGTCGCGAAATGAATATTAAAAAAATAAAGGAAGAAGTGGGCAATGGCATACCCGTGACCATCGCCGGCATAATAGAGACAGCGAGAGTTATTATTACCAAAGGTAATGAACAAATGGCATTCCTGAAAATTACCGACCTCACCGGCACGATTGAGGCCGTAGTTTTCCCTAGCATTTTCAAGGAATCTAGCGAAATTCTAGTACCTGAAAAATGCATCGCTCTTTCTGGCAAAATCTCCTTGCGCAATGGCGAAAAAAGTATCATAATAGAGGGATTAAAAGAGGTATAGGTTAAAAATATGAAAGAAGATACCCCAAAAGAAAGAACCCGGAAAGAACTAGCGGAAAGTATACAACGAAAACGTGCATCAGGAGAATCTTTAGATCTAGAAGAACAGGCCCTCGTTGAAGACGAACAAGAAGCGGATAGACGCGATTTAAACGACCCTTATCCTAGACACAAAAGAAAAAAGGAGTTTAGTTAAACAAACTCATCGCTTTGTCTTTGCCTTCAGTAAAAATAGTTTCTATAGCTTCGGCGACCTTTTTTGAAAGCTTTTTAAGAGTTTCGAGTTCGGGCTTTTTAAATTCACCCAACAGAAAATTCAGCACCGCTTTCTCCCCTTTTGGCTTTCGCAACTTGCCTCCCGGCGTTTCCGGAGATATACCTATCCTAATGCGCAAGAACTCTTCGGATTTTAGCGCCTTGATGATAGAACCGAGACCATTGTGTCCACCAGAGGAACGATTGAAAGAAATTTTTGTTTTGCCTAAAGGTAAATCAATGTCGTCATAAATAACAACAAAATCTTTCAAATCTTTTTTGGATTTAACGAGTGGGGCGACTGCCTTACCGGAATTATTCATAAAGGTATCGGGGGTGACAAATTTGACCTTGACGTTTTTTATCTTATCCTCAATCATACCGACTAAAATACGCCCAGTATTGTGTCTGGTATTTTTATATTCTTCGCCTGGATTGCCCAATCCCACTACTAGTTTCATTTTTACATCATAGCAAAAATCTGTAATTCTTAATTCTTAATTCTTAATTAGACAATGAGGTAATGCATTGTGTCAATATCTTTCTATGCTAGAATGTAACGATGGAAGAAGAAATAAAACAAACGGACGGTACTTTAAGTGGAGCTACGGAAAATGTCGAAAAATCTGCCAAGCAGTCCTTTTGGGAAATTGTGCGTTTTGCGCTCCTGGCTATAGTCATAGTAGTCCCTATAAGGATGTTCATCGCGCAGCCCTTTGTGGTCTCCGGATCTTCTATGGTACCAACGTTTGAAGACGGACAATATCTAATAATAGATGAAATATCATACAGACTAAACGACCCACAAAGAGAAGATGTTGTTGTCTTCCGATACCCAAATGACACAAAAAAATTCTTCATTAAAAGAATTATTGGGTTGCCTGATGAAATTATTGATATAAAAGGTAGTTCTATTACCGTCACAAACAAAGAACATCCGAATGGGCTGAAGCTGGAACAGCCTTATGTCAAAAATACTACAGAAAACAATATACACTTCGAATTAAAAAGTGATGAATATTTTGTGATGGGCGACAACAGGCCTGCCAGTTCAGATTCCAGATACTGGGGCGCAGTGCCAAGAAAACTTCTAGTTGGAAAGGCCTTTCTAAGACTATTGCCTGTAAACAGAATAAACTTATTCCCTGGCAGTTATAAACAAGCAGAATAAAAACATGAAAAAAATAAAACAAAATGCAGCTAAAGTTAAAAACATTTCTTCGCCCAGAGGAATGCGAGATTTGATGAACGAAGAATATTACAATTTTCAGGGATTCTTCGAAAAAGCGCAAGAAGTGGCAGTGTATTATGGTTTTAAACCAATTTCAACTCACATACTGGAAAATGAAGATATCTTTACCTCTAGTATAGGCGAAGGCACAGACATAGTGGACAAAGAAATGTACACATTAAAGACAAAAGGCGGAGACCATTTAGCACTATCACCAGAACACACCGCGCCAGTAGTACGAGCCTACATAGAGCACGGAATGCAAAACATGCCCCAACCGGTAATGCTTTATCACTATGGCCCTGTCTTTAGACATGACAATCCTCAACGCGGACGCTATAGACAATTTTGGCAGTTTGATGCTGATGTGTTGGGAAGTGACAAAAGTATTATGGATGCAATGGTGATAAAAACTTGCATGAGCATACTCGAAGAAGCTGGTTCCGAAAATCTTTCCGTTGACATTAATTCAATCGGTGATAAGGAATGTAGAAACATTTACGTAAAAGAGCTCGCAAGTTATTACAGGAAACACATCAATGAATTAGCCCATATAGACCGCGAACGTCTTAAAACCAATCCTCTCCGGATTCTAGATTCGAAAGAAGAAAAAACACAGGAAATAAACGAGGGTGCACCTGAGGCCATAAGTTTCCTTTGCACTTCTTGCAAAAAACACTTCAAGGAAGTGTTGGAGTATCTGGAAGAGATGAACATTGGATATAATATAAATAAAAATCTGGTAAGAGGACTTTCATATTACACCCGCACCGTCTTTGAAATATCAGAACAAGGAGGCGGAGACGACGGAAAACCTTTGGCGCTTGCGGGAGGCGGACGATACGATTATCTGGCACGTCAAATAGGCGGTAAAAAAGACGTGCCTGCGGTGGGCTTCTCTATCGGAGTAGACCGAATCATCGCATCTCCTTGGTATAAAAAAATCGTTCCTCGCATATTGAAAAAACCAAAAATTTATTTCATCCAGCTTGGCTCTGAAGCCAAATTAAAAAGTTTGAATATCATCGAAATCCTCCGCAAAGCGCATGTGCCCATCGCCCAATCGCTCTCCAAAGACAGTCTCGGCTCTCAGTTGGCCATCGCGGAAAAACTGGGAGTCCCTTATGCTCTTATTTTCGGCGTGAAGGAAGCGCTGGAAGATTCAGTGATAGTCCGCGACATGTCCAATCGATCTCAGGAAACAGTGAAATTGAAAAAACTTTTAGATTACCTGAAGGAAATTAAATAGACGAACAAAACAAGAATGACAAAGATAGTTCAAAAAGAAGATAACATCTTACGTCAGATCGCCAAAGAGATCCCCGTGAACAAAATAGCGACTCTTGGAACAAGAAGGGTCTTGAAAGAAATGTCCTTAGCGCTCAAAAGCCAGGACGATGGAGTAGCCATAGCCGCGCCGCAAGTAGGATACTCCCTGTCTGTTTTTATTGTTTCCGGAAAAATATTTGACAAAGATTTTGTCACTAATCGAAAAGAGAGATTCTCTAGAGAGAAGGCTGTAGATGACGTTGAGAAAACAGAAGAAAAAACAAAAAATATTGTATTTATAAATCCGAAAATTTCAAAACTATCCAAAGAGAAATATTGGGTTCCGGAGGGGTGCCTGTCCGTCAGGTGGCTATATGGTAAAACTTATCGATCAAAAAAGGCGACAATCACAGCCTACGATGAAAACGGCAAGAAATTCCAGCGAGGCGCATCAGAATTACTTGCTCAGATTTTTCAGCACGAGACTGATCATCTAAAAGGGATACTCTTCACCGACCACGCCAAAGATATTAAGGAAGAATTACCACAGAAATAAATACTAAAAAAATATGCAGTATGGCCAAGATAAAAAACTCAATTTCGCATTCTGGGGTACTCCAGATGTAGCGGCGGAAACCTTAGAGATTCTGAAAAGAAACGGTTATTTACCGTCTCTTGTTATCACTTCCCCTGATAAACCGCAGGGGCGGAAAATGATAGTTACTCCCACGCCCGTAAAAGTTTGGGCGATTGAGAATAATGTTCCATATTTGCAACCAGAGAAGTTAGAGCAAGAAGAAATCTGGAGTGTTTTGAGAACTCATAACCCTCTTCTCTTCTTGGTAGTCGCCTACGGGAAAATAATCCCAGAGAAAATAATCAATTTGCCCAAGTTGGGTTCTATCAATATTCACTATTCTCTGTTACCGAAATATCGCGGAGCTTCCCCAGTAGAAAGCGCTATCTTAAGTGGCGATGAAGAAACAGGAGTTACTATCCAAAAAATGGAATACAAAATGGACACTGGCCCTGTGGTGGCAGAAGAAAAAGTGGAAATAGGGCCGGATGAAAAAGCAACAGATTTGCGTAAGCGCTTAATAAAAATAGGAGGAGAACTTTTAGTAAAAACCTTGCCAGACTTTATGAATGGAAAAGTAACTCCAATACCACAAGACGAGAATCTAGCCACCTACTGCAAAAAAATAAAAAAAGAAGACGGGCTTGTCGACTTGGCGACCGAACCGCCAAGCACGCTGTACAACAAATTTCGCGCCTATGCCACTTGGCCCAGAACTTATTTTTTCCAAAACGGCAAACGAATAATCATAACCGACGCTACATTAGAAAACGGACAATTTGTAATCAAAAAAGTCTTACCTGAAGGAAAGAAGGAAATAAGCTGGAAAGAGTTTTCCAGACAAGGTTAAACCTTGTCTGGATTAGTATTTCGACGTAAACGGATTCCTTTTGGAAAGCCCTTTCAGCATTTTTTTGACACTGCGCGCCCCACGAACAAACATGGTGTTGCTACGTTCTTTATACCTCCTGATTTCCTCATAAAGATTCTCTCTGATTTCATCGATCGCTTGATATAAGTCCTCCTTATCAGAACTAGAATAAAATTCTTTACCATTGATGTTAATCAGGCAATCCGAATGAAAAACCGCACCTGACTTGTGGTGGTTAGTGTTTTTACCGAGTTCGAAATTTACCAACACCTCTCCCTCCCCCTCCAGAGTGGAAAGTAATTTTTCTAGATTGGTAACTTTTTTCAAAACATAATCTTTAATAGCACCTGTAAGTTCAATATTTTTACCCTGTAAATTTATTTTCATGTCGTTATTATATCATAAAAAATTCTAATAATTAATTAATATTTCAGACTATGCACCAAAGTTTTAAGGAGAATTTCGAGTTCTATAGTGGCAACACCGACGACTCTGTCTCCCCCGCCGTAGTAAATATAGAGCATTTTCCCTCTTACAACCATCCCGCAGGGAAAAACCACATTGTTCACAATACCCGCTTTTTCATATTGCTCTTCCGGTTCGAAAATAGGTTCAGTACTCCGAGCAAGCACTATAGCTGGATCTTTTAAATCAAGCAGAACACACCCGACACGATACGTACTGTGGCTCTTCGACACACCATGGTAAAGTAAAAGCCAGCCATACTTTGTTTTAATGGGCGGAGCAGTTATGCCGACTTTGGCGCTATCCCACGTGTTTGCTCGAGGTCCGATAATTCTTATGCATCTTTTCACGCTTTCATGTTTAAAATCAAGCGAGTTTAAATAATCGCCACAAATTTCATCACCTATGCGATGTAGAATAAAATAACCAGATGGGAATTTTGTGGGAAAAAGACAGGCATCTTTATCTTCAAATCCCGGTGGAGTAATAAGAAATGGTTTTTTCCAATTCCAATTATGAGAAACAAAATCTTTTTCTGTGATAGAAGAGACAGCAACTCTCCAAGGTCCAGTGCTGTTGAATGCTGTATAGCATAAATAAATATTACTACCAATCTTGGTTAACCTCGGGTCTTCACAGCCAGAACTTTGGCCACTATTCTTTTTGCTCTCAAAATCTTCGCGCGGAATATAAACAGGCAACGGAAAACGTTTTATTATGTCACTGCCATTTCTTGTGACTGCGTATCCGAACGTGGATGTATTGTCTCCCGACATTGCGCGATATAAAATATGTGTTTTTCCATCGAGCATTATCGCCCCGGGATTGAAGGTGGCCTGTGATTCCCATTCATTTTCATTTATGGGAACGATAATAGGGTTTTTGGGAGAACGTTTAAAACGAAAACGGTCTTTATATTCGTAATGTATACTAAGAACGAGATCCGTCAAGTTAAGCTGAAAAGAGCATGCTGTGGTATCAGCCGCCCCGTAATATACAGTAAGAACGTCCTTCTTGGCTATAGCTCCAGTTGGAAAAACTACATTAGGAACGTAACCAGAAAGTTCATATGGTTCCTCGGGCACCAGCATCGGTCCTGCAGTTCTGCCGATTATTTTCATAGGATTTTTTAAATCAAAGAGAACAGCCTCAATACCGAATATTTTGTCGAGATTGTTGGGATTCGGAAAATAATTTTGAATATGGGAATAAACGATCAACCATCCATATTTGGTTTTTATAGGCGGAGCCCCGACCTCTACATGATCATAGGGAGAGCGTTTTAGATCAATAGTGTAATCGTCAATTTTTTCTTCCCATTTACTCCAAAACGCTGGCAACCATAATTCCTCCATCTTATCAAGAGTGGCAAAAACAAGCTTTGCGGGAGGAGAATCGGTATGGAAAGAAAACATCACCACAATCTTGCCATTTATTCGTTCCGGAAAAAGAGTCATTGCCTTTGCGTTAAATGGAGTCACTAAATGTCGTTCATGAACTTTTTTTAAGTTACGCGATAGCGCCACAGCCACCTTTATGCCTTCCGCGTTAAATGGAAATTCTCCAAGCGCAGTATAAAAAGTATAAAAAGTACCTTCAAAGTAAGTGACCCTTGGGTCCTCGCAACCAAACTTTTCCCATTTTTCTTGAGGAGTGATAAAAGGAGTACGATTTTTAAAATGCACCCCGTCTTTACTTGTACCAATGCCTATGACCGACACTTGGCGAGGATTTTGTAATATATCCACCGCGGAAATAGCTCTAAAAAGCCCGTAAAAAATACTACCGCGCTTAATGGGACAAAGATTAAAAGTTGCAAACTCTTCCCAGTAATGATCTATATCTGGAATTAGTATTGGGTTATGTTTAGATCTTCTTACTACATACATACAAATTTATCCAAACTTTAGTGATTTTTTCTTCTCTAATTTGACTGCGCCATTTTTCTTCATACTCTCTATCAAATCATCAAGCACGATAGACGCCACGCCAACATGTTTATCTCCGCCGCCGTAATAAACGAAAAGCCTGTCGTCTTTAACTATGGCTCCACTTGCGTATATAATTCCCTTTTTCCAATCGTTTTCGTACCACAAATCCGGTTCTAGAATTGGATGTTGTGCTCGATATAAAATTCTCTCAGGATATTTTAAATCAAGTAAAAGCGCGCCCAACTTATAACGATCTCCATCATCCTTGTCCATGGCATGGTAAAGTAGAAGCCACCCGTCTTTTGTCTTGATCGGTGGTGAGGCGGCACTCCTCGTACGCTTATGCCAAGCCACTATGTGATCTGGCAAAGTCTGTGGGTCTGGAGCACCCGTATCCCTAGTGGGTGTTTCCCTGTCATCGAGCTCGCTTACGTAGGCAATTTTGACCCTGGTTGGATCACCAACATCTGGATTATGAAAAATTGCAAACTTACCGTTGATTTTTTCTGGAAATAGAACCCAATTCTTTTGTCTGTCTCCGGGACGAGAAAGATAAGCAAACTTACTCCATAACCATTTCTTATTTAACAAATTACCTTCCTTTATCGAAGTCACGGCGACGCGCATAGAGTTCCACCCATTGAACATATTGAAAGTCATATGTACATAACCATTCATCAAAACCGCGCGAGGATCCTCGCATCCACCCCATCCTCCTCCTGATGAATAAAGTACACTATCATATTCTGGTCTGGCTGGAGAAGTGTACGGCCAATGCTTTTTAACTTCTTCGATGTTCTGTACGAAATACACCGGCCAAAGAAGTCTTTCGTCGAAATTTATACCGTCTTTACTAGAAGCGTATCCAATGCGAGAAATCCCGTCTTCCCCTAGTGCTCTATAGAATAGATGTACTCGCCCGCCAGAAGAGATGGCAGCGGGATTAAAAACGGCTTGGGACTCCCAAAAATACGGTCTTGGCTCAACTATTGGATTGCGAAGAGACCTTGTAAGCTTGAGGCCTTTTTCCGATTTAGTTTTCTTAAGAATTTTTATCTTCCTGGGCAGAGTTTTAACTTTTGCTTTTTTTGAGAGTTTGACAACTTTTTTGCCTTTTTTCAACATCTTAGTTGAAACCCTTCCACTGACTATTTTTTTAATAGTCTTTTTTGTTGTTTTTAATACTTTTTTCATAAAAAACTAGCCTTCCTAAACTTACAGAGTATTATATCCCATAGTAAAACTTTTAGAAAGTTCTACTATAGGATTATACTCCTAAATGAAAAGCTAGCCAATACCTATTTTTTTATCTTTTTCGAGTATTCCCTTAAAAGCTCCGAGGAACTTCTCACTTTGCCCCCACGCCCAATATTAAAGACCATTTCAATACCCAATCTTTCGCACGTTTCTACATCATAATATAAAGAGGAATTCGGATTTCTGGCGTCTTCTTCATTTCTATCTCCCCCATTTGCAAAGACATGCGGTTTGATTTTAAACAATTCTTTGCTCACGCTCATATTCTTGGGACCTTTCGGATTTCTAGAATGTCCACTAATAATTACCCCATCTACACAAGCCAAAGCTTCTATAATCTCTTTGCGTTCGTGATCAGGCATAAAGACATGCTTCCTTTTTTGTCTTTTCCAATTATCATTATTTATGATAACAATTAATTTATCTCCCAATTTTTTAGCTTCCTGAAACATACGAATATGCCCGATATGAAGCGGGTCAAAACCACCGCTGACTGCCACCACTTTTTTATTTTTCCTGTTTTTGTTCTTCTTAGTAAATGACATTTTTTATTTTTATTTCTTTAATTTGCTAGATTTTCTGCGATAGCAGAATTTCTAGCACTTTAATACACTTCCTGTTGATAACATTTCTCACAGTAAACTATTTCTGGTCTGTCTGGTGCATAACCAGTTTTGAATTTCTCATTGCAAGGATTATCTCCATGCTCATGACTTACTGTGTTTTGATAAACACCAGTACTGTCTTTCTCTCCCGCGCACATACAGGACCGTTCGTATAAACCTACCTTTAACCTGTCACTTATTCTGCGCTCGTGCCTACATTCACCGCAAATACGTGGTATCGACAATTTTTCCTTTTTAAAAAATAAAAATTCATTCTCTAGAATTTTATACGGATTTTTACATTCCTTACATTCTACTACTTCTTTTAAAATATTATCGCTGACTTCGTTGATTGAATTTTCAAGCTCTGTTGCCTTTTTTGTCATTTTATAGTTGCCCCGGGACACTTCTATCCACGTATATCCTTTTTTCCTTGCTTCTGCTTCTGTTAGCGAAAAATGCTGCATCGCGACAGTATTGTTGTAACCGAGTGGAGAAAGTTCGGTAGGAAAAAATTCTCCATATTTATAAGTCAAACCCTGTGAATCTGTGTAAGGCATTTCATCCATGTGTTTTTTTATTTTGGGCACAAGTTTTTCATACTCTTCTTTAGAATATTGTTTGTTTAAAATACAATACTGTTTCTTTTTTAAACCAACACAACCAAAGCAGTCTGAAGAACTAAAAAGGTGCGTACAATATTCATTGTTCCTTGAAGATGGCCAGCAACTGCGCGAGAATTTATTATTGTAAGAATTGTCTCCGCATTCTAAAGTTTCATAATTCATTTCGGTATGATCCCCCCAATTACAAGAATCATAATTATCTTTGTTGCCCGGAACTTGCATATATTGGCAATAGCGCATATTTTCGCTTTCTCTGATAAGATAACTGTCGTTTACGTTTTTGCAATTAGTGACATAAGATCCGGAAGAATTTAAGTTTTTTAAACCCTGAAGATATTTGAAGGGAAAGGTGTTCCAAAAATTTCTGGCTTTTATTCTGGAGGCTTCAATGCTCAAGGCTGTATCAAGATTCATTTTTTTCAATTCTTTAAAATATTCCTCCTTTGCGTATTTTTTATTAAAAATACAATATGAAGAATTGCGCAGATTAGCGCAACCGAAACAATTATGACACGAAACACAATCCTTGCAAAACCACAAATCCCTGGAATCTGAAGACATTATTGTGAAATAGCACTGATAACAATTTTCTAACCAAAGACATTCGTAGCAACGCTCGGAATGTTTTACGTGAGAATTATCGACACAATCTTTACAAGAATCTATCCCGTTTCCATACATACAATCTTCAGAATCATTTGAGTTAACAATCAAGTAACTATTCTTTACATAAGAAGCATTGAAAACATATGGACTATTGACAATTCCAATATTATTAAAGTTATATACCGGTACAACTTTATTTAATTCCTCAATTTGGATTAAAAACGGCTTCGTGAAGTCAATATCCACACTATACTTTATTGCATCAAAGTTGTCTCCGAACCATTCTTCTCTGGTCATTATTTTCCGACCACTTTCTTTTGGATATGAGGAAAAAATCTCTTTGCCTGTCAAAAAATTGACAACTTTGAAAAGTTTGCGCTCATTTCTCCAAGCCAACCTCCTCTGCGCCCGGCACAAGGGACAAAAAGTTGGTGGCGGCACCTGCATTTTTTCATAAAAAGAAAAATCATCCGGCTCAATGATGAAGTCTTTTTTACAGTTCTGGCAGTTTTTTGTTTCGTCTTGCATATCTTTTGCTTTTTGCCCTGTGGTGAATTCTAGCATATGCTAGAATTCACCGCGCTTAAATGTCATTCCTCAGTATACTTCTTGTTTGTAACAACTTTCGCAATACACTATTTCGGGTCGGTCGGGAGAGTAGGAAGTCTCTATTGCTATATCGCATTTGTCACATTTGCGATTATAAGTTTGCATTCCATTTAATTGCTTGATACGAGCTCTATCTCGACAAAGCGGGCAATGGCGCGGAATAGGTAAATTAAAACGTTTCAAGAACTGTAATTCTTTGGGGATTATCTGATAATTCTTCCCACATGCCTCACATTTCAAAATAGCCTTCAAAACATCGTCTGTGACATCTTTAATATGGTCGGGCAATATAATGGTAGCATCTAAATATTCTCGTTGGTCAGGATCCCGCCAGGCAAAACCTCTCCCTATGGCCTCTTCTTTAGTGAGCGGAAAGAATTCGTAGGCAGTGGACTCATTGTATGGCCAGGGACACAAATCAATTGGTATCTGTCCACCATACTTGTGCTCTAGTCCCCTTCTGTCAATGAAAGGAACTTCCATCATTTGTTTTTTAATTTTTTCAACCAATGGGAAATATTCTTCTTTGGTATATTG